>Ga0187770_10002413_pt1 | contig 10444 bp, 8 predicted proteins | sample 0116_SJ02_MP02_2_FD_133154 | JGI IMG/M metagenome (GOLD analysis project Ga0187770, IMG submission 133154) | Tropical peat soil microbial communities from peatlands in Department of Meta, Colombia - 0116_SJ02_MP02_20_MG | ecosystem: Environmental > Terrestrial > Soil > Wetlands > Peat | place... | reverse complement strand
ATCCGGGTATCCAATTCCGGAAAGAAACTTCTTTACTTTGAAGTCGAAACTGATATTGTTATCGGAGACTGGGAGTAAATTTCCTAAAAGATGGATGACTGGATGTAATTTTCTTAAAAAAAGCTCATATTGCCGAGCAAACTTGTGGGCTAAGTAGGTTGGATACCCGGCAAAGAGTTCATCTCCTCCATCTCCACCCAGAGCAACTGTCACGTATTGGCGGGTGAACTTAGAGAGAAGATAGGTGGGTAAGATGGAAGCATCTGCCATGGGTTCATCTAGGATATCGGGCAAGTCAGGAACAATATCGAGCAAATCTTTAGGAGTCATCCTCTGCTCAAAATGTTCAGTCCCGAGAAATTGTGAAACAAGAGAAGCATATTTCGATTCATCGAAACTTGGGTCTTCGAAGCCAATTGAAAAGGTTTTGACCTTGCCAGGGACTTCTTCTTGAGCAAAAAAAGTTATCGCACTCGAATCAATGCCCCCACTTAAGAAAATACCTAATGGGACATCGCTAATAAGCCTCTTTTTCACAGAATGTCTCAAAAGTTCGAGCATTCTGTATTCTACCTCTCCCTCTCGTAAGGTCTTCTCTTCCCCTTTCAAATTAAATGGAGACCAGTATCCTTTCACTTCAACTCGTGCCTCCTCCCAGATGAGGTAGGAGGCTGGGGGGAGTTTTTGTGCGTCATTAAAAATGGTGTGCGGACAGGGAATGAATTCATAAAAAAGGTACTTCATTAAGGAAAGCGGGGCTATTTTTCTCGGAAAATGAGGATAGGCCAAGATCGCCTTGAGCTCTGAACCGAATAGAAAGGTCTCCCTTATGGAGGCATAATAGAGAGGTTTCTTCCCCAAACGGTCTCTCGCAAGGATCAATCGATGGTTTAATTCATCCCAGATTCCAATGGCGAACATCCCATTAAAGTGTTTGAAACATTCCTCCTTATATTCTTCGTAGGCATGGACAATGATTTCAGTATCTGAATTTGTTTTAAATTGATGTCCGCGGCCTTCTAATTCACTTCTCAATTCTTTGAAGTTGTAAATCTCCCCGTTAAAGATTACCCAGACCGTTCCATCCTCATTTGACAAAGGTTGATGTCCGCCCGACAAATCAATGATGCTCAAGCGACGATGCCCAAAGAAGACAAACGGCCCCTTATCATCCAAAGGCCGGATATATTCTCCTAAATCATCCGGTCCTCGGTGGACCAGGACCTCCCTCATTCTTCTTAGAGCTCCACAGTCTGGAATATCAGAAACTTTTGAAGTGAGAAAACCAACAATGCCACACATAGGCCATCAGGAAAGCATTTCTTTGATTTGATAGGTAGGTTTTCCCTGGGATTCATAATAAGTCCGAATAAGAACCTCGGCAAGGAAACCCATTAGAATAGAGAGAAAACCTAACACTATGAGGAAAATAGACAGGACGGGCATAGGGGTCAGGATGAACGACACCCCTCGAAAGAGTTTTAAGTATACGGCATACCCTCCTGAAAGAATCGCTCCTAAAATCATCAAAAAACCCATTCCTCCAAAAACGTAGATGGGTTTTTGGGAATAGGATAAAAGGAACTTAATTACCATAAGATCCAGAATCACCTTAAAGACCCTATTCACTCCATATTTCGATGATCCGAACTTCCTCGGGAAATGGTGCACGGGAACCTCTGACACACGAGCTCCAACCCAATTGGCATAAATCGGAATAAATCGGTGCATCTCTCCATAAAGCCGAATATTTTTCAGGATGTCCTTACGATAGGCTTTGAGTGTACATCCGTAATCATGAAGACGAACGCCGCCGATGAAAGAGATAATTTTATTTGCGATGATGGATGGCAATCTACGTTTCAAAAATGGATCTTTTCGATCTTTGCGCCATCCACTTACGACATCATACCCGTCTTCAATCTTTTGGAGAAGAACGGGGATGTCTTCTGGATCATTCTGAAGATCCCCATCCATGGGGATGATGATCTTCCCTTTTGAAAAATCGATGCCAGCGGTCAGGGCAGAGGTTTGTCCGAAATTCCGCGAAAAGGAGATGAATTTTATGCGCGGATCTTTTTTACAAATAGGTCTTAACAACCTTAAGGTTTCATCTGAGCTTCCATCGTCAATAAATATCACTTCATAATCTTTACCAATACGGTTTAACACAGAGGCTAATTTTTCGCAAAGAGGCAAAACATTCTCTTCCTCATTAAAGACTGGGATAAGAACTGAGATCATCTCTTTGACTGGCAGGGCCATGGATGATGAAAATTCTCCGTGTCTTCAGGTCAGGGTTATGGTTAGGAATCCCGTGTCGTCCAATGAACGATAGACAATGGACAAGAAAGATAAGGGATTGTTCACCTTTTATCGTCTAACGTTCGTTGTGGTAACCAAACGGGCATCTTTACCCTTGCCGTAAGAAGAAAGTCCTATCTTCTGCGCAATTTATTGAAAAATTTTTATTATTATTATATTGTTACGAATAAGAAGTCAAGGATTTTATGATGGCAGCATTATTGTTACCAACGGACAATTACAAGAATGAGATCAAATCGCTTTGAAAAGGCAGTCAAAATTTCAATTAGCGTTGTAATGATCCTTGTTGTGGCTCTTATGGTATTTGGGGTAGTATCTTTCTTCTATTTCGCTCACGGTCTTCCGAGTATCGAAACTTTAAAGAATTATAGACCCGCTGAGATTACAAAATTCTTTTCGGAGGATGGAGAAATCATTGGTGAGTTTTTCATAGAGAAGAGAGAGGTTGTCTCCCTTGATAGGGTTCCCCGTTATTTAGTTCAAGCTTTTATCGCAGGTGAAGATGCAAGATTTTTCCAGCATAAGGGATTAGACTATATAGCTATTCTCAGAGCCTTCTTCAGGAATATCTTATCTGGAGAGGTTGTTCAAGGAGGTAGCACCATTACCCAGCAGGTTGTCAAATCCATCCTCCTTTCTCCTGAAAAGAGTTTTACAAGAAAGATCCGTGAAGCAATATTAGCCTTTAAAATCGAAAAGTACCTTTCTAAAGAGGAGATTCTTTCTTTATATCTCAACCAAATCTATTTGGGACACGGAGCATATGGAGTCGCTGCGGCAGCGGAGATCTATTTCGGAAAGTCTATTGAGGAATTAAACTTAGCAGAGTCTGCCTTGCTTGCAGGTCTGCCTCAAGCTCCCAGCAAGTATTCGCCTTATCATCATCCTGAACAAGCCAGAAGAAGACAGAGTTATATTCTCAATCGAATGGTTGAGCAAGGTTTTCTCTCTTCTGGGGAGGTGATGAAATCATTACAAGCCCCTTTAAAGATAAAGGGCCAACAGAATTCTTTTATTGAAAAGGCACCCCATTTCGTAGAATATGTCAGAAAGTATGTAGAAGAGAAATACGGGAAAGAGGCCTTATATAAAAATGGGCTTCAGGTTTACACGACCATTGATATTGATTTCCAGGGAATTGCCCAGGAGGCAGTCGAATCTGGATTAAGAGAGATTGAAAAAAGGCAAAAATACGTGTCGTCTGATGTGCCTTTCTCTTTGGAAGGGTCACTGGTCTGTTTCGATTTAGCGACAGGGTATTTGAAGGCTATGGTAGGAGGTCGGGATTTCAGAAAAAGCCAGTTCAATCGGGTGACCCAGGCCCGCAGGCAAACAGGTTCTGCCTTTAAGCCAATAGTTTATGCATCTGCCCTGGATAAAGGCTATACCCCTGCGTCAATTATCGTGGATTCCCCCATCATCTTTGAATGGGGAGATAAAAAATGGAAACCGAAAAATTTCGAAGGAAAATTTTTGGGTCCAACTACCTTTAGAAATGCTATCACCCACTCCGTGAATATCGTTACGGTGAAGATTGCTCAAGATATTGGAACTGATTATATCAAAGATTATGCTAAAAAATTGGGTATCTCCTTCCCTCTCCAAAACGACCTTTCAATGGCTCTGGGTTCTTCCAGTATCTCACTTTACGAATTAACAAGGGCCTATGCTGTATTTGCCAGTCAAGGGAAGCCCTTCCGACCGATTTTTATTAAAAAGATCTTGGATAGAGATGGAAACCTCTTGGAAGAAAACCTTCCATTATTTTATCCTAAGGAGCCATTCAATGAAGAGCGTATTCTCAGCCCTCAAACGGCCTATATCATGACAAACCTCTTAGAAGGCGTCGTTCGAAATGGGACAGGTTGGAGAGCGAAGGCCCTCGCAAGACCCGCTGCCGCAAAAACTGGAACCACCGACCAATTCTTGGACGCCTGGTTCATCGGCTATACCCCAGAATTCATCACTGGACTCTGGGTGGGATTTGACGAAGAAAGATCTCTCGGTGAAAATGAAACAGGTTCTCGTGCAGCCTCCCCGATTTGGGTTAATTTCATGACAAGAATAATGAAGGACAGACCGGTGAAGGACTTTCCCATACCAGAAGGGATCGAATTCATGAAAATTGATCCGAGGACCGCTCAGGTCAGTTTCGATAAGGAGGCAACCCTTGAATGTTTTCAAGAGGGGACAGGACCTACGGAAAAAATTTCTTCACGATCAAAGAGTACCACAGACTTCTTTAAATCCGATCTTAACTTTTTAACAAAGCCCAAATAATTTGCCATAACCGTGCGACTATCTTTCCATATCGCGAGTAACCTTCGGCGATGAAAATGCTTTTTGGCTACGGTTAAGGCAAGGGAACCTGTACGGTTTACTATTAAAGGTTAAGGTAAAGATTTAAGGACTATTGACATAACCCGTTAACGAAAATGGCCTGTTTTACTCTCTCACTGTTCGACCTTATAGACCTTAGACTCGATTTCCACGTAGAAATTGGTGCCGAAGAGGGGACTTGAACCCCTACAGGGACTACTCCCCACTAGACCCTGAATCTAGCGCGTCTGCCAATTCCGCCACTTCGGCATAACAAATCTATCTTGTTGAAAATTTTAAGTTATTATTTTATATTTTTTTAACAATGTCAAGAATCGCAAGCTTGACCGATTTTCTCCTATATCCCTATGGAAATCATATTCGGAATCGACCAAATAAAGAAACCTTTCGTCAATCCCGTTATTACGTTAGGAAATTTCGATGGGGTTCATTTAGGTCACCAACGGATCTTTGAAAAGTTGAAGGATGAGGCGAGAATGATTCATGGGGAAGGGGTTGTGATCACGTTCGAGCCTCATCCCCTCAAAGTTATCTCTCCCGACCATTTCTTACCGCTACTAACTCCTTTTAGAAAAAAAATGATGCTGATTGAGAAATCAGGAATAGAGAAAGTACTTTGTATCGAATTTTCATTAGCCTTTGCAGAGTTTTCTCCCTCTGAATTTGTGAGAGATATTTTAGTGAAAAAGGTCAATGCCAAGAAGATTGTTGTTGGATATAATTATCATTTTGGCAAGGGGAAAACTGGAGATGTTGAAACCCTAAGAGATATTTGTAAACTTTTTAATATTCGGGTGGAGGTAATGGAAGCATTAACCATCGACCACACGATCGTCAGCAGTTCTAAGATAAGAGAACTCATCAGAGGGGGAGAGGTTGAAAAGGCATCAAAATTATTAGGCAGGGATTACCCCATCATTGGTAGAGTAGTCGGGGGTACGAAGAGAGGCCATGTCTTGGGCTTCCCTACGGCAAATTTAGAAATTTCAGATGAGTTATACCCCAAGACAGGAGTCTATGCCGTCGAGGTACTATGGATGAATCAATCCTTTAAGGGGCTTGCCAACTTGGGATCTAATCCTACTTTTCCCCCTTCTTCCGGAGGGGAAAAGAAAGGTTTTTCTTTGGAGGTTCATCTCTTAAATTTCAACGAGGAAATTTATGGTGAAGAAATTCAGGTCAATTTTAAAAAGAGGATCCGAGATGAAATGTGCTTTAATTCCTCATTGGATCTGATCGATCAGATCCGGAAAGATATTCAGTGGGCCGAAGAAAACATATTCAGAAAGCCAGAATAATGGGATATTGGAACGACGGAATAATGGGAAGAACCAAGGTCTCAGAAAAAAATTTACCCACTATTCCAGCATTCCAATTCTTGGTCAGTGGATCAGCTTCCCAAACCTCACCCATCTGACTTTATTTAATAAGTCTTCTGCATATCCATCCCATGAAAAGTAGATGATGAACGCTTTTCCTCTGACGGCATGGATGTTGACAAAACCCCAGAAACGGCTATCTTGACTATTATCGCGATTATCCCCTAAAACAAATATAGAATCTTTTGGAACAACTACAGGGCCAAACTTCTCTATGGGTTGAAGGTATCTCATCAATTCGCTCTTTTCATCGTAATATCCCCATGGATCATCGATCAATCTATCGTTGACATAGATTTTCTTCCGGACGATCTCAATTTTTTCCCCTTCTGTTCCGATAACCCGTTTAATGAAATCCTTCGACCGATCCTTTGGATAGATAAACACGATGATATCTCCTCTTTGCGGTCTCTTAAATTCCATGAGTTTCATATCGGTAAAAGGAATTCTTATTCCAAAGATGAATTTATTGACAAGAATATGATCCCCCACTTGTAACGTAGGCTCCATAGAACTGGATGGAATCTTAAAGGCTTGAACTATAAATGCCCGAATAAAAAGGGCAATCAAAATTGCAATGACAATTGGCTCTAAATATTCTTTAATAAACTTTTTCTTTCCCATTCTTTCCTCTTTCAAAAAAAACCGCAAGAGAACAGGACATAGCGCTTGAAGAATTAAGCTTCTTTAGACTCTGCTCTTTGCCCTATGCTCTTGCAGGTATTATTCGCTCAAAATTTCCTGATATGTGTATGGCCTTCTATCTCTGAAGAATGGCCACTCCTTCCTGACCTTATCCATGCTTCTTAGATCGACGTCGATGAGAGCAATGCCTTCTTTTATCCCTGTTGGTTCGTCGAGCAATTCTCCTTCTGGGGAAATGCAGAAAGACTTTCCATAAAAATCTTGTTTTTCTTCACTGCCTACACGGTTCACTCGAAAAAAGAAAACCCCATTTGAAATGGCATTGCTTGAGATGACCGTTTCCCATTTTTTATGGGATGCGAAGGCTGCTGCAGTAGGAGAAAAAATAATTTCCGCCCCTTTCAAGGCTAAGATTCTCGAGCCCTCTGGAAAGAAGTTATCCCAACAAATTTGGACACCGATCGCAGCAAATTTCGTTTTAAAAACGGGAAATCCGAGATTTCCAGGGGAGAAATAGTATTTCTCTTCCCAAAGCGGAATTTGTGGAACATGGACCTTTCGATAACTCCCCAAAACCTCTCCTCCTGCGTCGATAACCACCGCTGAATTATAAAAGACATTCTCTCCTTCTTTCTCAAAAATTGGGCAGACTAAAACTATCCCATTTTCTTTTGCGAATTTTTGCATTCTCATCGTGGAGGGGCCGTCGATCCTTTCGGCCAAAGAGAAATGACTCTTGTCCATTTCTTTTGGAAACCAATGGGTTGTAAATAACTCCTGGAAACAGATAATGCGAGCCCCCTTCTCCGAAGCAATCTCAGCAAATTTAATTGCTTTTTCAAGATTTTTTTCTTTGTCTTCACAACAAGATATCTGAATTCCGGCCAGTTTTAACAATCCTTTACCTTTCGTATAAAAGATACTAAAAATGCTAACAAAGTAAGGATGAGGTGTCAAGGTTTGGAGAGAAATATTTAACTATTGCATTTTTTTCCGTTAAGTTTATAATCTTATTGGGTATTTTTTCCATCGATTAAAAAGAGGGGTTGATTGATCTCTTGACAAAAAAGGGTTTGAAGAAAAGAAATGAGAATCTTAGTTATCGAAGACGAGAAAAAAGTGGCCAGCTTTATTAAAAAGGGGCTGGAAGAAGAACATTATGCTGTAGATACGGCCTACGATGGTGAAACAGGCCTCTATATGTCTGACGTTAACGAATATGATCTAATCGTTCTTGATCTGATGATTCCCAAGATTGATGGATTAGAGGTTTTGAAAAGAATTCGGGGCAACAAAAACAATGTTCCAATACTTATTTTGACTGCGAAGGACACGGTGGAGGATATTGTAAAGGGATTAGATTCCGGATGCGACGATTATTTAACGAAGCCATTTAATTTCACTGTTTTTTTAGCAAGAATACGTGCCCTTCTACGTCGTGAAAAAATAGAGAAAGAACCCTTTTTGAAAATTGCTGACTTGACCCTCTCCCCGGTCACCCATAAGGTGACGAGAAAAGGGAAGGAGGTGGAACTCACCAGTAAGGAGTATGCCCTGTTAGAATATTTTATGAGGAACCCAGATAGGGTGCTCACGAGGACTCTGATTTCGGAACATGTCTGGGATTACCATTTTGACTCTTTGACCAATGTGATCGATGTCTATGTTAATTATCTTCGAAAAAAAATTGATAAGGATTTCGAACCCAAATTGATCCATACGATTCGAGGGGTCGGTTACATCCTGTCTGCTCACAGGCCCTAAACCTGATAGGACACTGGGTAGGGCCCGTACCTAGCATGGTCCGGGGCGGACAGGTCATGAAAAGGGGTTCAATGCATCTCCGCAGCCTTCGATTTAAACTCACCCTATGGTATGTCCTTATTTTAGGGATTCTATTGATTTCCTTTAGCAGTTTTCTATATTTTACCCTTTCAAAGAGTCTCTATCGTGGCGTGGATAATAAATTGAGGTCGTTGGCTGAACTGATCGCTTCGGAATCCGCTTCCCCATTATCCAAATTTGGTTTTGGAAATATCGACCAAGCCCTTGAAACATCCATGGGCCTAAAACCGATAGGAAAATTTATACAAGTCTTAGACGAATCAGGGCAGATTGGTCGGAAATCGGATAATTTGAAAAACATTCAGCTTCCGATCAGTCTAAGCGCACTCAAGAGTGCTTCACAGGGTTTGATCACATTTGAGACGAATCGTTCCTTAGAAAATCCTCCGTTGCGAATCGTAACCTTCCCAGTCTTAGAGAACAATCATATTACCAAAATTGTTCAAGTAGCTTCCTCTTTAGAAGATGTGGAGGATGCCCTCCATACCTTGCTCCTTATCTTAATCATTGCCGTCCCTCTTGCCCTCCTCGTCGCCAGCCTCGGGGGACAATTTCTCGCCCACAAGGCGCTAAAGCCTGTGGATCACATTACCCAAACGGCGCGAATGATTACATCGAAAAACTTAAATCAAAGGATTGAGCCGCTCAAGGTAAGAGATGAGATATCAAGGCTGATTGAAACATTCAATGAGATGATCTCCCGCCTCGATCGATCCTTCTGTCAAGTCAGACAGTTCAGCACAGACGCTTCTCATGAATTAAAAACTCCTTTAACTATCCTCAAAGGAGAGGTAGAGGTCGCCCTCCGGAAGGAGAGGGGGCCCCATGAATATGAGCAGATTTTGAAGAGTAATTTAGAGGAGGTTAATCGAATGTCACAAATTGTGGAGGACCTCCTGCTGCTATCAAAAGCGGATAGCGGAGAGATCCTATTAAATAGAGAGGATATGAATTTGACCGAGGTATTAAACGAGGTCGTTGCCCAAGTGAATGTTTTGGCCAAATCTAAAAACCTCCGCATCGAAACAGCGAATCATCATGAAGAAATGAACATCTTTGCGGATCCCTTGCGAATCAGAGAATTATTTTTGAATTTGATTGAAAATGGAATTAAATACACTGAGGAGGGAGGTTCCATTCATATCCTTCTCACAAAAGACACCTGGCCACAAGACGGAAATCTCTCAAGTCAGCCACAAGGAGAAAAAGCCGACTTGGTTAAAATCGTTGTTTCCGATACCGGAATTGGCATTGCCAAGGAGGATCAGGAGAGGATATTTGATCGATTTTTCAGAGTCGATAAGGCTCGGTCGCGAGACCAAGGAGGAAGTGGTCTTGGACTGAGTATTTGCAAATGGATCGTCCAAGCTCATCAGGGAGAGATTAAAGTAGAAAGTGAATTAGGAAAAGGAAGCTCTTTTATCGTCAAATTACCTATCCATCCTTCATGAATTTCTAATGGGAAGAAGTCCTGCAATAGGTCCAATTTATCTAAGAGACTGGATAAATATTAGTCAGTGGAATCCCCTTTTTTTGCACTTTTTTGTAATCTAAAAAATGCAAAGAATAAAATATTTTTGTAAATTCAAATAATTAAAAAATAAGCAAAAATTGGCACTTATTTTGCTTTCTTCTTATGAGAATTCACTATTTTAGTCTATTATTCCTAACTTAGGAGGTAGCAAAAATTGGCAGAACGTCTGGGCGAATTACTCGTCAAGAAGAATTTTATTGCCCCCGATCAGCTCAAAAAGGCATTAGAAGACCAAAAACTAAAAGGAGGCCGCTTAGAGTCAGCTCTCATCCGGTTAGGGTATATCAAAGAAGATGAACTCCTCTCTTTTTTAAGTGCCCAATATAGAGTTCCTTCCGTTAAGATTTCAAAAATTGAAGTCAATCCAAGCGTGATT
>Ga0187770_10002412_pt1 | contig 10444 bp, 10 predicted proteins | sample 0116_SJ02_MP02_2_FD_133154 | JGI IMG/M metagenome (GOLD analysis project Ga0187770, IMG submission 133154) | Tropical peat soil microbial communities from peatlands in Department of Meta, Colombia - 0116_SJ02_MP02_20_MG | ecosystem: Environmental > Terrestrial > Soil > Wetlands > Peat | place... | reverse complement strand
GTGCTTTCCTCGCTCGTTGGCTCCAAGAACTCGACGCTTGTCTCCCCTGCCTTCAACATGGCTATCTTCGCTTTCTGGCCTGGGACCTCCGTTCTTTTCACCTGGAAATCGCCAATCTTGCCGTAGATGGCGAGCATCTGGTCCACGCTTTTCACGGCCACCCCGACGTGGTCGAATTTCATCGTCATCCACTAGAACACCAGCCTTGCCCTGTAGACACCGTGCAAGTCCCTCAGGGCATCGCTTATCTCGCCGACGGTGCACCTAGCCTTCACGGCATCAGATATTGAAGGGAGCATGTTTTCCCCCCTCTGCGCGGCGCTCTTCAGGCGTTCGAGCCTTTCCCTGACCTCGTCTTTGTCTCTCTTTCTTTTCGCCGCTTTCAGCGCCCTGACTCTCTCCCTCTGAATCCGCTCGGGGAGGATCTGCACCTTCCTTTTCGACGGTGAGGAGGGTTGGTACGCGTTCACCCCAACGATAATCCTCTTCTTTGACTCGATGTCCATCTGTTTCTGATAGGCCGAGTTCAGGATTTCCTTCTTAACATACCCGCTTTCAATAGCCTTCAGCATCCCGCCCATCTTGTCCACCCTTTCTATCTCTTCGAAGGCCAGCCTCTCGAGCTTGTCCGTCAGGTTCTCCAGATAGTAGGAGCCGCCGAGTGGGTCCGCTGTGAGAGTAATTCCCGATTCGTTGGCTATCACCTGTTGCGTCCTAAGGGCGAGCTTCGCTGCTTCCTCCGACGGGAGAGAAAGGGCCTCGTCCATGGAGTTCGTGTGGAGCGACTGCGTCCCCCCCAGGACTGCCGCCAGGGCCTGTACGGTCACCCTGACGGTATTGTTCTCAGGATCCTGAGCGGTCAGCGTCTCACCAGCAGTCTGGGTGTGAAACTTCAGCTTAGTCGATTCGTCATCCTTGGCACTGAACCGTTCCTTCATGATTCGCGCCCACATCCTCCGGGCGGCCCTGAACTTGGCCACTTCTTCGATGAAGTCGTTGTTCGAGGCGAAGAAGAACGAGAAGTGGGGCGCGAACTGCTCGAGGGACAAGCCTCTCTGGAGAGTGGCGTTGGTGTATGTTATGGCGTCAGAGAACGTGTAGGCGAGCTCCTGTACCGCAGTGGACCCTGCCTCCCTGATGTGGTAGCCGCTGATGCTGATAGGGTGCCACTTCGAGTAGTTCTTCACCGAGTACTCCACCAGGTCTATGGCAAGAGAAAGGGAGGGACCTGGAGGATAGATGTACGTGTTCCTGGCTATGAACTCCTTGAGGACGTCGTTCTGAACGGTCCCCCTGACCTCTGACTTCGGGAGTCCCAAGCTTTCTGCGGCAGCAGCGTACATTGAAAAGAGGATGGGCGCCGTCGAGTTGATGGTCATCGACGTGCTGACCTTGCCCAAGTCGATCCCTTGGAAAATCGCTTGAACGTCATCCAGGATGCTCACTGCCACGCCGACCCTCCCTATCTCCCCCATCGACCTGGGGTTGTCAGAGTCCAGACCCAACTGAGTCGGGAGGTCGAACGCAAGGCTCAGCCCTGTCTGGCCCTCGTCCAGCATGAAGCGCAACCTCTTGTTCGTCTCCGCAGAAGTGCCAAACCCAGAGTACTCTCTTACTGTCCAGAGCCGCCTTCGATACATCTCCGGGTATATGCCTCGGGTGTAGGGATACTTGCCTGGTTCCTCCTGAAGTGGGGGAGATTCTACGGGAGAGTAGAATCTCTTCACCTCGATTCCCGAGAGAGTCTTGGGATTCTTCTGCTCCTCTTCGGTCGAGGTCAAAGTGAGCCATCAGCCATCCGATGGATTGTTAAAGGTAATCACTTCTGGCGGGACTCGAAAGGTATTTTGAGGGAAAAGTGTTTTTTGCCGCATTGTTGAAATCAAAAGAAGGGGAACAGGCTGAAGAATAAGGCGCTCTCGTTGCTTCTGGTGGTTCTATTCCTTGCACAGTCGGCTAGCGCGTCTACTTACCCTCTGACAATCACGCCGGGTCGCTCGTGGCCGATGTCAGTCGTTGCAGATTCCGCCAGGGGACTGGTCTACTTCGACGCCACTTCGGGGGAATACCCGCCAACGGGGTTCTCCTTCGGAATCATCAATGCCAGCACTCATGAAGTGACAAAGGTCCTCCCTCTCGATGTATCCTCCGGACCGATCGCCCTAGACCAACAAACAGGCGACGTCTTTGTCGCAGGTTCGACCACGATAGCGGTCTACGACGCGGCCAACCAGAGTTTTGTTCGTCAAATCAACGTGGGGAAGCCCATCCTTTCCATGACCTATGACAGTTCTGTCTCCTCAGACTTGTTCATCACATCAGGCTCTCAGGTTCTTGCGATTAATCCTCAGAGCGGAAAAGTGGTGAGGAATGCGACGTTTGCAAACAGCGTCGACGGGCTCGTCCTGGACAAGTCCAACGGGCGACTCTACGTCGGCCAGTATCCCCAGGGGGGGATCGCCGTGCTCGAAGCCGCAAGCTTGGTGCGTGTAGATACAATCGGCCTCCCTGGATGCTGCGCCCTCCAGTTTGCCCTAGACGACTCGACTCAGATGTTGTACGCGGTGACAGGGACAAACTACGTGTTCATTGTTAACACAGGCACGGACACGCTTTTGAAAAGCGTCCAAGTAACTCAGTCTGGCCAAAATTCTACTAACGCCATCGCGGTTGACAACGTGACGGGGCGCGTGTACGTGGCCTCTTCTCCAGGGGGGTCAATCCTTGAGCTGGACTCGGCCGGAAGTGTCGTACGACACGACCAGCTTCAAAGCCAGGTAGCGGGGCTGGCGGTTGACACTAAGACCCAGGAGCTCTACGCCTCTAACTATCACCAAATCACAGTGTTCGACGCCTCAAGGAGTGGGACGTTCTTGTTCGTAGTCTTCGTTGGGGTGGCGGTGGTCGCCGTCGGGGCAATCCTCGTCTACATTTACATCAGTCGCAGGGAAGAAAGAGAACGGGCGAAAGCCCAATCAGGCTGGGCCGGCCCGTCCCGAGGGAAGTGAGGCCCCGGCATTGGACCTTATCATAAGAAGTGCGAGCCTGCGAGGGGTGAAGGGCACGCGTGACGTCGGCGTAGGGCGTGGGAGGATAGAGGCAATTGAAGAGCACCTGAAAGAGATGGGTGGGGAGGAGATAGAAGCGGGAGGGAGGCTCCTTTCCCCCGGCTTCGTCAACATTCACTGCCATCTGGACAAATGCCTCACAAGCTCGTGGGCGGATGTCTGGGAAGCGACCAAGACGGGCTCTCCTGAGGCAATTCCGTCAGCGACGCGGTTGAAGGAGCGGTTCACGGAGGATGACATCGTCAACCGAGCGAGCAGAGCCCTCACTTCGTCCGTAATCGCAGGCACCACCGCGGTCAGGGCGTTCGCGGACGTTGATACGGTAGGAGGGCTGCTGGCGGTCAAGAGCCTGCTGCGTGTCAAAGAGAAGTTCAGGGACGTCCTGGACGTGCAGGTGGTCGCATTCCCACAAGAGGGGTTGCTTAGGGATGAGGGGGCCGAGGAGCTTCTAGAGAAGAGTATGGAACTGGGTGCCGATGTTGTCGGGGGGATGCCGTGGTACGAGAGGGATGGCGATGCGGCAACGAGGCACACAGATATCATCTTCAACATTGCGAAGAAGTATGACAAGGACATCCATACCCTGATTGACGACAACACGAATCCTTCCTCAAGAAACGTGGAGTACTTACTTCAGAGCTCGATCAGGGAGGGGTACCGCGGCCGCGTGGCTGCTTCCCATTGCCGGGGGGCGCTGGACTCCCCGGACGATGCCTACGCGAAGAAAATAGTGGGTCTGGCGAAGGAAGCCGGCCTAACGGTGGTCGAAAACTCGCACATCAGCCTCTTCATGTACGGGAGGACCGACGGACATCCTGTCAGGCGTGGGGTTACCCGGGTTAAGGAGTTCCTAGAAGCAGGGGTCAACGTGGCAGTGGCGCAGGACGACATTGACGACCCGTACTACCCCTTCGGACGAGGGGATATGCTGGAGCTGGCGTTCGTGATGTGCCATGCAGCGCACCTTGGTTCGCCCCCGGAGCTGGAGTCTGCTTTCGACATGGTGACCCACAACGCGGCCAGAGGGATGGGGTTGGAACACTACGGAGCCAGGGTAGGAGACTATGCAGACCTGGTGCTCCTGGACGCGGGCGGTGTCCGTGACGCTCTGCGGCTCCAACCTGACCGGCTGGCAGTAGTCAAACGAGGCATGGTGGTGGCGGAGACGAGGGCTGAACGCGTCACCCGCTTCTGACCGAAATCAGCCAACTGGCTTGCCGTTCAGGGAGATGTTGGTCGTCATCTTCACCCTAGCCTTCTTCAGGGTCTGGTGAGCGTAACACATCTCCTCCGCCTCCCTCGCAAGAGAAAGAATGTCCTCCTTCGAAGACGGGCTTGTGAGCCTCAGGTCGTAAATGATTTCCTTGAAGCCGCCCCCCATTCGCCTGTCGAAGTGGCCCCTGGCTGCCATCTCCACGTCTTCCAGTGTCACGCCCCTGTAGATAGCATCTGTGAGGAACTGGTTGATCAGGCAGGAGGCGGCCCCTGCAATAAAGTAGGCAAGCGGGTTCGGTCCCAGGTCAGTCCCGCCTCGTTCGGCCGGTTCATCCACGTAGAATGTGAAGTGTCTCTTCTTCACTTCGACCTTCAGGTGTTCCACCCTGCGAAGGTCGACCCTTTCGGCCCCGAAGAGGAACTTCTCGTCGTTCGCTTCGTGCCTCTTCTTCACGTGCTCCTTGATGGTCGCTTCAAGCTGCTGGCGGTCGCTCATGAAGGCCCGAGTGCCCAGATTTCTATTTATTCGTTCGAAGCCTCGGAACTCGGTCTAGATGCTCGAAACTGAGACAGAAAAGATAGGAGGGAGCCCGTCAGAGAGGTTCTCCCAGTTGTTCCCCTGGTCTCGGCTGGCGTACAGTTGCCCGGTGGTTGTCCCGAAGTATATACCGCAGGGGTCTTCCTGGTCAGCTACCATCCCGTCTCTGAGCACGGTGTAGTATGACACAGACGGCAGCCCTTTGTCAAGCTTAAACCACTCCTTCCCCGCGTTGTCAGTGCCCCAGACCGCGAAGTGACCGCCGGGAGGGATGCGTGAGAAGTCCCCTTCCATTGGGGCGACATAGGCGCGACCGGGCTCATTGGCGTCGACGGCTATGGGGAAGCCGAACCGGGACGGGAGGTTGTTCCTGATGTCTATCCAGTTCTCCCCGGCGTCGTCGCTACGGTATACGCCGCAGTGGTTCTGGTGAAATATCACGTCGGGCCTGGAAGAGTTCGTGGCGAGTTTGTGGACGCACTGGCCGTACTCAGGGTACTTGTTAGGCTGGAAGTCTGCGAGGACGTCCTTGTTCTGGAACCTCCAGCTCTCCCCTCCGTCTTCGGTCCGCATGGTGCCGACGGATGAAATCGCGATGTGCATCCTCTTCGGGCGTTTCGGGTGCTGAAGAATCGTGTGAAGGCATAGGCCTCCCCCTCCCGCCTGCCATTTCTTCCGGGTCTTCTGCTTCAGCATGCTCACGTTCACTTCCCAGGACTTCCCTCCGTCCTTCGACTTGAACAGACAAGCGGGCTCGACTCCCGCATAGACCACCCCCGGCTCGTCCTCTGAAGCCGGCTTGATGTGCCAGACTCGGGCGACCGAGAGCCCGGAGCCCTTCGGGAACCTCGGAGGTGTCTTGGACTCATTCCAGGTCTTCCCCATGTCCTCGCTGCGGGCGACGGTGGGGCCCCAGTGGCCGCTTATGATGGACGCGAGGATGGCACCGTTCCTTCTGTCGTAGGCCATGTGATAGATCTCGTTCCCCTTCAGGTGCGGGCCAGAGACCTTCCATTCTTTGCGCTTCGAGTCAGAGGTGAAGGCGAAGCCTCCCTTCTTCGTCCCCACGAGGAGGCATACTCCACCCTTGTAACTGGGCAATCAGGACCCCCCCTATCCACCTGCTACTGATGGCAAGACATGCACGATGTCGCCGTCTTTTAGCGGGGTCCTCTCGTTCTTCAGTTCCCTGGAGTTCTCGGAGTTCACGAAGACGTTGACGTGTGCCCTAATTTTCCCCTGGTCGTCGACGATTCTTCCCCCTATCCCCGGAAATGACTTTTCGAGCTTCCTCACCATGGAGCCAAGGTCTGAGGCAGAATCGAGCTCAACCTCCCTGGCTCCCCGGGCGTAGTCCCGGAGCTGGGCTGTCAGGCGCACCCGGATCAAGCACCCTAATATGTTCGGTCGTGTTATTTATGGTGTGCGATTTCACGATGAAACGAGCCACCTCCGAACTTTTTTTATCGAGCATGACGGGGAAATCAGAGTTCCGGATGTCAACAAGATCTTCCGAGCAGGGACTCACCCAAGCCGAAGTGGAGAGATACAGTAGGCAACTGGTGCTGCCAGAGCTTGGCCGCGAGGGGCAGCAGAAGCTCAAGGGGTCCTCTGCTCTCATCGTCGGGGCAGGGGGCCTGGGCATACCCGCCTCGGTCTACCTGGCAGCCGCCGGGGTCGGGAGGATTGGAATCGTGGACGAGGACATGGTAGAGAAGAGCAATCTTCACCGCCAGACGATCTATTCCGAAGCGGACGTCGGCAGACCCAAGGCGAGAGTCGCCGGGGAGAAGCTGAGGGACGTGAACCCACACATCTCCGTCGAGCCTCACGAAGTCAGGCTCTCTTCTGCCAACGCCATGGATATTCTGAAAGGGTATGATGTCGTAGTCGACTGCACTGACAACTTCCCTGCAAGATATCTGATCAACGACGCCTGTGTTCTGCTTGGAAAGCCGGATGTCTACGCCAGCATCTTCAGGTTCGACGGCCAAGCGTCGACATTCCACTCGCGGAAAGGACCGTGCTACAGGTGCCTCTTCCCCGAGCCCCCTCCTCCCGACAGCGTACAAAATTGCGCCGTGGCGGGCGTGCTGGGGGTGCTCCCGGGCATCATGGGCAGCATTCAGGCCGTCGAAGCGATGAAACTGATTACAGGTCTGGGAGGCTCCCTCTTCGGGAGACTGCTGCTCTTCAACGCCACTGACATGAGCTTCAACGAGCTGAGGTTCAAGAAGAACCCGGACTGCCTTGTCTGCGGGCGAAAACCGACCGTAAGGAAGCTTATCGATTACGAAGAGTTCTGCGGGGCGAGGAGAGCACCCCCTTTGGTTGAAGAGGTCGCGCCAATGGAGTTGAAAAGGAAGATTGATGACGGAGACAGAATCGTATTGCTAGACGTCAGAGAGCCAAACGAATACGCACTTTGCAGAATTGAGAACTCCAAGCTCATTCCCCTCGGCGAGCTCGGACGGAGGATAGGCGAGCTGGACAGATCGGCTGAAACCGTCGTGTACTGCCACACGGGAGTGAGGAGCGCAAGGGCAGTAGAGCTGCTCACCTCAGAAGGGTTCCACAGGGTTCGGAACCTGAAAGGGGGAATCAGAGCGTGGGCGGAAGAGATCGATCCGAAGATACCCATCTATTGAGCAGAAAGACACGGTCCCCCGACTGGGTGTCGTGCCGTGCGGCTCAGCGTTTGGAATTGCGCTTCCGTCTTCGCTCAGGGGGGAACGGTTTTGCTATCATCACTTCCGTAGATTTCACGACAGCCTGGACGTCATCACCGACTCGGAGTCCGAGGTCGTCCACTGCCTCGTTCGAGATGATCGAAGTCAGATTCACCGGCGCCGGGGAGGACATCCGGATCAGCGAGGTTATGTCGCCCCGTTCGATGCCGACGACCTTCGCCCTCAGCATGTTCCTCGCGCTGAGCTTGTACCGCACGTTCCCCGCCGATTCGGTGTCGCCCAGGGCGTTGAAGAGGTACTTCCTGATGTGCCTGAACTCTCTGAACAGCCTGAGCCCCTCGGGGGTAAGCTCTGCCCCGCCGCCGGATGCTCCGCCGACCTTCGTGTCGAGGATGCGCTTCCCGTAGACAGATTCCAGCTTCCTTATTCTTCCCCAGGCGTTCCTGTAGGAAATTCCGTTGACCCTTGCAGCCTCGGCAAGCGAGCCCGTTTCGTAGATCCTTCGCATTAGCCGGGCGTCGAGCTCGTCGAGGACCAAGCCCTTGTCGCTCTGAAATGAAAGATGTGGGACGGGCTTAACCTGTCTGGAATTGCTCATGTTACTCGTCATAACCGAACGCCCTTTGGAGAATTAAACCTTGGCCTCCAATATCTATTTATCGACGTTATGTATGGGGTTGCATAACGGTCAATTTTGGAAACACAGAGGGGCAGCATTTCAAATACCACCACGGCCTTCGTTATCGTAGCAATCGTAGTCATAGTTGTCGCAGGGTACTATGCTTTCGGGGCGCTGCAGTCACCAGCGACCAGTTCCACCTCTACCAGTGCGGTGCCACTAATCTCGTTTTCGGCTGACGCCTACACAGTCGAAGCCACATCACTATTGACCGGTTTCTCCCAGAGCACCGGAATCCCCGTCGCCCCCGTCAAGTCGGGAGGGTCATTCGCAGACGCGGGGCAGATCGCAGCGGGCGCTCCTGACGACGTCTTCATATCGGTCGCCCTTTCCGCTGCAGGGCCCGGGTACCTGAAGAACGAATCGTCCAACTGGGCAATCGGCTTCGCGTCCGACCAGATGGTACTCGCCTATTCCAACGCGACAACTGCGGGGAAGGTGGTGTCTTTGGGGCAGGCAGCCGACGCTTCGAACTCGACATCCGACTGGAACTCCTTCTTCACCTCGCTCACCAACGGGAGCGTCAAGGTGGGAATATCGGATCCAGTCGCTGATCCGGCGGGGCTTCGCGGCTGGCTTGTCCTAGAGGCGGCAGGCTTCCTCTACCGAGGGGGCAACCAGTCGGCGTACGACATGCCGCTATTGAGGGCCGCCTCGAACGTGACTGGGACACACGCAGCGGCGCTGGTCGCGCCCCTAGAGGCCGGGCAGATCCAGTTCTTGTTTATCTACAAGTCGGCGGCGATTTCAGATCATTTAGGGTATATCACCCTAGATCGTCACGTCAATCTAGGGGACTCGACGCTTGGAGCGTTCTATTCCAAATTCAACTACACTGACTCTGCCGGGACAACTTCGGGCTCGCCTATCATCCTGTGCATCACCGTGCCTCTGAGCAGCAAGAGCACGACCGAAGCACTCCAGTTTGTGCAATATGTGATCAAGAACGCGGGCACACTATCCAGCTATGGCCTCCAGCCCTTCACTCCGGCCAAGCTTTACTCCAACACGACCCCTCCTGCCGCAGTCAGCTCCCTGCTAACCGAAGGACTGTTGACTCAGGCGGGAAGCCTGCCTTAGAGCGCTAGCCCAAGATGAACTGGCTCCGCACCGCATCAATTGCTGCCGTCGTCCTCCTCCTGATACCCATCGCCGTGCTCCTCTACTACGGCCTGGGACCACTTCGGTCCCCTGCCGGCTACACCGCAGCCGTTTTTCGGTCAATCGAGCTGTCTATCGTAGCCTCTGCCGTGGCTGCCCTCCTTGACTTCGTCCTTTTCACGCCCGTCGCCTACTATCTCGCCAGGGGAAACGACGCGATTGTGGAGTCTCTTATCGACATCCCCGTGGGCATACCTCACCCCATCATCGGAGTCGCCCTTCTGATTCTGGACAGCCCCTTAACACCGACGGGGCAGTTCCTCCTGTTCTTGGGCATCAATTTCTTCAACACAATCCTCGGCCTCGTGGTCGCCCTAGTAATCATGTCAGCCCCGATCTACATCAAGGCCATGCAACCCTACTTCGAATCGAAGGACACTTCGGCTGAGGAATTCGCGATGGGACTGGGAGCCTCTAAGATGAGAACGCTGGTTTCAGTCGTTCTACCAGACTCAATGTCCGGAGTTGTAAGCGCCTCCCTTGTTGCAATGAGCAGAGCACTGGGAGAGTTCGGGTCGATTTCCATCATCGCGTTCTATGTGCTTCAGTACCCGTTCTATGGCGTAAGCCCAGCTTCCGTGACAATCTTCCAGCTGTTCAACGGAGCTATCCCAGGTGGGCTGAACGCCGCCGTCACCGCATCAGCTGCAATGATATTGGTTGCACTTCCGATCACCGTTGCGGGACACTTCTTCCGGAGGCGGAGCAGGTGATCGAGGCCAAACTCCTCGCCCATGCAGGTCATTTCCATCTCGCTGCCCAGGTGAATGGGTCGGGCGTCACGTGCGTCGCAGGAAGGAACGGTGCCGGCAAGACAACGCTCTTGCGGGCGATGGCAGGTTTCCTCAAAATCGACGAGGGGCACGTGATTGTCGGAGGGCTGGACGTCACCCGTCTCCCAGTAGAGAAGAGGGGCATCGTGCTGGTTACTCCCGGTTCGGCCTTCCAGCACCTGGACGTCGATTCACACCTGGTCTGGGGGCGGAAGCTCGTCGGAAGGCGGATCCAAGTGGACCAGGTCTCGAAGGTGAAGTCGGAGCTAGGTATAGACTTCGGCGGGCGGGTCGGAGAGCTGAGCTTGGGGATGCGCGAG
>Ga0187770_10002411_pt1 | contig 10450 bp, 10 predicted proteins | sample 0116_SJ02_MP02_2_FD_133154 | JGI IMG/M metagenome (GOLD analysis project Ga0187770, IMG submission 133154) | Tropical peat soil microbial communities from peatlands in Department of Meta, Colombia - 0116_SJ02_MP02_20_MG | ecosystem: Environmental > Terrestrial > Soil > Wetlands > Peat | place... | reverse complement strand
CTTCAGCGAGTTTCCCCGGGCCGGGAGCGGGTCCCCTCCAGAGAGGGACTTTCCGATCGGACGGGAAGGGGTCGGCTACGCGTCGCCGTATCGCGGCGCTCGGCTTGGCCGCTCCTCGCGCGCGAAGGCGGCCTCCGCTTCGAGACGACGGACCTCCATCTCGTCACGGTCGATCTTCACCTGCATCGACATCGTCCAGTGATGGCCGAACGGGTCGAGGAGTTGCCCGTACCGCTCGCCCCAGTACTGGTTCTCGAGCGGCATGGTGACCTTCGCCCCGGCCGCCACCGCCCGGTCCCAGAGCGCGTCGACGTCCTCCGTGTAGATGTGGAGCGTCACGGTCGTCGTTCCGATCGAGGAGGGGGCCGCCGTATCCGAGTCGGGAAAGACGTCCGACAGGAACACCATCGTGTCCCCGATCTGTATCTGGCCGTGGATCAGCCGCCCGTTCGGGGTCACTCGTCGAGTGATCTCCCGCGCCCCGAACGCCTTCTTGTAGAACTCAATCGCCGCGAGTCCTCCCTCCACCGCGAGGTACGCGGTGACCGTGCCGAATCCCGGAGGGATTGGCGGAGGTCCAGCGGCCGGGGGCGACCGGCTCTTCCCTTTCTTGCTCGAAGGCGGCATAGAAGGCCCGCCTCGGGGACGGTGCGCCGGTACATAAGCATCGGAGTCGCACCGAGCCAAGCGGCGGTCCCTCGGCGTGCAAAACGGCGCTCGAGGCCCTAGCTCGAGTGGGCTTTGCGGGTGTGTTCCTGCAGCGCCGCCGTCGTGGTGAATCGCTGTCGACAGAGGGAGCACTTGACCGTCCGCGGATGGACTGGCTCGCTCGGGGCGTTCACGGCCGAGGCGTGCGCCTCGGCACGGTGCTCGTCGAGCGCGTCTTCCGACCGGAAGACACGACCACAGTCCCGGCAGACTGCCTCCACTTCATCGTACTCTACGTACGGCATCGTCGCGAGATCTCACCCCTCCTCGGCCAGCACCGACCGACTGGCCCCGGCGTGGGAGTCGATTGACCCCATGGCATGCGTGCCTATGAAGGGAGGGGGAGGAGACCGTCACCCCGCGGGTCGACCCCCACCTCGATCTCCTCTCCCACAGAGATCGCCTGGGCATGCCCGAACAGGGCCGGCCGACGGCGAACGAGACGAGCCCCCGGAAGGTAGAGACCGGGCTCTCGATAGGTCGGCGCCGGTCCGTAGATGCTCGCAGGACAAGCGAACCGGGGAGCGGCGATCGCCTTCGGGAGGGGCCATCCAAGGTCGAGGTGGCGGGTGAGAACCTGCACGTTCACTTGGGGTTGGACGTCGCCGCCCATCGAGCCGGTCAACACGGTCCGCGGTCCCGTGACCACCGTCGCCATCAGCGTATGGAACGTTCGCTTTCCGGGCGCAAGCACATTGGGATGGCTCGGGTCCAGTGTGAAATACGACCCTCGATTGTTGAGCGTGATGCCGGTCCCGCGGATCGCGACCCCGGATCCGAACCCTCCGTAATTGCTCTGGATCGCGCTGATCCCGACCTCTCCGTCGTAGACGCTGAACGCCGTCGTGTCGGAGGGCTCCGGACGCGTCGAACGGGGGGCGATCGGTGGGCTTCGGTACTCGGCGTCCCGCCGGAGCAGGTATCGTGGGAATCGCACCCAATCCGGGTCCCCGATGCACGTGGCCCGATACGCGTAGGCGACACGCATCGACCGCCGGAGGGTGGGGGCGAACTGGCGCGGCTCGGTTCCCGGAAGGTCTTCTCGGGCGAGCAGGTTCAGCCAGATCAGGGCGGTCGCGCCCTGGCTCGGCGGCGGATTCGTCTCCACCGTGTACTTCCGGTACCGCACCCGGAGGGGCCGCTCGATGCTCGGGGAGAACTCGTCCATGTCGTCCGGGTCCAGCAGCCCACCCTTCGCGCCTAGGTTCTTGCAGAGCAGACGCGCGAGTCGTCCATGGTAGAAACCGTGTCCATCGTCGTCCGCGATCCGGCGAAGCGTTCTCGCCAGCGTGGGCTGGCGGAGAACCACCCCGGCCCGGACCGAACCGTAGAGACGTCGGAAGTCATCATCGGCCCAGCGCACCGCTCGCGCCGCCCGGGCGAGACTCGGGCTGGCCGGAAAACCCTGGGCCGCGAGCCGAATCGCGGGAGCGAACACCCGATGGCGCCGCAGCCGGGCGCCCCGGCCGAGGAACGACCACGCGGCCACCAATCCCGGAACCGTGATCGACGAAAGCGGCCCCCGGGCGGGAATCCGACGCAAACCGAGACCGCGATACGTTCCGGGAGTCGCGTGCCGCCCCGCCGGACCGCTCGCGTTCACGGCCACCGTCGAACGTTCGCGGACCAGTGCGAAGAAGTCTGATCCCAGGCCGTTCATGTGGGGCTGAACCACCGGGAGGGCCGCGCTCACCGCCAGGGCGGCATCGTACGCGTTCCCCCCGGCCCGGAGGACCTCAAGGCCCGCCGCCGTCGAGAGCGGATGGGCGGAGGCCACCGCGACTGGTCCGCGCGCGCGCATTCTTCGGCCTCGTGTTCTGGGTCGACCCGCGTCGCATCACGCTCGAGAACGAGTCCGACGACGGCGACGAGGTCGAGCGGGACCGAATGCCTCGAGACACACCCCGTCGGGGTCGTTCACGTAGACGAGCCGGAACCTCCCATCGAGGAAGTCCTCCACTACGGTTCCTCCCGCACGGATCGCCCGAGCGCGCCAAGCGGCCACATCCCGAGTGGCGAAGCCGAAGTGGTCGAACTCCGAGCCGTGGCGGAACGGTTCGTAGAACCGGTTGCCCTTGGGATAGAAGTTGAGCTCGACCCGGTGGCGAGACCCGGGGAAGAGGAGGTGGACCCATTCTCCCCCGTGACCCATTCGGCCCCGAGCGTGGACCCGAAACCCGAGGGCTCGGTAGAAGCGAAGCGAACGATCGAGATTCTGCACGCGTATCCCCGAGTAGAGAAATCGCACGGACGGAGAGGTCACGGTCCGCCGGAGGCGAGGCTCCGCATAGCCCTTTCTTCGGCGTACGCGGGGCCGCTCCTGGGTGCGGCAGCACTTCGTGTGCGGCGGTTGCTCAAATAGCGGACGCTGTTCCCGCAGCTACTCATTCGACTCCCGTCGAGTGGGAGGTGTGAGCGGGGAATGCCGGAACCAAGTTCCGAGGAGCTGCGTGCGTTCTTTGCCGAGGATTGGCGGCGCTGGCTGTCCGAGTATCCGGAACTGGCCACCAGTTTCGGATTCCCCGGGTTCGACGACCGTTGGACGGACGATTCTCCTGCTGGAGTCGAACGCCGCCGGCGTCACCTCTCGGAGAGCATCGCGGCTCTCCGACGGATCGACCCGCGGCCGCTGTCGGTGCGGGATCGCACGAGCTACGAACTGTATCGGGAGATCCTCGAGGGGGCCGAACGGGGCCTCGCCTTCGGACTCGACCCGCTCCCGTTCCAACTCGGCATGCCGCACAATCTCCGCGTTCCGCTCAACCAGATGGAGGGGATTCACCTGACCGCCTCCGACATCCTCGAAATCCAGCCCCGTACCCGGGTCTCCGAGTACGAGGCGATCATCTCTCGGCTGAAGACACTGGGAACCGCCGTGGAGCAGAACCGGGCTCTCCTCGAGGCCGGCCTCCGAGCGGGGTTCACCCCACATCGGGTCGCCGTTCGGGGGGTCCCGGACCAGCTTCGGGGGCTGATTCCCAACGACGCGCTCGCGAGTCCCTTGCTGCACGCGTTCACGGACTGGCCGGATCGGGTCCCGGACGACGATCGACGTCGGTTGACCGAGGCGGCTCGGGAGGCGTACTCGAACGGGATCGTCCCCGCGTTCCGCCGCTTGCTCGAGTACCTCGAAGCAACGTATCTTCCGGCCTGTCGAGACCAGGCGGGCGTCTCCAATCAACCGGACGGGGTGGCCCTGTACGCTCATCTCGTCCGAACCCAAACTACGACCGCGATGACCCCACAGCAGATCCACGAGACCGGCCTCGCGGAACTGCGCCGCCTCCGCGCCGCTATGGAGACCCTCATGGCGAAGACCGGTTTCTCGGGGGGCTACTCAGAGTTCCTCGAGTTCCTCCGCAAGGACGACCGGTTCTTCCTCTCGAGCGCCGAATCGCTCGTCGATACGTACCGGGTGATTGCGAAGAAAACCGACCCCGGGCTCGCCCGCCTGTTCGGCCTCCTCCCTCGGCTTCCGTATGGGGTCCTGCCGGTCCCGGAATTCCGAGCGAAAAGCTCTCCCGCGGCATACTACATGCCGGGGGCCCCGGCCACCGGCCGCGCGGGCACTTTCTTCGCGAACACGTACGATCTCAGGGCCCGCCCGTGCTGGGAGATGGAGGCGCTCTGCCTCCACGAAGCGGTCCCGGGACACCACCTTCAGATCGCGCTGGCGCAGGAGATTGATGATCTCCCGGACTTCCGGCGGTTCACAGGCCCCACGGCGTTCGTCGAGGGCTGGGGCCTCTACGCCGAGAGCCTCGGCGAGGAGCTCGGCCACTACCGGGACCCGTACTCAAAGATGGGCCAGCTCATCTTCGACATGTGGCGCTCGATTCGGCTCGTGGTCGACACCGGGATCCACGCCATGGGCTGGTCACGCGAAGACGCCATCCGCTTCTTCCGGGAGAATGCTGGCAAGAGCGAGGTGGACATCGCTGTCGAGGTCGACCGCTACATCGTCTGGCCCGCTCAGGCATTGGCCTACAAGATCGGCCAGCTCAAGTTCCGAGAGCTGCGCACCCACGCCGAGAAGGAGCTCGGTGACCGGTTCGATCCGCGGGGTTTCCACGATCGTGTCCTCGAGGAGGGCGCCCTGCCGCTCGAGATGGTCGACCACCGGGTCCGCTCCTGGGTGGCAGAGCAATCGCGGCTGAGCACCTCGGGCCCCAGCGGACCCGCCCCTTCGGTGGGGTGACCCCACCGGAAGTCGAGTCGTATCGGGCGCGGCGACCCCGAAAACGCCCGGACCCCGAACGCGTTCGGCGAGGGTGTTTGAGCTACCCGGCCGTACGAGTACGCCGCGGACGCGGTCGCGTCATTGGGATGTCGCTCCGCACGGGGTCGGGGACCTGTGGCCCGTCGAGGGATTCCGGGCCCGGGGCTGGATCTGCCACCCCTCCCGCCGAGCCCCTCCGTCGGATACCTCCTCGTCGGCCGCCGGGCGAACCGGGCGTCGAATCTGCGAAGGATCTTTCTGTCTTCCCGGGCCGGCTCTTCGACGCGCCGCGCTCGGTGTTCGTCTACGGACCGTCGCCGCCGCTGGTCCACCTCACGATCTTCGCCCTTGCGGCGGCTACAAACCCCGACTTCCACTGGGTCGAGTTTGGCCGCTCGTCCGAGTCTCGGGCTTCCTCCGACCCGATCCGGCTCGGGTGGATTCCGAATCACCGGCTCTGGCTGATCGATCCGCCGGGAGCCCTTCGGCCCGACGACACGAGTGCGAGCCTCCCGCTCTCGAACGTCATTTCCACGGACGAACCGCCCGAGTCGCTTCGCCTCTTCACGGAGTTCCTGCGACTGCCCGACCTGTCCCAACGGATCCTCGCGTCGCAGGTGCCGAACGAACGGCCCGGCGTGGTGGCCGTGGCCAATGCGGAGCGTGTCGAAGAGACGTTTTCCGAGGAGCGCGTCGCGCCGATCCTCTCCCTCCATCGGAGCGCGGGGTTTTCGGTCGTGGTCGGTTTCGGCAACTCGCCGGGTCCCGGTCGGGACCTCTTCGACTTCGTTTTCCGACTCCAGGGAGCCGATGTGGAGACCGACGATTGGAAGCACAATCAACTTGTGTGCGAGCGCGGCATATCCTCCGGGCCGCTCCGGGACCTGCGGCCTGTCCGGCTCGATCGGATTCCGTTGCTCACCGGCGTTCTCTCGAAGGCGCGGCCGTCGGAGTGAGGCGAACCAGGACGACGGCTTTCTGCGGGACGTGGATTCAGCGCAGGACCACCGACCCGTACGAAATCCGGGAGCTATCGGCCCTGTGTTGAAATACGTGAATCGCTGTACCGTTGTCTACACTCGGTCGCCGGCCGGGTAGACCCACCACGATGCCAAAGAAGGGCAAGCACAAGAAGAAGTAACGCCCGAGCCGGGCGCTGCTTCGGTGAGCGACACCGGGGGAGTTGCTTGCGTGGACCTACCGCCCCGCTCCGGCGAGCGGGGGGTGTTCACGGACTCCCCTACCCTATACTCTTGCCTGAAGCGGGACCCCATTGACGGGATTCTCCCAGGGCGGGGTCACGGTCCCGCCCGCAATGCGTGACCCGGCGACCCGGGCATTCGGCATTCCAGTGGCTCGATAGGTTCATGGCCCCCTTTCCCGGGAGCTTTCAGCGGTCACGACATGAACGGCGTACCGCAGAGCTCGCCCGTTTCCAGCCGGTCGGCCGGCTCGAGACCAATTGCCGCCCGAGTTCGGGCGATGCTTCTCGTCTCTGCCGCGATCGCTTCGGTCGTGCTCGGGCTCGTTCTTCTATTCCTGCATCCCCTGAAACTCGAGCCGTACGTGCCCCTGGTCCTGTTCGCGATCGGGCTGGCCGTGCTGTCCGCGCTGGTTTCGGGGCCGAGCCGAGAGCCTGCCAGGGAAGAGGCTCCCGGACGTACGCCCGGTTCTACGGGACGTCCACGTTTGTCGGGACCGTCGTCTCTGACTCCCAGCCCCTCGGTCCCAACCCGGATCCGGCGGAGCGGGCCGGGGGTCGCAGCGGGATCGGAGTGGCGCGTGCTTTCCAAGCCCACGAGCCCGGGCGACGAGACCTGGCTCTCTTGGCTTCCCCGTGAAACACGTCGGCTGGGTTCCGAGGGCGGCGGTCGAATGTCCGCCGTCGTCACTTCCCCCGGGAGGGCAGGTACTCTGGTCGCCTTCCCGGTCCGGAACTACTACGCGGCCGTTCCACCTCGCTCCGAAGCCGAAACACGACGCGCCCCGATCGTTCGCCTCAGTTCGGTCCCTCCATCGAACGGCGCACCGACAGAAACGCCTCCCCATGTCAAAGCCACCGGGTCGAGCGACGACGTAGTCCGCCCGGGGGGAGATACGCGGCCCTACTCCGAAGAGGAACTCGACCGCATGTTCCCGCCCGTCACCGATCGGGGGACGGTCTTCCTCGGCGACGCACCGGACCGGGTCGGAACTCCCTCGTCCTGGTCCTTTACCTCAACTCGGCCAGAACCTGTCTCTCGGGGGCCGGATGGATCGCGGTCACGGGGGAACAGCAGGCGAGCGGAGGCCGAGCTGGATGAGGATGGTTCCGAGCCGATCGACCGCCCCGAGGGGGACACGCCGGAGATGCCCACCGACCTCCCCCCGACCAGAGCCAGCGGTCGACCGAGGCTCTCCACCCAACGCGAATCGGAGCCTCCTTCCAGTGAACTCAGCGCCGAGGCGGCGAACCCCATCCCCCCTCACCTGAGGGCGACCGGGCCGCCCATCCGGTTCGACACTCCCGCTTCCCCGCACGCCGTGAGTGCCTCCTCCCACGCTCGGTCGGTTTGCGCGTCCTGCTCGAAGGTCGTCCTGAACCTTCGCATGAGCGGCCCGTGCCCCAAGTGCCTTCGACCGGTCTGCACGGACTGCCTACGGGAAGCGTTCGCCTCTCAGGGGCACGGATGGTGTCTCGACTGTTCCACCGCGGCGCTCGCGGCGAGCTGATCCGTTAGCCCAGCGTCGTCCCGACCGTACGCGGGGCGGCTACCGGTTCGTCGAGACCCACCGGGCGTCGTCAGGGAACGTCAGATTCCGGGGAGCAGCTGACCGGCGGTTCGGTTCACGCCACGCGATCCGCCGGCCGAGCAGTGACCACGGGCACCACGCTGAGCCACCGAGAGAAGTCGGTGAGCCCGACGAACAGAAGGACGATGCCGATGAACTCGGCATAGTAGAGGGCCACCGGAAACGAGGCGATGTAGAAGGCCCCTCCGGCAGCAAGCACGCTCGCCCCCGCGATCATGAGGAGGCCCTTCCAGTGGAACGCGCGCCGCAGTGAGATCACGGCGAACCCAAGGAGCACGATGGTCGCCGGGACGGTGATCAAGGAGGAGAGGATGAGGAGGAACGCCGGGGGATTGCCGGAGATGACACCCTCCTGCACCATCGAACCGGGCACGGGGGTGAGGAAACAGAACAATCCCACCACCGCCGAGGTCCCGATGATGTAACTGGCGTAGAGGTTCCGGTAGATCGGCCGACGAAACGCCCGGACCGAGCCGAGCGACAGCGTGCCGACGATCGCGGCGGAGAAGAAGACGTAAGCCTGCAGGAGCACGGTGGGGACCGTCGCCACGTAGGCCGCGAGCTCGATCCCGGTCGCCACGGCCCCGAATGCCAGCCCGACGCCCCAACCGAGCTGCGAGTGCCGGTGCGTTAGGAAGAACCGAACGAAGCCACGCCCCGCGAGAACCGTGAGCACGACCGTGAGCAACCCGAGAGAGATGGCAATGCCCCAACCTTCAGCGTTCACGGCGTTCTTCGGATCCGCCGACCGATTCCCGTAAGCGTCAAGCCGCCCGCGTACGAACTGTTCGTACCTGGCTCGGTGACCCCTATCGGTGGCAAATCTCCGAACGCACCCCTCCCTCGGGGAGCGGTCGACGGCGTCTTATCTCAAGCTGGTAGGCGGTCATGGAGTACACCCCGACCGGCAGGAACCGGCGGGGCCATCTTCCGGTCCGCGTGGATCCGCACATGAGCGACGAGGAAGGCCCTAGGGGAATCCCCGCCGCTGCCTCCTCCACGGCGGTTGAGCTCATTGACCTCGCCCCCGCGGACCGCGAGCGTGCGGTGCCGGCGCTGAAGGACGGGTTCGTGGGAATCTACCGGTGGCACGCCAAGCGGACACTGCGGACCGCGACGTGGGTCCGGGCGGCGGTCCGGCACGGGGAAGTGATCGCCGTGTCAGTGCTGGAACGGATCGATCCGGAGGTCGGCTACGTCTACTATCTTTCCACCGCACAAGGCCACCGAAGGGAGGGGCTCGGCGGCCGACTGCTGGACGACGCGCTGGCACTCTTCCGTCGGGAAGGTTGCACGGTCGCCTACGGCGCCGCCGAAGCCGAGAACGGTGCCTCCATCGCCCTGTTCCGCTCTCGCGGGTTTCGACCGGTCGAACGAAAGGAACCCGGCTTCCGAGAGGGAGGGCTCGGAGCCTGGGGGTTGCGCAGTCGAATGACCTTGGTCGGAGGCGAGATCCTCTTTGGGGTCCGGCTCGGCTCTCCGGCTGGTCCGGGCCGGTGACGGACTCCACCGAACGGGCAGACCCTCACTCTACAGGGGTCATCGAGCGCTCACTCGGGCGCCAGGCGAATCCCTTCCAGGCCGCCGGAATCTCCCAGTCGGATGCGCTGATCGTCGTCAGCAGGAACTCTCGCGTCAGGCCGAGCTGCGAGAGCTCCTCGCCGACCTTCGTCCGCCAGTGCTCGGTCGCTTCCTCGATCGATTGAGTGCCCGGCGGCGCGGGGAAGTCTGGGTAGATGACTAGGACGGTCAACAGGGCTCCCGTCTTCACGGCGGAGGGAACCTCCTCCTGTACGATCGCATCCCGCGCGACCTTCACCTCGCGGATCGCCACGGCGGGCCGGTCGGGAAGTCCGTGCCAGAGCCACATCAGCTGCGGCGCGTCGGTCCAACCGGCGGCCTGAACGAGACCGAAGTCACGGGCGAGCGAGGCGAGGAAGGTGGCGAACGTTCGATTCCACTCCTCGTAGGTGTACTCGGGCTGGTTCGACGCGCTTACGTACCGGCGGTGGCGCTCGTAGAAGAGACCCAGGGCGGTGCGAGGGTCCGAAGCCTCGGCGTCGTATCGATTGCGAAAACGGGCCAGCCACTCCTTGGCGTAGATCACTTCGGTCGAACCGTTCCCCGTCATGGGAGATGCCGGGGGGTGCGGTCCCCTCGGTCTCGACCCTCTGGCCCCGAGCGCATCGGAAGAGATGGGCGGTGGGCCGGCATTTGAGACATTCGCTCCTCTGGAGACGGCATCGCCTGCCCGTCGGCACCTCCCGCCCCCTGGCTCATCCGGACTGTTTCTCGATGGACGCCCCGAGCTCCAGATACCCCGGTATCCGGTCCGAGGGGAGCGACGCCCCTGTGCGGAACTCCCCCGACCGCACGCCCTTCTCGACCACGAGGCTGGCGTTCCTCCATTCGGAGGCGCTCGGCACATCAAGCCGCAGAACGATGTCGAAGCCGTAGCGTCCCCGGTACGGCGGGGGGATCGAGGTCGTGATCATGGAGAACCCGGTGCGGAGAAACACATCCGTGTACGCGCGCAGACGCTCCGGGTCGGTCGGGTAGAAGTCCCGAACCCAGTTGGTGTTTGAGACGACCACCACGCGAGGTACAGAGGAAGGGCTCGCCTCGTCGAGCATCCCCTGGAGGCGCTGCGGCAGGAGGAAGAAGTGATTGAGAGCGATCCGTTCGACCTCCGCCCCATCCGGACGGATCATCGAGTCGAACGTGTGACGG
>Ga0187770_10002409_pt1 | contig 10451 bp, 8 predicted proteins | sample 0116_SJ02_MP02_2_FD_133154 | JGI IMG/M metagenome (GOLD analysis project Ga0187770, IMG submission 133154) | Tropical peat soil microbial communities from peatlands in Department of Meta, Colombia - 0116_SJ02_MP02_20_MG | ecosystem: Environmental > Terrestrial > Soil > Wetlands > Peat | place... | reverse complement strand
CGCCTCTTTTGACCATGGCCAAACGAGTAGCTGGCTCAGGAATGTTATAGAACTCCATCCTTTTGATATGGGGGACTTTCCTCCAGTAATCGTCAAAAGCCTCCCCCACCAGCTTAACCCCGGGGACGATTTCCACAAACTTGTATGGACCTGCTCCTACGGGATGCTTTTTAAATCCCGCATCGCCCACTTTTTCCACATATTTCTTGGGCACGATCCAGCCGAACGTCGTCGCGCCGGGAAGAAGAAATTCTAAGAACTCGGGAAAGGGTTCCTTGAAGCGAACCCGGACAGAATAGGGGCCCACCGCTTCCACTTTTTCCAATTTCCCGTGAATGGTTTTGGCCAATGACCCCTTGTATCTCAAAAAACTGAAGACCACGTCCTCGGCAGTCAGGAAATCCCCGTTATGAAACTTCACCCCTTTCCTTATTTTAAATTCGTAAACTCTAGCATCGGGGCTGGTTGTCCAGGATTCCGCGAGGCTCGGGGTGTAGAGTCCTTCGGGCATCGGTTTCAGGAGGGCGTCGTGGAAAAGATACAGGGGGTGATAAGCGGGAATGGGAAAACTGCCCGTGGCCGGATCCAACCAGTCGGACGAAAAACTCCAATGAATGGCCTGTTTTAATATTCCTTCCGGAGGAGCCGCTGAAACTGCAAATGATCCGAACTGAAGGATGACCAGAAGGGTCAGAAACATGATTTTTCCAGATCGCCAGATTCTTTCAATTTCCATAAATCTTCTCCGCATGATCCCTCACTTACTTTCCAGCTCCAGGTCTTCGAATGGAGCGGTAAACCAAATGAGTCTTATAGGGATTCCCCTTTACCCTGGGGCCAAAGGCAGCCGGGGAGTTGGTCGAAGTCAGGGGGATGAACATAGTCTTTTCCTGGATCAGCTTTTGGATATTGACGATCAAATCCTTCCTAATCCTGGAAGAGCTTTCCCGCTGGTACTGATCCCATGAGGCCTGAAGGTCCGGGTAATTATGGTCCCCATGGAATTAAGGTTCTTCTCTCTGAGCATTATGTTATCCAACTAACGAGAACAGCACGGCCCGTCGCAGCTGCTTCTTCCTAGCATTTTCTGGCAATAAGGGGTCCTATTCAAGACCTCATTTCCTTTTTCGGTAATGAGAATATTGTTTTCGATCCTGACCCCTCCGCCCCCGGGCACTCCGGGAACCGTAATCGTGGGCTCTAGGGAAAATATCATTCCCGGCTGGAGTTCGAACACTTTTTCGCCGGTAGCGGCCAGTTCGCCGATAATGGGAAAGGTGAGCCCCGAGGTTCCAATGCTGTGCCCGAGCAGGCCATGAAACCCATACTTTTCAAAACCATGCATCTGGATGACCCCTCTGGCCGATCGGTTGACAAACTCATTGGTGACCCCGGGCTTCATGGTTTCCACGATGTTCATCATGGTCTCATACACGGCGGTATAGATTCTCTTCTGCTGCTCGCTGGGCTGACCTAGGCAGACCGTCCGGGTGAAGTCGGAGAAATAACCATTGAAACAACCTCCTAGGTCAAGAAAGACCAGGTCTCCCCGGAGAATGAGTTTGTCCGAGGCGAAGCGGTGGAGGGGAGCCGTGTTCTCCCCTGAGGAGACGATCAAGCTGCACTGGGGCACTTCCATCCCGAAGGAGTAGAGGGTTTCCATGGCCGTGGCCAGAACTTCGCATTCCCTCACCCCGGTGTCGATCCGACGGAAAGCCCGCTCCATGGCCACATCGGCCACCTGGACGGCCACGCGAATGCATTTGATCTCTTCCGGATGTTTCACCGCCGCCGCCTCTTTCACACACTGGTCTGCGTCCACCCAATCGGCCTTGGGAAGGGCATTCCTCAATTCCTGGAAGATCAAGGAGGTGGCCGCATCGATTCCGATCCGTCCCTCGGCCACCCCCATTTTCTTGAAGGTGGGGATAAATTCCTGATGGACCATGGTCTTTACCAGGCCCGGGTCTTCCATTGTGGCGCAGGGCCGAATGTTCTCTTCGGGAAGCCAATTCATCGTCTGCCGGCAGCGGGCCGCATCGCCGCTGGTTACATACAGCACCGGGGAGCCGGTTTGCGCCATCAGGGCGGCGTTCCGGGTGATGAAAGAGATGGGCCACCATAGGGGCCGCATCCCCGTCATGTAACGGATGTGTTCTGCCCGGAAGCAGATCATGGCATCCAGGCCATGCTCTTTCATTTTTTTCTGCAGATTCTCCATGCGGTACTTGCGCAGGGTCGCAAAATCAATCCGGTCCACCCAATCCACGGCAAAGTACATTTTTCTTCCCTCCTTCTACGAGGATCGCCTCGCCTGTTCTTTTGGCCCTTATGAGGAATCTTTCTTTTTTCCCCCGACTCTTAAAACCTCGCGGAAAGCGTTTTCTTCTTTCTCCAGGTGTTCTTCCATAGCCTTTAGAGAACCCCGATGGTTCCCCTCTCTTAGAGCTCGGCAGATTTTTTTATGGTCTTCGAGTGATTGTTCAGGGGAATGGAGCATCCGGAAATTGGGACTATATCGGCGGCGATACAAGTCGCTCTGCAGGATCATGTCCCACAAATTAGTCCAGATCAAGACTAAGATCTCATTGCCCGTGGCTTCTGCGATCTCCCGGTGGAATTGAATCCCGGTGGAGAAGAAAACCTCCGGGTGACGGATATTCTTCTCCATCTCCAGGATGCACGCCTCCATTTTCCCCAGGTGCTGGGGAGTTATCCGGGAGCTGGCCAAACTCACATTCCCTGCTTCCAGTATTCTCCGTACCTCCCAGAGCTTTAAAATATTTTCCTCCCGAGCTTTCAAGCGGGAACTGATATGGGTGATCAGCGATTCAATATAGGGAAGGAGGCTTACGTCCCGCACATAGGTTCCGTTGCCCACCCGGATCTCGATGAGCCCCATGGTCGCTAGGATCCGCAAAGCCTCTCTCACCGAGGGCCGGCCGATGGAAAGCTGCTCCGCCAGCTCCCGCTCCGATGGCAGACGATCTCCCGGTTTATAATTGTGCGCCAGAATCACGGACCGGATTTGATCCACGGCACTTTCGTAGAGGCGAGACTTCTTAATGGGCTGCAGATGCATTTCCTTCTTCGATATCAAGGGGGCTCCTCAATGAACCTGGGGAATGGCAAAGATTTCGGATATTGCCGATGGTAAGGCTGTATGCTGGTATGACCAGGTTACTGGGGCTATATATTTCATATTACGGATTTGCCTGTCAAGAAAAAAAATTGGAGGAAAATTGGGCCTCGAAGCCTCTCCGAAAATCGATCCCCATTATACCGGAGGGAAATCTATCTTACGGCCGTAAAACAACCCGCCCCAAAATCTGGTTTTTCTTTAGCCGGGCATGCACCTCATTGACCTGCTCCAGGGGGACGGTTTCGCTCACCAGAGGCTTAATCTTCTTGGCCGCGACCAAGGCGATTACCTCTTCCATTTCGCTGGGCCGGCAGGCCCGCGAGCCGATAATCCTGAACTCGCCCCGCATGATGATGGCGGGAAAGATGGAAAAGGGTTTATCGAAGCTATACCCGACCAAAATCAGCTTTCCCCCTTTTCTTAAGAAGGCCAGGGAAGAATGGATGGTTTCATTTTTGCCTACCAAATCGAGTACCGTGTCCACCCCGCGTCCCTGGGTGTAGGAAAGGATAGATTCCTCCAGGTTTCCCTTGGCGGCATTGAAGGTTTCTTCCGCTCCCATCGCCCTGGCCATTTCCAATCTTTTCTCCTCCAGGTCCACGGAAAAAACTCGGGCGCCCAGAAATCTTCCAATCTGGACAGCCTGCAGACCCAGGCCGCCGGCCCCGATGATGACCAGGGTTTCTCCGGTTCTTAATTGGGCCTGCTCTCGCAGGGCGTGCAGCGGCGTAGCGACCGCATCCGCTAGAATCGCGGCTTGCTCAAAAGGAACATCGGGGGGAACTTTAAAAGCATGGGTGGCCGATACTTTGGTATATTCGGCATATCCTCCATCCCACTGAAACCCGATCCGCCCGCGAAGGTTTAAGCATAAGTTTTCCCGTTTATCCAGGCAATTGTGGCATTGCCCGCAGTGCACGTAAAAATAAAGACTCACCCGGTCGCCCTCTCGGAAATTTTTCACCCCTTTTCCCAGGGCCGAGACTTCTCCCGCCACCTCATGACCCAGGATTCGGGGAAGGGAAATATCCGGCGTCAACCCGGAAGCAATCTTAACATCCGTATAACAAACGCCGCATCCTTTCACTTTTATTAATAGATCCCCGTTGCCGATAGAAGGTAGGGGCACTTCCGACGGCAAGAAAGGTTGGTTGAATTCCCTTAGCACCATTGCTTTCATGTTCCCTCCACAATTCTTTTCTTCGATAACCGGGAGCAGACCGTTTCCGCGTCCAACAATGAATTTAGAATTATAGCCTCTTTAGTCAATTTGTCAGGATTTGTCAAGGGAAAATGCGAACGGGGACGGCTGAATGGTTATGTGCAGGAAAGGGATTTCAATATTTTAAATACGAGCCTGCAGGAAAAAGCGATCTCCGGAGGCTGGTCGATAATTTCAAAGGGGAGCGATGACCATAAGTGAAGCCATAATTAAAAAAGCGGGTTGGACGAAAAGGGTGAAGAATCGGCCAGAAGAATAGAAGGTATGGGAGGCAATCTGCATATTGCCGGGGCCTGAACCCGGATGCTTACCGACATTGAGCGGTACGGTTCTCTTCCGCCAACCCGGCCTGCGGTTCAAGTCACAACAAACTTTCTTGCTAATGTATACGCGGGAACTGTGCAAAGGGCGACCGGAAGTCCTGCCGCGAAACCCTGGACCCCTGAGCAGTAAACCGCATCGATGAGAGGAATTCCCAGAATCATCATTTTCAGAGCGCCCTCGACCGAGAAAGCAGTTTGAAGCCTGCCGGCGCTCAGCAAAGCAGGGCCGGTGAACGCGATAAAAAGAGCGAGAAAGGGCAGATTTTCTAGGTTCAGTGCTTGCCAAAACGAGAGGCACAACAGGATCGTGACAAAATGGGCCCACCCTAGAAGAGCGAGGGCAGTCATTTCCTTTGATTTCCCCTCCACGTCGAATCGGCCCAAGCAGTTAAGAAGAAAAACGTAAAGGAAGGAAAAGACCGGAAAGTACCTGCTGGATTGCGCAGGAAGCCCGAGCCAGAACGGCAAACCCATTCCCAAGATAAGATTCAGGGATCGATAGCCGGCCATATTCAAAGGACCAAGAAAGGCTTTTTCTTTGGTCTTCACATTATAAAGAACGGCCGTAATACTTAGAAGAATCACTATCTGCGGGGTAGACGCGCCGGCCAGGACCGAAGCACCGAGTCCAACCGTGAAGAGGGCGAAAGAAAGAATCAAGGCTTTCTGGGGGTGCACCTTTCCTCGCGAGATCGACCGTCCCGGGCAATCCCGGGGGTCGATCTCCCGGTCGCAATAATCGTTCAGCGCGCAACCGGCCGCGAAAACGGCCGATGCGGCCAGCAGGAGATAGAGAAGCTGGGAATCGATTATCACTCCGTTCGCGATCCAGTATCCCGCGAGGACATCTGCTGCGACAGTAATAAGATTGGGCAGGCGGGCGATCTCCAGATAGGTGCTGGGCTGGAGAAAAACAGCGGGTCTCGAGCTTTCCATATAATTTTCTCCACGAATTTCAATCATTTATATCAGAACGGGGCTATCCCCATTTACTTTCCTTTCGGTATGCACATTTCTGTCTTTAACTGAGCAAGTAAGGTGCCAAACCCACGTGTTCCGCATCTCTCGAATCTAAAGATAATATCTTGTAATATTTATGTATTTCTAGATTTATGGCTTAGATCCATGATGTGTCCCGGTCAGTCAGAGTTGATCCTTGTCAAAATGTCAAAATAGCTTTCTTTCTGACAAAATTTTCTGACAAAGTTTCAGATTTTGAAAAAATGGCGGCGTTTTTTGACAAAAAGGCAAGAGCTAAAAGAATGAGAGGGGTCGTTTCTAAAAGGGGGGAGGCACACGGGGCTGCCCTCACATTGTCTTCTGTTTTTGGTTCGAATTTGCCGCTCTGAGTCCTGGCGACCAAGAGTTATTGCCGAACCTGTTTCGGGAAGAAGATTATCCCCGGAGCTGGACTAAAGGGTATGTGATTCTCATCTATTGAATCGGGATGCTCGATTCGTATCGCTAATCGTTACCTTCCGAGTCTATCTGAAGACGAGGTCTTGCAAGTAAAGTTTTTAAAATCCATCTGACGGGCGAATTTTGCCCCTGATCTCGATACTTCCTTCCAGTACCCGAGGGGAAGCTCGCTGTTGACTTCTTAACTCATGGGAGTAGAATCCTAGTAAATTCATCCTCTCTATTCCTGGATTGAACGAAAGGAGGGAGGGAATATGACCCGGATAACGGTAATCGTTGCCTGCGCTGTTTTCCTGCATTTCTTTACCTCCGGCACGGCTTTATCCCAGGTCTATTATGCCCCCTATCTTCTCCTTTGGCACCAAAACGTGGAGAATCAGGCACAGATTCAAGAGTTGCAAAGGCAATTGGGTGATGTCCGGGTTGCGATCGGAAATTTACAAAGAGAGCTAAATGCAATTTTCGAGTTGCAGCAACGACTTCAAGAATTAGAACTAGCAGATGAAAAAACGATTAAGAGCTTATTGGAAGAATTGTCAAAAGTGCAAAAAGAAGTAGACGAGATTCGCGAGACGCTGAATCCGCAGGCCGAGTAAAGAAGCTGGGAGTAGGGAGTCATTGGGCAAGAGAGGTGTCTTGTATGCTCAGTTTTTCATTTACTCTTCAAGCCCCGGGCAGCCCTTTGACTTCTTAACCCATGGGAGTAGAATGCTACCGAATTCAATCCGCCTATTCTCGAATTGAACGAAAGGAGGGACGGAAGTTGACCCGGATAACGATGCTGGTTGCCTGCGCTATTTTCATGCACCTCTTTCTCCCGGGCATAGCCCTATCGCAAACCCAGCCCTATTATCCCACCTATTATCAGCTTTGGCTTCAAAGCGTAGAGAACCAGGCGCAGATTCAAGAGCTGCAAAGGCAATTGGGGGATGTCCGGGTTGCGATCGGAAATTTGCAAAGAGATCTAAATTCGATCTCCGAGTTGCAGCAACGATTGCAGGAATTAGAGGTAAAAAATCAAAATACAATAAAAACCTTATTAGAGGAATTGTCAAAAGTGCAAAAAGAAATAGGCGAGATTCGCAAGCGCTGAATCCCCAGGTACCACTGTATTCTTCCCTATCCATCTTTGACTTATCCGCTCGGCGCGGCTTTTCGTCATCCTCCAAAATCCATAAATGATCTCCTTTCCTTCCAAGCGAAGAGCTGCCCAATCCTGTCCTTCTTTTGGTATCACTTTGTATCTTGACAAAGAAGGACCGTTTTACTAGATTGAACCTCTGATTGCTATTTCCCTCTATCGTCAGAAGATTAGTCCTGGCCGGGGAATTTTTCCGAATAACTGACCTAGGCCGCAAACTAGAATGGAAAGAGGCCATTTTTCCCAGGCTTAAAATTCTGTAACCAGGGAAAGGAGAATCCAATGGAAAAGAGGCTGAGGAGTCGGATCACCAGGAGGACTTTTTTGAAAGGGGCGGCGGCCTCTGCATTTCTGCTAGGGCCGGGGGTTCCCTTCATCACCTCGCGGGCGGGCGCGGCCGATCCCATTTACATAGGGGTCATAAGTCCGGCCAGCGGCAATTACGCCGACCATGGGATGATGGAACGCTTGGGCATGCAGATAGCAGCGGAAGAATTTAAGGAGGGCATCCTGGGCCGGCCGGTCAAGCTGGTGGTCGAGGATGACGAGACCGATCCACAGGTCGGGGCACGAAAGGCCAGAAGGCTAGTCGAGGTTGAGAGGGTCAAATATCTTATCGGCGGGGTCTCCAGCTCGGTAGCGGTATCGGTAGGAGAAGTGGCCCAGCGATACGGTGCGCTTTATATTGCCTCCAATCAGAACTCGGATACGCTCGTCGCCGAGAAGGCCCGGCGTTGCGTCTTCATGGTCCCTCCGGATATGGCCATGTGCTTGAGAACGCTGGCTCCGTATCTCCTGGAAAAAGTCGGCAAGAAGTGGTATTTCCTGACCCACGACTACGAATGGGGCTGGTCAGGGACCAAATGGGCAAGAAAAATTTTAGAAAAGGCTGGGGGTATCGAAGCAGGAGAATCGAAAATCCCTCTCAATACCCGGGATTTTAGCGCCTTTCTGATCAAGGCCCGGACAGCCAAGCCGGATGCCCTGGTCATCAGTGTGGGCGGAATTGATTTTGCCGCGCTGATGGAGCAGATGTACGAGTTTGGAATCTACAAAGAGATGATGGTCGTGACCACTCTCATAAACCTGGAAGACATGTGGGCCTTCGGGCCGGAGAAGAATTTCGGAATCCACCTTATGGAGTGGTACCACGAAATCGATGCTCCAGGGGTGAAGGAATTTGTCATCCGGTACAAGAAACGGTGGCCCGCGGCACTCATTCCCGTTCCTACGGCGAATACCCTGAACGGGTACATCGGCATGCGGGAAATGCTGCGCGGAATCCAGCGGGCGGGAAAGGATGATGTCGCCGCAGTAATCAAAGCGATGGAAGGGCATACATCGCCGGACTCGTTGAAGCATGATCCGCTCTATATTCGGGAGTGGGATCATAAATTCATCTGGGCTTCGTATGTTGTCCGTTCGAAAAAGCCCAACGAGATGAAGGATCGGGCAGATTTTGCGGAAGTCCTGAGATGGTATCCCGGCAAGGAGACAGCCCGGACCCGGGAAGAGAACCCGGTGAACTTAGGCCCTTACCCGGGCTGATCGGAAAGGGGAAATCGGGCAGCCGGCTCCCGGATTTTTTACTGGCTGGCTGCCTTAAAAAAATCCCCCTTTCCTTTCTTGACAAAAGAAGATCATTTGAAATAGGTTGGAATCATCAGATCTGGGGAAAGGCATTCCTTCGGGGCGAATGGGGCGAGGAGAGGATGCCCCCCCAAAAAAAGACGAGGGAGGGGTCATGATGGAAAAAAGATTAGGAAGGGAAATCAGCAGAAGGTCGTTCTTGAAAGGGGCAGCCGCGGGGGCGGCCCTATTGGGCGCCGGCATACCCTTTATCACCCGGCGAGCTGCGGCAGCCGAACCGCTCGAGATCGGAGTGGTGAGCCCGGCCAGCGGAAATTATGCTGACCACGGCATGACTGAGCGCCTGGGTATGCAGATGGCCGTCGATGAATTCAAAGAAAAAGGCGTCCTCGGCCGGCCGGTCAAGCTCGTCGTGGAGGATGACGAGACCGATCCCCAGGTCGGGGCTCGAAAGGCCAGACGGTTAATTGAGGTGGAGAAGGTCAAATACCTGATCGGCGGGGTTTCCAGTTCCGTGGCGGTATCCGTGGGAGAGGTCGCCCAGCGCAATGGAGCCCTCTTCATTGCCACCAATCAGAATTCCGACACGATCACGGGGGAAAAGGCTCACCGTTGCGTCTTCCGTGTGCCTCCGGACATGTCCATGGCTATGCGGAGTCTCAGCCCCTATATCATCGAGAAGGTGGGAAAGAAATGGTATTTCTTCACCCACGACTATGAATGGGGGTGGTCCGGGACTCGCTGGGGAAGAAAGATGCTGGAACAATACAAAGGAACCGAAGCGGGAGAGTCGAAGATCCCTCTGAACACACGCGATTTCAGCTCTTTCTTGATCAAAGCGCGAGCCGCCAAACCCGACGCCCTGGTGATGACCGTGGGCGGAATCGACCGGGCTGCGCTCATCGAGCAGATGTACGAATTCGGAATTCAGAAGGAAATGACCCCCGTGCAGACCCTCTATGATTACGAGGATGTCTGGGCCGCGGGGGCGGAGAAGAATTTCGGTATTCATGGAACGGAGTGGTACTACGAAATTGACACCCCGGCGGTAAAGAATTTTGTGGCCCAGTACAGGAAACGATGGCCGGCTGCTCTCATCCCGGTCCCCACGCAGAATACCGCGAATGGCTACATTGGAATGCGGGAACTCCTGCGGGCCATTGATCGTTGCGGGAAGGAAGATGTAACCGCGGTCATCAAAGCCCTGGAAGGGCATACGGTGACTGACTCCATCAAGAACGATCCGATCTACATCCGGGAGTGGGACCATCAATTTATCTGGGCTTTTTACATCGTGCGCGCCAAGAAGCCCAGCGAGATGAAAGGCCGGACGGATTTCTTTGAAATTTTGAAATGGGTTCCCGGCAAAGAAACCGCCAGAACCAAGGAAGAGAACCCGGTCAAACTGGAACCCTATCCAGCCTGATTTGATGAAACAAAGGGGAAGCGGAGAATGCTTCCCCTTTCCCCTGAAAGGATGAAGAATGAGTGAGCTTTTGCAATTCAGCATGAACGGCCTTGTCCTGGGGCTCCTCTTTGCGGTGGTCGCTTTGGGCTTTACCCTCATCCTGGGAGTGATGCAGGTGATCAACTTCACCCACGGGATCCTCTTCG
>Ga0187770_10002408_pt1 | contig 10451 bp, 10 predicted proteins | sample 0116_SJ02_MP02_2_FD_133154 | JGI IMG/M metagenome (GOLD analysis project Ga0187770, IMG submission 133154) | Tropical peat soil microbial communities from peatlands in Department of Meta, Colombia - 0116_SJ02_MP02_20_MG | ecosystem: Environmental > Terrestrial > Soil > Wetlands > Peat | place... | reverse complement strand
TGGTGGCCGGCACCAAGTACCGGGGCGAGTTCGAAGAGCGCATGAAGCGGGTGACCGACGAGATCCGGATGGCGAGCGGCGAGGTCATCCTGTTCATCGACGAGCTGCACACGCTGGTGGGCGCCGGTGCCGCCGAGGGCGCGATCGACGCCGCGTCGATCCTCAAGCCCAAGCTGGCCCGCGGCGAGCTGCAGACCATCGGCGCCACCACGCTCGACGAATACCGCAAGTACATCGAGAAGGATGCCGCCCTGGAGCGCCGCTTCCAGCCGGTGCAGGTGGGCGAGCCGACGGTGGAGCACACCATCGAGATCCTCAAGGGTCTGCGCGACCGCTACGAGGCCCACCACCGGGTGTCGATCAGCGATAGCGCGATCGTGGCCGCTGCCACCCTGGCCGACCGCTACATCAACGACCGGTTCCTGCCCGACAAGGCGATCGACCTGATCGACGAGGCGGGCGCCCGGATGCGGATCCGCCGGATGACCGCGCCGCCAGACCTGCGCGAGTTCGACGAGAAGATCGCCGAGGCCCGCCGCGAGAAGGAATCGGCGATCGACGCCCAGGACTTCGAGAAGGCGGCGAGCCTGCGCGACCGGGAAAAGACACTGGTGGCTCAGCGGGCTGAGCGTGAAAAGCAATGGCGCTCAGGCGATCTCGACGTGGTCGCCGAGGTCGACGACGAGCAGATCGCCGAGGTGCTGGGCAACTGGACCGGCATCCCGGTGTTCAAGCTCACCGAGGCCGAGACCACCCGGCTGCTGCGCATGGAAGACGAGCTGCACAAGCGGATCATCGGCCAGGAGGATGCCGTCAAGGCCGTCTCCAAGGCGATCCGCCGTACCCGCGCCGGGCTGAAAGACCCGAAGCGCCCGTCGGGTTCGTTCATCTTCGCCGGCCCCTCCGGTGTCGGTAAGACCGAACTGTCCAAGGCGCTGGCCAACTTCTTGTTCGGTGACGACGACGCGCTCATCCAGATCGACATGGGCGAGTTCCACGACCGGTTCACCGCGTCGCGGCTGTTCGGCGCCCCACCGGGATATGTCGGCTACGAGGAGGGTGGCCAGCTCACCGAGAAGGTGCGGCGCAAGCCGTTCAGCGTGGTGCTGTTCGACGAGATCGAGAAGGCGCACCAGGAGATCTACAACAGCCTGTTGCAGGTCCTCGAGGATGGCCGGCTCACCGATGGGCAGGGCCGCACGGTGGACTTCAAGAACACCGTGCTGATCTTCACGTCGAACCTGGGCACCTCGGACATCTCGAAGCCGGTCGGCCTGGGCTTCACCCAGGGCGGCGGTGATAACAACTACGAGCGGATGAAGCAGAAGGTCAACGACGAGCTGAAGAAGCACTTCCGCCCGGAATTCCTCAACCGCATCGACGAAGTTATCGTTTTCCACCAGCTGACCCGCGACGAGATCATCCGGATGGTCGACCTGATGATCAGCCGGGTTGCCGGCCAGCTCAAGAGCAAGGACATGGCCCTCGAGCTGACCGACAAGGCCAAGTCGTTGCTGGCCAAGCGTGGCTTCGACCCGGTGCTGGGTGCCCGCCCGCTGCGGCGCACCATCCAGCGCGAGATCGAAGACCAGCTCTCCGAGAAGATCCTTTTCGAGGAGGTTGGGCCGGGACAGGTCGTCACGGTCGACGTCGACAACTGGGACGGCGAAGGCGCCGGCGAGGATGCGGTGTTCACGTTCACCGGAACCCGCAAGCCGCTGGCCGAGCCGGATCTGGCGAAAGCCGGGGCGCACAGCGCGGGCAGTCCAGCACCGGACGCGCAGTAGCGGTTAGCCGAAACGGGCGGTTAGTCTCTGACGGGACTACCGCCCGTTTTTGGATCAGGGGGCCGCCTGTGCTGATCGTCACCACCAACGACCTTCCGGGCTGGGAAATTCAACGCGTCTGTGGCGAAGTGTTCGGGCTGACGGTTCGCTCGAGGAATGCCTTCTCGCAATTCGGTGCGGGGTTGAAGTCCATGTTCGGCGGCGAGCTGCAGGGGATGACGAAGAATCTCGCGGAAAGCCGCAATGAAGCGATGGGGAGGCTGATCGCCGAGGCGCGTAATCGCGGGGGCAACGCCATTGTCGCAATGCGGTTCGACACCACCGAAATCGGCGACGTGTGGACCGAGATCTGTGCCTACGGCACGGCAGTCCAGGCGGTGCCGGTGACCGACGCCGCCAAATACACGGCGAGTCAGCTGGGCTACGGAGGGGCGCCGCCGCAGCGCTAATAGCCGATCCTGCTGGCTCTAGACATCCCGCCGAAATCGTTCTGGCGTATAGATGTTGCGCCGGTCAGTCGAACCGTCATGCATTTCCGCAACGGCTGCGCGACGCTGCGGCTTTGACGGTTATCGCGGTGCGATCAGCGCGAAGGCCTGTTTGGCGACCTGCAGCATCCAGCCGGTCACGGTGGGCCCGTGATCGCGTGGCCAATTCAGCTGGAAGCTGACCACCCACGGCTGCTGCGTTCTGTCGACCGCATACCAGCTGAATGTCAGATCGCCCGGCAGGCCACCGGCCTTCGCGCCGACGTACGGCCAAACGCTGCGATCCAGCTGAATACCCGGCACCGCAGAAAGGATCTGCCGGACCGGCGCGGCGGCGCCGACCGCGTCTGCTTGCAGCGCCGCGTGGACTCGGCAGATGTCCTCGGCGTTGCCGTACCACTCCGCGCCGTAGGAGGACGCCGGAGAGTGGGCGCGGGCTGGATCAGGTTGGTAGGGAGTGGAATTCGCCTGCGCCAGCAGCTGGGCACGGACTTGCGGTGATCCGTTCTGCCACTGGCTGCGCAGATCCGGTTGACCCCAGCCGACCGAGAACAGCTCGTACATGGTCGGGAAGGGCGTCATGCTGGCCGGATCGTGATGCCCGGCCGTGACGAGTGCTTGTTCGATGGCGTGCGTGCCGAGTCTTTCGATCAGCAAGTCGGTGGCCATGTTGTCGCTGGTGGCAATCATCTTCTCGGCTGCCGTGCGAACCGAAACATGTGCTCCGGGACCCAGTTCCAAACCCGAAGAACCAACCGCGCGGCTCTTGTCGGTAACGGTCAGCTGATCGTCCCAAAAAACCGTTCCGTTTCTGACCGCACCTGCCACGGCGTGCAGTACGTACAACTTGAAAATCGACGCCAACGGCAGTGAATCGCCGGTGTTGGTGCCCGCCACCGGCTCGCAGTGACCGTTGTCGACCTTGGTGACCTGGTACGAGTAGCGGGCACCGGTCCTGCCCAGTACCGAATCGATGTCCTGCCACGAGGTGATCGTCGGCGCGCGCGTTTGGACGTCGAACCGGTCGACCCACCCGTCGTCGTCAGTGTGTATCCGGATGTCTTGTCGCGCGCCGTAGGAGGAGATGAGGTGCAGTGTGGCCACGCTGGCGCTGATGTCGACACCATCGAGAGTGAACGGTCGGTCCCACCAGAGCCCTTCCATGGTCGCTTCGACCGAGTCGACCTTGTCGGGCGCGGCGAGGGTGCGAACTCCGACTTGGCCGATGGGCCAGTCCGAGTTGAGCATGTCCATGGTCTGCTGAGCCCGCAGCCCGGGAGGAGTCCGGATGTCGATCGCACGCCCTGGCTTCGCCGCATTCGCCTGGGGGGAAGGAGACGGGGCGCAGCCGGGCGCCAGGGTCACCACCAGAGCGGCGACGGCGCTCAGCACTACAGCGCGGTGCCGACCCGAGAGTCCGCTACTGCGCCTGCTTCTTGCCGGCAACGTCCATCACGACCTCGAATTCCAGCAGCGACGCCCCAGTTGCCACCGGGTTGGCCCGTTCGCCGGCGTGGGCTGCGATGGCGGGTCCCTTCGCCCACGCCTGGAACGCTTCCTCGGACTCCCAGTGCGTCACCACGAAGTAACGGTTTTCGCCCTTGACCGGACGTAGCAGCTGAAAGCCGAGGAAACCGGGCTGGTTGTCGACCGCGTGGGCGCGGTGGGCGAACCGCTTCTCCAGCTCGGGTCCGGCGTCTGCAGGCACCTCGATTGCATTGATCTTGACCACTTGCGGCATCCCGCCAGGCTACTCGGTGCCCCGCCGCGCCCGACTTCAGGGCGGGTTGCGCAAGATGGTGATATGCCGAGCAATCTGCTCACGTGCCACGGCGGACGAGGTGAGCCTTTGGTCCTTGCGCACGGCTTGATGGGCCGGGGCACCACCTGGTCGCGTCAGCTATCGTGGCTGACCCGCCTGGGCACCGTATACACCTACGACGCCTTGTGGCACCGGGGTCGCGGCGTCGACGATCCGCACTCGATCAGCACCGAACGGTTCGTGGAAGACTTGGCCGACGCCGTGGCCACATTGGGAGCACCGGCCAGGATGATCGGGCATTCGATGGGTGCGCTGCACTCCTGGTGCCTGGCCGCGGAGCGTCCCGATCTGGTTTCGGCGCTGGTGCTCGAGGATATGGCGCCGGACTTCCGTGGCCGCACCACCGGTCCGTGGGAACCTTGGCTGCACGCCCTTCCGGTCGAATTCGAATCTGCCGAGCAAGTATTCGGCGAATTCGGTCCGATTGCCGGGCGGTATTTCCTGGACGCCTTCGATCGCACCGCCACCGGTTGGCGGTTACACGGTCATACCGTGCGGTGGATCGAGATCGCCGCCGAATGGGGTACCCGGGACTACTGGGCGCAGTGGCGGGCGGTGCGAGTCCCGGCGCTGCTCATCGAGGCCGGCGACTCGGTCACGCCGCCGGGGCAGATGCGCGCGATGGCCGAAACGAATTCTTCGACTACGTACCTGCAGGTGCAGCAGGCCGGCCACCTGATTCACGACGAAGCGCCGCAGGTGTATCGCCAAGCGGTCGAGTCGTTCTTGGCGGCGCTGCGCCCGCCCGCGTGAACGAGTGCTCGTCAGTCGGCTGTGTTTGACGTCATAGACCGGCCAGGGCGATTGCCTGTGTGGATGGGTACCCGCGACATCGCCGCTGCTCATCGCCAAGAACGCGGTGTTACGCCGCACTGGGGCGCTACGTGGCGGAGCGCTTGCTCGGGAAGCGCCGGTAAGCACTATCTGACAATTTCTTCAACTGTTCGAACCTAGGAAGCTTGTAGTCTTCAGGAGATTCATTGTGTCGGAGCCCCTGTACAAGCTGCCGCGGTCGCGGGGTGGCGCCGCGATGGCCGACACCATCGTCCCCGACTTCCCATTGGCCAACAAAAGCTTCGACCAGTCTTACGCCGGCAACGACCTCTGATGCGGGTGCGGCTACCCCTCGCCCGCTAGAGCGAACCGGCCGTCGACCGTCAGCGTGACCAGGCCATCGGCCAGTAACGATTCCAGCGCTCGGTCGCGCTGCTGGGTATCCGTCAACCAGGCCACGTCCAGCTCCGCCCGGGTGACTGGAGAGTCCTTGGCGCGCAAGACATCCAGCAACCTGCCTCGGACCTGCCGGTCCGTCCCGGCGTAACTCTGCACCCGGCGCGACGGCCCCTGCGCAGGGGGATAACCGGCATGTCGCCATGCGCACTCGCGAAGCGGACACAATCCGCATCGCGGCGTCCGCGCGGTGCACACGATCGCGCCCAACTCCATCAGTGCCACGGAGAACTTCGGCGCCATCTCGTCGGGCGGCAGCAATGCCGCGACGTCGCCGTGATCGCGCGCTGCAGACGGTGCGCCGGCGTCGGCGAGGCCGTGCACCGCGCGGGCCACTACGCGGCGCACATTGGTGTCCACCACGGGCACCGGCCGGCGATAGGCGAAGCACGCCACGGCCCGTGCGGTATACCTACCGACGCCTGGCAGCGTCAGCAGCGTGTCGACGTCGTCGGGGACCACGTCGTCGTGGTCGCGGGCGATGACGGTGGCGCATTCATGCAAACGCTTGGCCCGCCTCGGATAGCCCAGCTTGCCCCAGGCCCGCAAGACGTCGGCGGCGTTGGCGGCGGCGGTGGCCGACGCGCTGGGCCAGCGCCGTACCCAATCCGGCCAGATGGACAGCACCCGGGCCACCGGCGTCTGTTGCAGCATGAACTCGCTGACCAGGATTTGCCACGCATCGACGCTGGGCTCTCGCCAGGGCAGATCACGGCGCGACCGCTCGTACCACGCCAAGAGTTCATCGGCCGGGATGCGCTGTGAACTAGGCATTGGCGGCTGCGGCACAGCACAATGTGTGCCATGCCCAATACCAGTCCGATAACCGCGTGGAAAGCACTCAAAGAGGGTAACGAGCGATTCGTCGCCGGCAAGCAACAGCATCCCAGCCAAAGCGTCGAGCATCGGGCCAGCCTGGCCGGGGGTCAGAAGCCGACCGCGGTTGTGTTCGGCTGCGCGGACAGCCGGGTGGCCGCCGAGCTCATCTTCGATCAGGGCCTGGGTGACATGTTCGTGGTGCGCACCGCCGGGCAGGCCATCGACTCGGCGGTACTGGGCTCCATCGAGTTCGCGGTGACGGTGCTCGACGTGCCGCTCATCGTCGTTCTGGGTCATGACAGCTGCGGCGCCGTCAAGGCGGCGTTGGGCGCGATCGAGGATGGCGCGATACCGGGTGGTTTCGTGCGGGATGTGGTGGAACGGGTTGCACCGTCGATTCTGATGGGCCGACGCGACGGCTTGAGCCGCGTCGACGAGTTCGAGGAACGACATGTGCGCGAGACGGTGGCGCAGCTTTTGTCGCGCTCGACGGCCATCGCCGAACGGGTGGCTGCGGGCACCCTGGCGGTAGCGGGCGTCACCTATCACCTCGCCAACGGGCGGGCGGCGTTGGTCGACCACGCTGGCGACATCGGTGAGGCGGCCGCTGGCTGAGAGCCGGTGAATCATATGACGCATCCAACGCCACCGGCGGTGAGTCGGCGCAGCCTTTTCGCGGTCTCGACCACCGCAGCCGGTGCGATCGCCCTATCGGCGTGTAGTAGGTCCCGGCCCAAATCCGGTACCGGCGCCCCCGCCGACGAGCAACTACCGGTCACCCCGGCCGAGGACTTGATGCGCGAGCACGGGGTGCTCAAGCGCGTCTTGTTGGTCTATCGAGAAGGGATTCGACGCCTGCAGGCCGGTGAGCAGGGTCCTGCCCAAGAGCTCAACGCGGGCGCTGGAATCATTCGAAGCTTCGTCGAGGACTACCACGAACACCTCGAAGAACAGTACGTCTTTCCCAAGCTGGAACAGGCGGCCAAACTCACCGATCTGACAACGGTATTGCGCACGCAGCACCAGCGCGGCCGCATGCTCACCGACCGGGTGCTCGCCGCCACCGGCGCGGCCGCTGCCTCCGATCAGTCTGCGCGAGCAGCCCTGGTGCAAGACATGTCGGCCTTCATCCGGATGTACGAGCCGCATGAGGCACGCGAAGACACGGTTGTTTTTCCCGCGCTGCGCGACGTGGTGCCCGCCGGGCAGCTCCGCGATATGGCGGAGACTTTCGAAGACGAGGAGCATCGGCGCTTCGGCCAAGCCGGCTTCCAAGGAGTAGTCGACAAGGTAGCGGATATCGAAAAAAGCCTCGGTATCTACGACCTGAACCAGTTCACCGCCACCTGACCGATAGGCGCCACTAACACGGCGGTTGGCCGGCTAACCCCGCGACACGCCGAGGCGGGTCGAACAAATCGGTGTGACCTGGGCCTACGGTGTGGATGTGCTGGATCTGGAACCGCGTGGCCCGCTACCTACCGAGATCTATTGGCGGCGCAGGGGCCTGGCCGTGGGCATCGCGGTCGTCGTGATCGGGATCGTCGTCGCCGCGGTGATTGCTTTTATGGGCCACGGCTCGGGAGCCAAACCCGCCCACGCCGACAAGAACAACTCCGCCCAAGGTAAGCCGGCCTCGCCCGCCCCTGAGGCGCCGCCGCCGGCGGGGCAGCAAGGCGCCACTCCGGCGCCGGCGCAGGGGCAGAACCCCGAGTCGCCCACGCCGACCGCCGCCGTGCAGCCGCCGGCGGTGCTCAAGGAGGGCGATGACTGCCCGGATTCCACGCTGGCGGTCAAGGGCCTGACCAACGCGCCGCAGTACTTCATCGGTGACCAGCCGAAGTTCACCATGGTCGTCACCAATATCGGGCTGGTGCCGTGCAAACGTGATGTCGGAGCCGCGGTGCTCGCGGCCTATGTCTACTCACTGGACAACAAGCGGCTGTGGTCGAACCTGGACTGCGCGCCGTCCAACGAGACCCTGATCAAAACGTTCACGCCGGGCGAGCAGGTCACGACGGCGGTGACCTGGACCGGGATGGGATCGGCGCCGCACTGCCCGCTGCCGCGCCCGGCGATCGGACCGGGCACCTACAACCTCGTGGTACAGCTGGGTAACCTGCGCTCGCAGCCGGTTCCGTTCATCCTGAACCAGCCGCCACCACCGCCGGGGCCGCCGCCTGCACCAGGCCAGCCGGCGGTCGCGCCGCCGCCGGAAGCGCCGCCGGCTGCCCCGGCCGGCTGAGCTCGATACCGGTTCAGCACCTCTTTAGCTCAGCGGGTCGGCGATTGTCGACTCCGCCAGCTGGGACAAGCCTTCCCGTACGTGGCGGGCCCACATCGCGCCGATGCCTTCGACCGATTGCAGGTCGGTAGCGCTGGCCGCCAGCAGGTTCTGCAGCGTTCCGAAGGTCCGGACCAGCAGGTCGACATGGGCGAACTGCAGCCGCGGGATTGCGGCCATTGCCCGGTAGCCACGCGGGCTCAGCGCCGAATCCTGCGCTTCTGTTGTCGTCGGATATCCGAAAACCTTTGCCAGCACCGTGAAATCGAGTAGTTCGGTGTCCGACAGCGCGTCCAGTTCGTCAAGCGTGGCGGTCATCTGCGCTTCGGATAATGGCTCCGGGCTGGCGTGATAGTCACGCACAATCAGTTCCCGGGCAATGTCGTTGCCGCCCAGCAGCTCCTCGAGTTGCAGGCGCAACTGGCGTCCGTCGGTGCCGAGTTCGACGACGTCGTTGTCGATCACCAGGCCGATCCGCCGCACCAACTCGAGCCGCTGTACCACCGTCATCACGTCGCGCAGCGTGACGAAGTCCTCGATCTCCGCTCGCGACAGTTGCCGGCTGACCTCGTCGAGCCTGGCTTTGTACCGCTCCAGCGTCGCGATGGCCTGATTGGCCCGCGACAGGATGGTCGCCGAGTCGGCGACCACGTGGCGCTCGCCCCCGACGTAGACGGTGACGATGTTCATCGAGTGGCTCACCGAAATCACCGGGTAACCGGTTTGGATCGCGGCCCGTTCCGCGGAGCGGTGGCGAGTTCCCGATTCGTCGGTTGGGATCGACGGGTCCGGAACCAACTGCACGTTGGCCCGCACGATGCGGCTGCCGTCGGTAGACAGCACGACGGCGCCGTCCATCTTCGCCAGCTCCCGCAGCCGGGTCGGCGCGTACCGGACGTCGAGAGCGAAGCCGCCGTCGCAAATAGCCTCGACGTTCTCGTCGTTGCCGAGCACGATCAGCGCGCCGGTACGGCCGCGCAGGATGCGCTCCAGGCCGTCGCGCAGGCCCGTGCCCGGAGCCAGCCGGGCCATAGTCTCACGCAGCGTCGGACGAGTCACAGCGTGTCATTGTGCGGCCCCGTTGCACTATGCGTCCAGCCGCCGCGGTCCCGGGGGCGCGCCGGTGCGGTGGTCGGCGATGTCGATCATGTGTTGCAGCGCCGTGACGATGGTGGGCGCGGACAGCGTCCGCATGCCCGGCGGCACGCCCTGGCAACCCCCCGGAATGAGCGCGATGTTGAATCCCTGGCGCGCGGCTTCGCTCAGCCGCCGTTCCATGCCGCTGACCCGCCGCAGATCACCCGCCAGCCCGACTTCGCCGATCATCACCGCCGTGGTGGGCAGCGGCAGATTCGCGTACGCCGAGGCCAGGGCGATCGCCACGGCGAGGTCTGAGGACGGATCGGTCAACCGCATGCCGCCCACGGTGGACAGGTAGATGTCGTTGATACCAAGGGTCAACCTGGCATGCTTTTCCAGCACTGCAGTGATCATCGCAGCCCGGGCGTGGTCGATGCCGCTGACCGCGCGGCGCGGTGAGCCGCCGGACGGTGACGCCAGCAGCGCCTGGACTTCGCCGATCAGCGGTCGCTTGCCGTCGAGTGTCACGGTGATCGCGGTACCGGCGACCGGTGCCGGCCGCTGATCCAGGAAAAGGTTCGACGGGTCGGCGACGTCGTCGATCCCGTTGTCGTGCAACGTGAAACACCCGACTTCGTCGGCTGCACCGAATCGATTCTTGATCCCCCGGACCATCCGCAGCGAGTTGTTGCGGTCGCCTTCGAAATGCAGCACCACGTCGACGAGATGTTCAAGCGAGCGGGGTCCGGCAATCGCCCCGTCCTTGGTGACGTGGCCAACGAGGATCAGCGCGATGCCGTTGGCCTTCGCTGCCGCGGTGAGCGCAGCGGTTACCGCGCGGACCTGGGTGACCCCGCCGGCGACGCCGTCAGCCTCGGCGGTGGACATGGTTTGCACCGAGTCCACGATGACCAGGGCGGGCCGGACTATCGCAATGTGAT
>Ga0187770_10002406_pt1 | contig 10457 bp, 7 predicted proteins | sample 0116_SJ02_MP02_2_FD_133154 | JGI IMG/M metagenome (GOLD analysis project Ga0187770, IMG submission 133154) | Tropical peat soil microbial communities from peatlands in Department of Meta, Colombia - 0116_SJ02_MP02_20_MG | ecosystem: Environmental > Terrestrial > Soil > Wetlands > Peat | place... | reverse complement strand
ATATTTGCAGCGTAGGAGCAAGAGACACAGCTGATTATGGTTTCTTCCCCGGTTTCCGCAAGAACCATAAATTCATGGGAGAAGGATCCCCCGATCACACCTGATTCCGCCTCCACCATTCTAAATTTTAGGCCGCAACGTGTGAAGATGCGTGTATAGGCCTCCACCATTTTCTGGTAACTTATGTCGACCCCTTTCTCATCGACGTCAAAACTGTAAGCATCTTTCATGATAAACTCTCGAGCTCGCATCACCCCAAATCGGGGTCGAATCTCATCCCTGAATTTGGTCTGGATCTGGTAAAGATTGATGGGCATCTGGCGATAAGATCGGATCTCTCTCCGCGCGATGTCAGTGATGACCTCCTCATGGGTTGGCCCCAGACAGCAGTCCCGATTGTGGCGATCTTTGAACCTTAAAAGTTCCTTTCCGTATTCCTCCCACCGATGACTCTCTTGCCAGATTTCAGCAGGTTGGACAAAGGGAAGCAGCACTTCGATCGCACCGGCCCGGTTCATCTCCTCTCGAATGATCGACTCCACCTTTTGGATAGATCGAAGGCCCAAGGGAAGATAGGAGTAGATACCCGAGGCCAGTTTCCGTATCATCCCTGCCCGAAACATCAGTTGATGACTGGGAACCTCCGCCTCAGAAGGGACTTCCTTCAGGGTCGGAAGTAGATATTGGGAATATCGCATTTCCATTCCTCCTTGAATAAATCCTAAATCCAAAACCCTAAACTCTAAATAAACTCAAAAATGAAGAGACTTAAGACCCAGAACAACCCAAAAATCTAATACCTTCAAACCCAAAATTGAGGTTTTGGCCATTTGCCTGCCTGCCCCTGCCTACCGGCAGGCAGGCGTAGGCAGAGATTTTGGGTTTATTTAGGATTTCGTGTTTAGGGTTTAGGATTTGAGCCTCCCATTTCTCATAAAGGCCAGGGGTAAATTCCCAGACTTAAAAAAGTTAGTGTCTAAACTCACATATATCTTTCTTGATTTTTCTTCCTATCTAATATATATAAACTTTTCACCTATGAAAAGAGTTTCTCCAACTGAAGGGCTGACCGTTTTTTTCCTTATTGGATTAGGCCTCTTGGTTCTTTTTTTTCGAGGTCAAATTCCTCTCTGGCATTCTTTGGTCTTTCGTTACAGTATCTTACTAGCTCTTCTCTTTGTACTAAAATTATCATCCACCTCAAAATGGGCGGGGAAGGGAAGTAGATTTTTCTATCCTTTTTCTCCCATCCTATTCGTCATCCTCATTTATGAATCCCTTGGTGATTTGATCCAGTATCTCCGTCCCGATATCGACCAGAGATTGATCCAAATAGATTTTTCCATTTTTGGAGTCCATCCCACTGTTTGGATAGAGCGATGGATTGTCCCTTGGTTCACGGACATTATGTCCCTTGCTTACATCAGTTATTATTTTCTTCCAGTGATTCTTATTGTAACCCTCTATTTAAAAGGTCGGATGGAAGAATTTAATCGATCGATTTTTATTCTGGCCTTCGGTTACTATATTTCATTTATCGGTTATATTCTCTTTCCTGCCATCGGGCCTCGATATGCTCTCACTCACCTCCAATCTGTTCCTTTGGAGGGGAGCTTCATTACTGACTTCGTGAGAGATATACTGAACGCATTAGAACATAACAAACGGGATTGCATGCCAAGCGGCCATACGCAGATTGCCCTTATAGTATTGTTCCTGGGCCATCGGTACGAAAAGCTCCTTTTCTTTATCTTATTCCCTGTTATCTGTGGTCTTATCCTATCAACCGTCTATTTGAGATACCACTATGTCATCGATCTTTTCGTCGGGGCTATGCTTGCAGTAGGATGCCTGATCATTGGTTCTCGACTCTACAGATGGTGGCACCTTCGAATAAAGAATTGAGGAATTGAGAGATTTAGAATGCCTCAATTCGCGATTCCTTCATTCCCTAACCCTTCAAAGGGTCATTTCATAAATGCGATAAGTTTTATAGCGTTTTCCTCCCATCGCTTCGAGCCCATGTCGCATCAGAGGATTACTCTCGAGAATCCATGAGCATTCGGCCTGTGAATATCCCTTTTTGATCCCTCTCTTGAATGTCTCGGCATAGAGGAGACCCTCAACCCCTTTCTTGTGAAAGGACCGTTTCACTCCGAGAAGCATCACCCGAAGCGTCTTAATCTTCTTCGAATAATAGAGGAATTTGAAGGTCCCCAGAAGTCCTACTTTTCCGTTTAAGTGTTTGAGAACCTCATTATAGTCCGGGAGGGAGACTGAGAATCCAATCGGCTTCTCTCCCCGATATGCAATGAGGACTAACTCGGGAACGACCAAGGGCTTCAAGTTTTTCGCCAAATCATCGATTTCTGCCTCTGTCAGAGGTACAAACCCCCAATTCTTGCTCCAGGCATCGTTGTAAATCTCCTTGATGATCGTCAACTCTTCATCAAGATGGCGGAGTTTAATGGGGCGGAGCCAAAGCTGGGGATCCCTCTTGGTCAACCTTTCAGTGATCCGAAAGAGTCGATCATCCAAGAAAAAAGATTCTTCCAACCAATAGGCATAAAGATCCATTACCTTCCTTAATCCAAACCCTTCCAATAATGAGGGATAGTAACGAGGGTTGTACGGCATCATAAGACGGGGGGAAGCATCGAATCCCTCGACAAGGAGACCACATTCGTCATTGGTGGAGGGATTCATAGGTCCGGCCATCTTTTCCATTCCGTGTTCCTTGAGCCAGTCTCCTACCTTTGATAGGAGCCTTTCTGCCACCTCTTGATCGGGAATGGATTCAAAGAATCCGAAGAACCCCACTTTCTCTTGATGAAACTCGATATAGTGATGATCGATGATCCCTGCTATCCTTCCAACGATCTGCCCCTTTCTATCGGCCATAAAAAGGATCATCTCCGAATGGGATCGGAAGGGATGGTTGGGACTGAATTTTGAGAGATGATCTTTGATAAGAGGGGGGACCCAATAGTGATCCCCCTTATAAATCTTCCAGGCAAGTTGGATAAAGGCCATGAGATCTTGTTTATTCTTTACCTCTCCCAATTGGAGATCCTGTCTTGTCATTGCGTCCTTTTCCGTCAGATTAATCCCATTTGGTTTCCTACCTTTCCGAAAGCACTCAGGACCTTATCCAGTTGTTCCCCAGTATGAGTAGCCATATAACTCGTCCTGAGCAGTTCTCTTCCAAGAGGTACAGCAGGGTTGACCACCGCATTGACAAAGACACCATTTTCGAAGAGGAGTCTACACATCTCATAGACCTTCATACTATCCCCAATAATGATAGGGATGATCGGGGTTTCACTGGTTCCAGTATTATAACCAAGGGCTTTATAACCTTTTAACATTTTGTGAGTATTTTTCCAGAGTTGGGTTCTCAATTGAGGCTGCTCTTCGATGATGTCGAGAGCCGTACTTACCGAGGCTACCAAGGAAGGCGGGAGGCTGGCGCTGAAGATCATCGAGCGTCCCACGTGTTTGACAAAATGGATCACCTCTTTTGAACCAGCGACAAATCCTCCAATCGCAGCAAGCGATTTGCTATAAGTTCCCATGATGAGGTCGACCTGATCTTCCAAGGCAAAGTGTTCTGCAGTCCCCCTTCCTCCTTCCCCAAGAACGCCTACCGCATGGGCATCGTCTACCATGATTCTGGCGCCATAGGCTTTAGCTAATTTGGCAATAGAAGGCAAATCAGCAATATCTCCTTCCATGCTGAAAATGCCATCGACGATGATGAGTTTACCTTTACCTTTGGTTCCTTCAAGAATTCGTTCTAAATCCTTCATATCATTATGGCGATATTTTTTTACCTGGCCGAAGGAGAGACGACATCCGTCAATGATACTGGCATGGTCATACTTATCAATGATCGCCACATCATTGCGGCCCAGAAGGGCAGAGAGAGTTCCCACATTGGTCTGATAGCCAGTGGCAAAGACCACGGCCGCTTTCTTTCGAAAGAAGCGGGCTAACTTCATTTCTAATTCTTCATGGATTTCCAGATTTCCGTTGAGGTATCGTGAACCCGCACAGCCGCTGCCGAACTTCTCTATGGCTTTGATAGCTGCTTCCTTAACTCTTGGGTGGTTTGTGAGCCCGAGATAATTATTAGATCCGATCATAATTAATCGTTTGCCATTCACGACGACTTCTGCATCCTGGGGCGATTCGAGCTTTCTGAAGAAGAAATAGTTGCCTCTTCCCTTTAACTCCTGGATTTGTTCTAAAACTTTGGAGCATTTTTCAAAGACATCCATTGGGTCACCTCGTTTCGTGCTACAGCCATTTTTCTTTTCTATACCATTGGAGGGTCAGTTTGGCGCCTTCCAATAAGCGAATTTGTGGTTCAAAACCTAAAAGGGTTTTGGCCTTCGCAATATCACAAACCCAGTTTTTTTGAATCATCTCTTCTACTTTGCCTTTGTTGAGGAGGGGAGGTTTTTTAGAGAGTTTAGATAGATATTCTGAGAAAGAGGCCATTCCGAAAATCATCCATTCGGGAAAACGGATGCAAACAGGGGTGATTCCCATCGTCTGAGCGAAGATATCACCGATCTCTTCCAATCGATAGTCGTAGCCGTCTGAGAGGAAGAATATATCACCACTCGACCTCTGAGATTCAGCGGCTAAAACAATCGCCTGAATAATATCATGAACATAACATAGACTGATACGTTGCCCTTGCCCGAAAAGGCAAGGCTTGATTTTTTTGGAAACGATCTTGAAGAAAGCGTAGATATCTTTATCCCTCGGACCATAAACCGCAGAAGGTCGAAGTATGAGGAGAGGAATTTCATGGCAATGGGCCAGAGCAAATTCCTCACCCATCCTTTTGCTATGGCCGTAGGCCGAGACCGGTTCGCATCGGTCGGACTCCTTTTTCTTACCTCCATTCTGACAAGGCCCTGCCGCAGCTTGGCTTGAGAGATAGACGAATTTTTGAAGCTTGGGATTATTTTCAAGACAGGCATGAATGAGATTCTCTGTCCCTAAGGCGTTGACCTCAAAATAGGTTTTTTCCTCGATGGCCTTGGTCACCCCTGCAAGATGGAAAACCTGATCAACACCCTTCACAGCTTCTCCTAATGAAGCTTTATCATTGCAATCGCCATGGAACACCTCGATGGACAGATCCTTCAGCCAACTCAGATCGCTTGTCTTACGAACGAGACATCGGACTTGGACTCTCTTTTGAAGGAGAGCCTCCACCAGATGGCTCCCGATAAATCCAGTGGCTCCTGTAACCAGGGCTCTCAATATTCCTCCACCTTCTGAAATTTAAAAGATTTTATCTGTTTTCATGTAATTGTCAAGGAGAATTCTAATTTTTTCTAATTTTCTGGGAACCGGGAACTACCCTGTCCTGTTAGGGCGGGATAACTAAACTGTTTCATTTGCGGACTTCCGAATCGGACGCAATGGTTTGAATGTCTGAAATGCGGTGGAATAAGGATTGATGAGGTCCTGATCTTCCAAGACTCAAATCGGAAACCACCACTCTTCCAATCTTTTCTGTTACAGGACCAAACCATCCTGCTTTCTGAGTTCCCCATATATTATGGATGGCATAGTATCTACCTTTATCCTTGCCAAGGTAGAGCATAATATGACCGGGTAATCGGAGGGTGGTAGCCAGGGGGATCGCTCGATCTAAAACCCTCTCTTTTTCTTTGATAGTCATTCCCTCCACCTGGCCAAGACTGACTCCGATCCTTGCTTGGAGTTTTGAATTGCGAGGCATGATGATGCCGAAGGTAGCAAGATTATCCATGATGAATCGAGAACAGTCTCTTGCGCCAAACATCTCTCCCCAGCCATAGGGTTGATGAAGCATTTTAAAGGCTTGCCGTGCAATATTTTCTTGCGTATAGGAGAGAAAACCCTGATGAACACCTTCTCCCCTGTGGATATACCCTCTCCGAAATGACACCCCGCCGTCGACCTCTCGGAAGGGTATCTGAATGACATAGCATTGGTCGGCTATCCCGGTTTCCTTCGGTAGGCTAAGAATGGGGAAAGTGTTTCCCATCTGTGCAATAAAAATGATTTGATGAAGGGATGGATCACCGAAGACGCTGACAAAACTTCCTGTGACGACCAATCGCTCTTTTGCTCCTTCGTAGCCCACGACCTCATTTTTCTCCTTTGCAATGGCAAAAGCAGTCGTATGGATCCATCCACGGATGAAGCTGGTCTGGACATAGGCCCAAAGTCTGTCTTTGCTGAAGTAATAGATTCCAATCAGACATCCGGGGGAAATAGAGGAATGCTGAAAACGGTCGAACTCATAATTGGCAGGGGTGCTCATAGAGAGTTCCTCTGTAGGGAAGACGCGGATGTCCGTTCGTTTGACCGTCAGACCGAAATGTATTCGATTTTTTTCTTTCAATGATTCCTTATTCAGATTTTTTTGCAGCTCGTTCCAGAAGGACTCTGCAAGGGGGTATCCATATCTGCCATATCGAACCTCCTCGGTTCTTCCAAAACCCTCCCAGTCCTCATCGAGGAGAGCAAAAATCTCTTCCCTCGTCCACTCCTCCTTTAAGTCTTTCACGCTGCAGAGAAAAAGGCCCTCTCTTTTTAGATTTTCTTCGTTCATCTTTTGAATCTCGTCGGATGTTAATAAGAGGCGACCGGGGTTTTGGATCTTTTTAATCCAAAAATCTGGTTTTTCCATTTGAGGAGAGACATTGGGGAGTAGATGTGATGCAATGAGGACATTGGGAGCACATCCCAAGCCGATGACGAGAGAAAGGATAACGGTTAAAATGAAGACCGACGTTTTTTTACTCAACATAGGAGATGATAGAGTTTGAATTTTATTCCGTACAACGATGCATGTTAGACGAGGAATAACCGAGTTTGGTTAATCTTGTCAAGAATTTTTTATTTTCTTCATTTAAACAACCCTTCGGTGTACGAACCCAAGAAGTTGTTGCAAATGGATTGATATCAAGATAAAGTTTAATGGTTAAAAGGGTAAAGCTCGTTTTTGGGAATTGAGGAAAGAAGCGGCATTCATTATGAAGACAGGTTTCATCTATACAGACGCCTACCTCAATTATGATTACGGACCAACCCATCCCCTAAAGATCATCCGACTCGAATTGACGTATGAACTGATCCGTGCCTACGGGCTCTTGGATTTGCCTGCTGTTCGAACCGTAATCACAAGACCAGTTGAGGAGGAGGATTTGGCGATTTTTCATAGCAGAGATTATCTGGACATATTAAAACAAGCCAATAATGGCCGTGTGGAAGGAAATGCATATTCTTATGGACTGGGACCAGGAGATAACCCTATCTTCCCGGGTCTACTTGATTGGTCGCTTTTGGTAACCGGAGCAACCCTTCAGGCAATTGACTTTGTAGCAAAGGGTGAAGGAGAGATTGCTTTTAACATTGCTGGAGGACTTCACCACGCGATGAGATCAAGAGCCTCTGGATTCTGTTATATTAACGACCCTGTCATTGGAATCCTGAAGCTTTTGGATCAGGGGAAGAGAGTGGCTTATATTGATATCGACGCCCATCACGCAGATGGAGTTCAGGCTGCCTTCTACGGGACGAATAGGGTTCTGACCATCTCGCTCCACGAAACTGGATACGCACTCTTTCCAGGAACCGGCTTTGAGTACGAGATTGGAGAAGGGGAGGGTGAAGGATACGCTGTGAATCTTCCATTTCCTCCCTTTACGGATGACGAAGTGTACGTCTGGGCCTTTGAAGAGATCGTCCCCCCTCTTATCCATGCTTTTAGGCCTGATGTGGTAGTTACCCAATTAGGAGTCGATTCGTTTTATAATGATCCACTGACAAACCTTCAACTCTCTATGATTGGTTTTGAGAAAGTGGTTCGAAGGATTAAGGAGTTAGCTCCAAGGTGGGTCGCGTTGGGTGGAGGAGGGTACGATGTCTCAAATGTCGCTCGGGCTTGGACATTGGTTTGGGCCGTGATGAATGGGGTCGCATTGGGTGACGAGCTTCCAAAATCTTATCTGGAAAAGGCAGAGAAAGTTGGAATTTATGAGAAAGAATTGAGGGGCAAGCCTGCCGTTTCTTTAAAAAACAAGAACCAAGATATCAGAACAGAGGTCGAACGGATTGTCGACTACTTGAAGAAAACAGTGCTTCCAAAAGTAGTACACGCAAAGTAATTTTCTAATCCCATCTGGCCCCTTTACCTCGTTGGAAAGCCCCACCATCCTAAAGGGGATTAATGGGATTAGTCATTATTTCACCATCTCTTTCCTTAAAATTGGCATATCTTTTGCTTTCAATTGTCGCTTTTCATTTGACATTTGTAACTTTTTGGTATATCAAGAGGTTTTAGGAAGGCAGAGAGACGGCTGGGGACATGAAATACGTAATCATTGTTGGAGATGGGATGGCAGATTACCCAGTGGAGGGTCTCAAAGGAAAAACCCCTTTGATGGTGGCCAAGACGCCTCATATGGATTGGCTCGCAAGGCATGGCGAAATTGGTTTGGTCAGAACCGTCCCTGACGGTTTCGATCCTGGGAGTGAGATAGCCAACCTTTCGATCTTTGGGTACGACCCTGTCCGTTATTATACTGGGAGAGGTCCTTTGGAGGCAGCGAGCCTCGGTGTTAAACTTCTACGTGATGATATTGCATTCCGTTGTAATCTTATTACCTTGCAATTCCAAGGACAGAGAATTCTTATGGAAGACTTCTCCGCTGGCCATATCAGCGATGATGACGCAAGGCAGATCATCCTCGATTTAGATAAAGCGATGGGGACAAATGAGATCCAATTCTATCCAGGGGTGAGTTATAGACATCTGATGGTCTTAAGGAATGGTGCTGCTAAGTATTCAAACTTGGAGAAGATTAGATTTACTCCGCCTCATGATATCGTTGGACAAGAGATATCTTCTTTCCTTCGTAAGATTGATCGAAGAGGTGGGGTGGATCAAATTCTCGTCTTGATGAATGAGTCCCAGCGACTTCTCAAGAACCATCCAGTCAATCTTGCGCGTGAAGGAAAAGGTCTCAAACCAGCCAACTCTATCTGGCTCTGGGGACAGGGCCGATCGCCTCAAATGGTCACCTTGAAGGAGCGATTCGGAATCGAAGGGTATGTCATCTCAGCGGTCCACCTTCTTAAGGGGATCGGAATCCTTGCAGGTTTGGAGGTTCTCGATGTCCCCGGTGCTACAGGGTACTTCGACACCAATTATGAAGGAAAGGCTCGGTATGCGTTGAGAGGTTTGAGGGAGAAGGATTTCGTCTATGTCCATGTGGAAGCCCCTGATGAGGCTGGCCATATGGGAGATCTCCGATTGAAGATTGAGGCCATTGAGAGTTTCGATGAAAAGGTTGTGGGAACAATTTTGGATGGAATGAGCAAGTTCGAGAGGTATAAGATTTTAGTTCTCCCTGACCACCTCACTCCCCTTACGGTCAGAACACATACGGCCGATCCTGTTCCTTATGTAATCTACTCCAAAGAGGAGAAGGGGAAAGACGGTTCCATTGAAGGGTTTGATGAGCTTTCTGCGCAGCAGAGCGGTATCTTGATAGAGAGAGGATTTGAGCTGATTGAGAGATTTTTGACTTAGTACCTTCGGTGAGGCGGGGATTAACTTCCTGTTATCTTTCCTGAGGAGATGGAGGAATTTTTGTGAATGCGAGGACGAAATATATTTTTATTACAGGAGGCGTGGTTTCTTCTTTAGGGAAAGGATTGGCTTCGGCGTCGATGGGAGCGCTCCTCGAACTAAGAGGGTTGAAGGTCAACTTTCTCAAATTTGATCCGTATATCAATGTGGATCCTGGAACGATGAATCCATTTCAACATGGTGAGGTCTATGTGACGGACGATGGGGCGGAGGCAGATCTCGACCTGGGACACTACGAGCGTTACACCGATGTGAAGACATCGAAGAAGAATAACTTCACCACTGGGCAGGTCTATGACTCCGTCATCTCAAAGGAGAGACGGGGAGATTACTTAGGGGGTACGGTTCAGGTCATTCCCCATATCACGGATGAGATCAAGTCAAAGATCTTCGATCTCGCCCAGGACGTGGATATTGTCATCGTTGAAGTCGGGGGGACGGTCGGGGATATCGAGAGCCTTCCATTTTTGGAGGCCATTCGTCAAATCCGAGGGGAATTGGGCAGGGAAAATACACTCTACATTCATCTCACCCTGGTGCCCTATATCGCAACAGCAGGGGAGCTAAAGACCAAACCGACTCAGCATAGCGTAAAGGAGCTTCGAGAGATTGGGATCCAGCCGGACATACTGCTTTGCCGCACTGATCGAATCCTTTCGCAAGATATCAAAGCCAAGATAGCGCTTTTCTGCAATGTAGACAAGGATGCGGTGATCACGGCAAAGAATGTGGAGACCGTCTATGAAGTCCCCATTGTTTTCCATCAAGAAGGGCTGGATGAAAAGATCGT
>Ga0187770_10002405_pt1 | contig 10458 bp, 8 predicted proteins | sample 0116_SJ02_MP02_2_FD_133154 | JGI IMG/M metagenome (GOLD analysis project Ga0187770, IMG submission 133154) | Tropical peat soil microbial communities from peatlands in Department of Meta, Colombia - 0116_SJ02_MP02_20_MG | ecosystem: Environmental > Terrestrial > Soil > Wetlands > Peat | place... | reverse complement strand
GCGAGTGTGGGACCATGGGTGAAAATGGTCGCTAACCCACAATGTTTCAAAGCCAGCTTTCTCCGCGAGAATCGCATGGTCCAATAGAATTCTCGGATGGTACAAGTCAGGTTGCGACGCGTAACCTAACACGACTCCCAATGCAATCGTCCCGGGCCGGCGTTAGTGCGGCTTGCACGTATAGTGCTATCGCCACATTTTCAAGCCAACAGGCTCAGAAGAAATCCCTTGTCCGCCGCTTGTTAGCGCATCCCTAGGTTGCGTTTCGATTTCGTTGCTGTCAGAGCCTGCGCACTTCATATTAACGCGCCATAATGCTGTGAAAGCCATGAGTAAGCCTCGGGTCGGTATCTGCCTACCAGTTTTTGCTGGTGCTAGCGCATGGGATCACAGTCTTGATTTCGGAGTCTTGAAATCGCTAATCCCAAAATGGGAGGAGATGGGCTTCAATTCGCTTTGGGTACCGGACCATCTCACAATGGGTGACGGTGGCCGCATCTTTGAGTGCTGGACAGTTTTGGCGGCAGCAAGCCAGCTTTGCGAATCGATGCGGCTCGGAACATTGGTATTGTGCGCCAACCACCGGTCTCCGGCTGTCTTGGCAAAAATGGCTGCAACTCTAGACGTAATCTCGAACGGGAGGCTTGAGCTGGGAGTTGGGGCAGGATGGCGTGCGTCAGAGCAATTGAGTTATGGCCTGAAATGGGAACCATCCGTCAAGGTGCGCGTAAAGCGGCTCATCGAGTCCGTTGAGATAATCAGGGGCATGTGGACTAACGACAACTTCAGCTACAGCGGACAGTACTACAAAGTTGACAACGCCACCTGCTCTCCTAGACCACTGCAGAAGCCGCATCCCAGAATCTGGTTAGCTGGCAAAGGAGAGCGCATAATTCTCAAAGCGATTGCGAGGTACGCGGACGGTTGGAACGTTGACGAGATTTCGCCGAAAGAGTATGCGAGAAAATTGGAAGTTCTGCGCGGTTATTGCGACTCTGTTGGTACCGATTGCGAGCGCATTGACAAATCGCTTGAAACGATTATACTGATTAGCGACAAGAAGGAAGAACTGCAACGAGTAGTCGAGTGGTCTAAATGGTATGCAGGAATTCAAGCAGAATATGGCACAAGCGCTCCTGCTCAAGGAGATCTAGCTGAAATGAAGTCTAGGTACTTACTCGGATCCGTGCGCGAAGTCACAGAGAGAATCGCAGAATACGTAGCAGTTGGCGTTCAACAATTCATGGTATACTTTCTCGATTACCCGTCCATGAGAAGCATGAAACTACTGGCTGAGGACGTGATGCCATCTCTATGATTACGCGTAACCTCTAGTATACAGTCGCTATGACTATTCGGGTGGAATCTCTTTGAAGACGAGGCTTATATCCAAACCTCGTTTGGCATGATACCTCTTTGATAGGATGTAGATAATAATTCCAAAGATGACGGCGCCGGCATTGTAACCGTATGCAAGGATGTTGCCCCCCCAGATTGAAGCGTACGCGACGAACATATAGTCATAGAACAAGAACACGATTGCTGTTACGGTACCAGCGATAATCATGATTGCCTTGGTTCTGCCTTTCTCTTTGCGGTAGCCGTACAGGGCTGCTGCTACACCTACGGAGGCAAAGAATAGCATGCCAAGCGCAGCAGTACCGTATAGTGCGACCAGTGTCCCGTAGAAGGCAATGACGCCCGCCATCATTGCTACGCCGATGGCATATTCTACCAACAGCGCGTAAACAGGTGACCCTCTATCGCTAACGTAAGCTATGGCAGAGGGCAGGAATCTATCGAACGCTTGCGCCATAAGATACCTCGACATGACGATCGCCAGGTAGGCAATGATCGCAAAGTCCCACGCTACCCAAAAGATGCCAATCACCCATTGGAGAACTACGCTACTCGAAGCACCAATAGCCATCGTCCAGAAATTGAAGGAGTAAGTGTATACCATGTCTGAGTTGGACAAGGCTGCTGTGACGAAATTGTAACCCCCTGCGTAATACATGGCACCAAACGAAAGTGTTACAAACGCAAAGATGGCGCACGCGCCTATCGCGACGTTAAACCTTCGCGTACGTTCATTCTTAAGTTCCGAAGACACTGCAGGGCCTGCATTCAGATATGGGTAGATGAAGACTGCGAAAAACGGGAGAGCAAATAGTGTGTTATGTAGGTCAAACGTGGGCCCGGAGTAAGAGTTCGCAAGCGAAGTATATGTTTCGTTCGCGCCGCTAGCATGTAGCGAATTCATGTAATTTATCACTCCTGTTTGCCCACCAATGACGAGGGAAAGAATCGCCAAGACTATTCCAAATGCCCCCATAATTGTCAGAACAGAGACGAACTTGAAACCAGCTTTGGGCTTGAACACATTAATTGCTACGAAAACGGTGATGATGATAAATCCAATAATGAACTGCAATACCGGAGCAGAACCGGCGCTGTTCGACGGAATGGACAAGGGAGTGAGGCTAGCGTATCCGAGCAAGGACCCGACGGAGCCTATAGCAAAAACAGTTGAGATAGCGACGAGAGAAAAGTAGGGCATGTTTCCCATCGTCCATCCGGCAAACGTCATTATGCTCCCGTACCATCCGGGTGTTAACCGTGACAACCAGACGTAATCGCCACCAGTACGCGGGATCCGCGTTGAGAGCATGGTGTAAACGATTATCTGAGGAATAGAGAGAGCGAATGCTATCAGTGATCCATAAATCAGGTTGACTCCTGACATAGTCGGAAGTAGAATTGTCGTATATCCGATTGAGGCTAAGGCAACACCCGCAGACATGTTGCTTATGTTAAGAGCGATAGCATCGAACAAACTCGCGTTTTTTCTAAGTCCCGTGGCTTCCCGCAAGAAGACGGGCGGCTTCGTAATCATAATTGTAGGTCTCGAAAATACGTATTTATGGGTTTGCACTTGATTTACAAACGCTTATCGGCCGTCAGTGATTTTTCACCTTTAAGAGAAAAAATCGTCTTCACGATGGTATTCGAGACGTTTTCTAATTTGCTGTCTTTCCAAACTCAAACGGGGGGAAAGTCCTAGCCATCTCTGCTATTCGTTTCTGATGGCTGCACGGGGAGCACACTCTGCCACCCATGCGAAGTATTCTGTGTAACTCAGCTTCTGCGCTTAACGCTGATGAGCGGCTTCTCTTTGAGGTGAAGTGCGCACTCGTGCATTGCGACTCTTGCCGCGCTCAATGTGACCTCCAAATCTTCCTTTGAGTGAGCTGCGGTTAAGTGGGATCTCTTGTAGGCCTGTGGTGGTATGAAGATTCCTTGCTCTCGCATTTTTGAGCAGTACAGCTTGAAGAGCTCCTCATCATTGTTTACTTTCAAGTCACGGTAGTTCTCTATCCGTTTATCCGTGAAGTAGACCGCGAAGACAGATCTGAACCGAGAAACTTGGGCGGGGACGCTTTCTTCATGGATGATTCCGGTTAGCCTTTTCTGCAAGAAATCTCCCGATTGTTCAAGAGTTTCATGTACTTTTCCTCCCTCGAGCTGTTCCATGGTCGCCTTGGCTGCAGCCATTGAAATCGAATGCCCGCAGAATGTGCCCGCCATGTGAACGTCACCGACAGGTTCTATCCGATTCATGATTTCATCTTCCCCACAAACTGCTGCAGCGGGAAATCCGTTCGCCATGGCCTTGGCGAAAACTGTGAGGTTAGGGGTTACCTTCAGCAGGTCTTGGGCGCCGCCTAATGCGTGCCTGAAACCCGTTATGACTTCATCAAAGATGAGTACAATAGAACGCTTCTCTGTGATTTCTCTGATCGACTCGAGGAATCCTTGCTTCGGCAATATGCAACCGCAGCTGTGAAGAATCGGTTCTATTATGACGGCTGCGATGTCGTCTTCGTGTTGGTGTACGGCTTTCTCGAAAGCTTGGATATCGTTGTACGGTACGGCGAGAGTTTGCTCTGAAGCTTCTCGAAGCATGCCCCCTGAATTCGGTGCGTTCATGCCGAAAGAATCTGCTGATGGGAATACTCCTATGTCGAGGTAGTCATGCCAACCGTTGTACGATCCCTCGAATTTGATGATCTTCCTCTTTCCGGTATAAGCTCGTGCCAGCCTTACCGCATGGTACGTACTCTCAGAACCCGAGTTGCAAAATCGCACTTTCTCAGCGCTTGGCACGGTCCGAACGATTCTCTCAGCAACTTCTAACTCGAGTTCGCTGGATCCCATCCCCCAAAGGTCGCCACGTTCGAGCTGTTTCATAACGGCGTTCATCACTAGCGGGTTTCTGTGTCCGAGGAGAATCGCACCGAAAGCGTTGTGATAATCTATGAAGCTGTTTCCATCCACATCAGCAATCCTTGACCCATTCGCTGACTCAAAGAAGATCGGAAACGCTTGCCGGAAATCGCTATGCACACCGCCCGGAGCCACTTTCTTGGCTTTTTCGAAAAGTTTCGCTGATTTACTGTTCTCCAAAGCAAAACACATCTAACATGCTTGCGTGCGAGAGCCCTATTAATAGATAACCAGCGATTTGTAGCGTTGGGAGATTTATTCCGGACGAGAAAAACGTCGAATGAGACAAATCATGGCGTGAATGGTGCGCAATCTTAGGATAAGGTGCCAAAACCTTTTAGGAATTATCGTATGAGGAAACTACCCGATTCGTTTGCAACAGACGCAAAGTGCTTCCATCGTTGAAAAGATAGTGAACACGTACGTGAGGAAGACTCCCAAGTCCAAACTGATATGGGAGAGCGCCAGAGAAAGACTACCCTCAGGCTCATCGCGGACATCGATCTTCTATCCACCGTACCCATGTTATGCGCAGAGAAGTTCAGGGAGCAGGATAGTGGATGTTGACGGAAACGAGCGAATCGATTTTTGTTTCAATTTCACATCCTTGATTTTGGGGCATCAGTATCCCTCTATCAATAAGGCCGTCGCCAACCAACTCGAGAAAGGAACAGCTTTCGGAGCCCCCACGGAACTGGAGATCGCTCATGCAGAGGCGCTCCGGAAACGAATGCCCTCGTTGGACAAAGTTCGATACGCCGTGACTGGGACAGAGGCATGCATGTTCGCAATTAGAGTGGCGAGGGCCTACTCTAAGCGTAGGAAGATTGCGAAATTCGAAGGAGGATACCACGGGTCGAGTGACCTTGCTTCAGTAAGCGTTCACCCTCACCTAACTGAGGGCGGAGGCGAGGAATTGAGACCGATTCCGGAAACGGAGGGCCTGTCTCCCGGCAACTTGGAGAATATAATCATACTGCCCTTCAATAATTTTGACTCCGTTGAGTCCACTCTGCGCAAGAACAAAGGCGACTTGGCATGCATCGTTATTGAGCCGATTATGCGTGGGATTCCGCCTGCTCCTGGCTTTCTGAAGTCAATTCGGGAGCTAGCAGACGACTTGGGCGTAGTTCTGATTTTCGACGAAGTCATCACTGGTTTCAGAATCTCACGGGGAGGCGCTCAAGAGAAATATTCAGTTACGCCTGATCTCACTGCGATGGGCAAGATTATTGGTGGAGGTTTTCCGGTCGGTGCGTTTGGTGGCAAAGAGGAGGTTATGTCGCTGACGGCGCATCAAAGCTTGGAGTTTCCAACCTCTAAGGGGCCGAAGGTTCCACACGCAGGCACATTCAATGCCCACCCAATCACGCTCGCTGCAGGAATCGCCACGCTCAACGAGTTAACCTCAGAGATGTACTCAAAGCTCGATGAGGCTGGAGAAGTCATCCGAAGAGGTCTCAAGAAGGCAATGTCTGACTTGGGTATGAGAGCTCAAGCTACTGGCGTTGGTTCTCTGTTCGACATTAATTTCACTGAAAGAGCGATAGTAGATTACAGGAGTAGTCACTCGGCGGACCATGTCCTTAGGCGCTGCTTCGACTTGGAGCTCTTGAACCAAGGTGTATTCCTGCCTCCACAGCACTTTTGCTGTACATCAACTGCCACGAGCCACAAAGATGCCGGGGTAATGTTAGATGCCGTGTCCAAGACCCTTTCTACGCTGCTTCCAATCGTGAAGGAGAGAAGACCACAACTTCTCGTAATGTAGGTAGGTAGCTCCAGCATTCGCACGTGCGAAGTTTGCTGTCGGATTGCTGCTTATGTTGAGGTTCTAGGAAGCCCCTTGGACGGCTTGCACCAGTAAGCGGTTCGGCGCGTCTCTCCGGGCTGGCTGCTTGTTTCTCCTTCGGGTTGTCGGTGTTTCCAAAACGAGTTTGCGGCCTCGAATGTACATGGACAATTGCACGCCCGCTCTCAGCCCAAGACCCTTTGCAAAGTCGTCTGGGATATGAACGCACCAGGCGCCAGATTCCTCTTCAACCCGCACTTTGGTTGGCAAAGGAACACCGTTCAGCAAGTTTTCCAAAGCTCTGACACTTAGCCTTCTGGTTTCGACGAGTCTCGCGATTTCAGTCTGATGATGTTTGTCAGGTATGCGTGAGAGGAGTTCAGCGTGGCTAGGAGTCAAGTGCCCGTTTCCATTTTGGACACTAGCCCGCAAATGGGAATCCAAATTGTCTAGTAGAGCCAGTCGCTCACAGATGTAGCTATCACATTTGCCCACTTTTTCTGCTATTGCGTTGATCGTCCATCCTTGGTTTACCAGCATCCGGTAGCCCTCCGCCTCCTCAATTGGGTTCATGTAGGAATTTCGGAGCAGGTTCTCAGTGACGCGGGCTAGGAATGCTTCTTCATCTGTGAAGTAGTTCACAATCGCGGTAATCTTCTTCATACCTATGCGGCGGCAGGCCTCAATGCGGTGATTCCCGAAAACAACTTGGTATCCATCATGCGTTCTGCGAACAACTATGGGTTGAAGTAGACCGATGTTCCGTATCGATCGCATGAGTTCTGAAACGTTTTCTTCGCTAATCGGTCTTAGTCTCCACGACGGTTGTTTCAGCCGTTCAATTTCTAAGTCCACGATGTTGCCATCATGCGAAACCGTCACGTTGCCTCTTGCCATTATCAGATACTTGACCAGCAGTATCGAAACTTACATTAGTTACACTCATTGGATAAAATTGCTGTTAGAACGCGGTGATACTACGACGACTGAAAAGGAACAGGTTGATCTAATCGAATTCGGATTCACCGCCCTTCAATCAAGAGTGTACTTGGCACTTTTGAGGCTAGGAAACGCGAGGGCTGGAAACCTCAGCTCTGTTACAGGGATCGTCCGACCTGAGGTGTACCGCATTCTTCGTGAGCTTTCATCCCAAAGTTTGGTCCAACGTACACCGGGCGCACCTTCCACGTACACTGCCACTTCACCCGACAGGGGGCTGTCTCTGCTGATCGACCGTCACAGGAGGCGGCTGGTTGATTTAGAGCGAAAGAAAGCAAGCCTCGTCAAAGTCCTCGAATCCTTTCCGCGCAATGAAGACGGTAACATCGAGGGGAGATTCAGAGTCATTGTGGGAGCCGATAACGTAGTTTCCAATGCAAAACAAATGATCTCAGACGCGAAGCACGAGTACGCAGCTATCATGAGTAAGTATGCACTCAAAAGGGCAAGGAAAGACGACGTGACCCGCGTTCTATCCTCCGCACATAGACGAAACTTACGAATTAGAATGATTTCGGAGATAGATGAATCGAATTCTGCCATCGCGGACAGTATCTCGAAATTTGTCGAACTGAGGCGGAGCAATGAACTCCTCTTCTACGTTGACATATTCGACAAGAAAGAAATGCTGTTCGGCCCAGCCATCACCGACGCAGAATTGAACAACACTGTAAGAAAAGATATCGACCTCTGGACAGACAACCCACGCTTCGTGGAAGGAATGTATGCGCTCTTCGAGCGCCTATGGGACGCCTCGAAGAAATACTAAGCAACCACAGGACGCTAAGTCCAAGCAGTAACAAATTCATCAACCCTTAACCAATCAAAATGTTTCGGAAACAGCCCCTAGTCATACAATCGAGAATGGGCAGAGCCCAAAAATGAGATAAAATGTTATTATGCCTTGAATGTTATTTCGGCCCATGCCCATAACTCACATCTACTTCACTTCCGACGTTCACGGATCCGAAGTTTGTTTCATGAAGTTTCTCAGAGCTGCGAAATTCTACAAGGCCGACGTGCTCATTCTAGGTGGGGACATTACCGGAAAGATGATTATTCCTATAGTTGAGCAGCCTGATGGCACATTTATCGCAGAATTTCTTGGCACTCAGGTCATGAAAACAATCCAGGAACGAAATGTCCTAGAGAAGACCATCCAAAACAGCGGTTTCTACCCATATCTGACAACGGCTTCTGAGATAGATAAACTTCAGAACGACAAGAACCTCGTGGATGAACTGTTCTCAAAGACTATGCAAGAGGGCGTGAGGCGCTGGGTTTCGATCGCGGAAGAACGCCTGAAAGCAACGAAGGTGAAATGCTACATCAGCCCAGGAAACGACGACCGGTTCAACATTGATGAGATCTTGAAATCCTCCTCCGTCGTGCTTTGCCCAGAGGATCAAGTAGTTTGGCCGGACGACCACCATGAGATGATAACTAGCGCCTGGACGAATCCCACTCCCTGGCACAGCCCAAGAGAGACAACCGAAGAGAAGCTCGCCGGAATATTCGAACGGATGATTTCAAAAGTCGAACATATGGAGAATTGCATATTCAATCTGCATTGTCCGCCTCACAACACCCCCATAGACCTTGCACCAGCGATGGATGAAAATTTTAAACCCAAAGTAGGGGGAGAGAGTATGGTTCATGTTGGCAGTCTAGCTGTCAGACAGGTGATTGAGAAGTATCAGCCCTTCCTCGGAATTCACGGTCACATCCACGAATCGCATGGCTTCGTGAAGATAGGCCGTACCATGTGCATAAACCCAGGAAGCGAATATGGAGAAGGATTGCTACGCGGCGCTCTTCTCAACATCGATGAGAAAGGGCTCCAGAGCTATCTACTAACACAAGGATAATCCTTAATGCCGTGTTTTCCTCGCCTCGTTCCAGTAATTATGTAACGCGAAAACGTCGATTGCAAATAACCTCATTCGAACGTTTGCGTTCCCTCTTTGAGATTTTTCCATCCTTCTGGGCAGAGATAGTCACGAGAATGGGACATCAACATTGTACCTTTACGAACATCTACGAGATGTTTGAGTTTACTCATGGAATCCGCATATTGTTTCGCATCGACATAGATGCCTGGAAGAATGTGATGTTCGAGGTTCTCACGCAAGTATATTGCATCACCAGCTAGAACGAGAGTTCCTGTTTTCTCGAGTTCTACTGTGACGGATTGGTGGCCTTCCGTGTGGCCTGGTGTTGAAATAATATTTATGCCGTCTTGGACCTCAAGGTCGCCCTTAATGGTTTCATATTTCAGTTTCGGTATGTCGAAGACTGCTCTAACATAGTTAGCGGCCTCCCACCATCCCGGGGACAATGCGTGAAACAACTCGCTGTCGTTCACTAGGAAAGTTGAGTTTGGAAACAACTCGTTATTCCCACAATGATCGTAGTGCAGATGCGTGTTGATAACACAGTCAATGTCACGTGGAGAGAAGCCTATCGAGTCTAGGGCCGTATCCAAGTGTTCGTTGGGTTTGATGAAAATAGGAAAACTTTCCGTAAGTTCCTTAGGATGGACCTCCTTCCACCGAACAGAGGATCCGGTGTCCACGATGATGTTTGACTCGGAGTCTTCGATTAAGTATGCATGATAAGGAATGTCAACAATTTTCCCCGCGTCCTTGAGAAGGGTCAGAAACCCCTTGTCACCCCTCTCATAGCCGCATGGGAGAACATGAACTTTCCGCGTGATGGACCACTCTAATCATGGAGAACTTTCGACAAAGGACTAATCAAGTTTTGTCTAGATAACACGAAATCGTCTGCCAGGCAGGTATCCTGATAAAACTTTCCGCGTGACGCAAATGTAGCGTGTGGGCAATAACCTTCAGATAGGATAAAGATAAGACAAAACAAGCAATTAGTTTCTGGAAGTAGGAGACTGGTATGAGCAATAATTCGTTCAACTTGATTGTAAGAAACGCTTACCTGAGGGACCGGGACAGCGTATTTGACATTGGCATTGTTGCGGGTCGAATCAAGCAAGTAAAGGAAAAGATCTCGGAAAGAGGTGAAAGAGAAATTGACGCCGCTGGAAATCTTGTTTCACCAGGCTTTGTCGATTGCCATACGCACATGGACAAGTCACTTACTGGAATGGGTGGAAGGTTTCCCAAATACAATGACTTGCCGTATGACCGCTCGCACTCCGGCAGATCAAGAGATGATCGAATTAGAGTTGGATTGGAGTATTTCAGGAACGCCACGTTTGAAGAAATAAAGAAGCACGTAATCGAGCATGCTTACATGCAAGTAGCTAACGGTACTACATGGACGAGAACGCACGTTGACATTGATAGTGTCGTTCAAACCAGGGCTGTCGAAGCCGTTCTAGCCGCCAGGAAAGAACTGCGGAG
>Ga0187770_10002404_pt1 | contig 10463 bp, 9 predicted proteins | sample 0116_SJ02_MP02_2_FD_133154 | JGI IMG/M metagenome (GOLD analysis project Ga0187770, IMG submission 133154) | Tropical peat soil microbial communities from peatlands in Department of Meta, Colombia - 0116_SJ02_MP02_20_MG | ecosystem: Environmental > Terrestrial > Soil > Wetlands > Peat | place... | reverse complement strand
TGAGCGCTCATAGGGAGGAAAAAGCAATCCGTTAACAGAGACTGAAGGGAAGGAAAATCCGCCTTATCTTAATCCTTTCCTCTTCTCTTCAAGAGGCCAAGGAGGTCGGATTCTTTAGAAGATTTCGTACTCGCCTTCTCCTTATCGATCCCGACCGGCAGTTCCTCCCGCTTCCACTCTTTTTCTTTAATCATATGCTTCTCAATCCAGTGGTCGAGAGCCTTTACGTCGAAAAGGACGCGGTCCCCGATCTTCAGGTAAGGAAGTTTTTTTAGAGAGGCCATCCGATAGATGGTATCGGTCGAAAGGCTTAAGTATTGGCTGGCCTCTTTAGCGGTGATTAATCTCCGGAGTTCGGGAATCTTCTTCATCCGTTCGTCCATTCGCTCGAAATACCTTTCGGTCAGCAGGTCTGCCAGCATATCTAAGAACTCTTTCATCGGGGGGTGGTATTCTTCTTGTGCCATTTCTCCCTCCAGAAAATGGGTGGCCACCCTTTACCCCGTTAGAATGTCTCGGCGATGAGACGGGGTATGAGGATGATTTTTTAAATGACCGCCTGCGAGAAGAATGAAGCTCTCCCAACTTTTCTAACGGGGTTTATCGCTCTCTTTCCCTCGTCGCTTCCTGAATCTTTTTCAGAAGAGAAATGTTTTCTGTGTGGCCGGTGAGGTGGGCCGTCACCTTCCCTCGAACCGGACGATTGAGGAGATAAAAATCACCAATGAGGTCCAGAATCTTATGCCGGACAAATTCGTCGGGGAATCGGAGCTCAGTGTTGACGACCTTCTCGTCGTCAACCAAAATGAAATTGTGGACTCGCGCACCCTCTCCCATTCCCATCCGTTCGAGCATCTCCACATCCTTGAGAAAACCAAATGTCCTCGCCGGGGCGATCTGATCCCTAAAAGCTTCTTCGCTCTCCAAGACGAAGTCCAGAGTCTGCTGGCCGATGGGGGACGGGTAATCCAAAAAGTAGCGAACAGAAAAGACCTCTGAGGGCTCCACAATCAAGGACTTATTCCGGTGGACCACTTCAAACCGCCGATCGATGATCAGCTCATCCACCCTCTCCTCCTGCTCTTCAATCCCTGCCTCCTCGACGATCTTGCAAAATTCCAAAGCGGACCCATCCATAATCGGAATTTCCTCGATCATCTTCACCATCAGATTGGTGATGTGATAAGCGTGAAGTACCGCCATAAAGTGCTCGACCGTCTTCGCAATCGCTCTCCCCTTCTTGAGGGAAGTGGCGAATTCCGTGGTTTGGACATAGTCGAGATGGGCGGGGACTGCCTCATCCGATGAGATATTTCCAAAAAGAATTCCGCTGTGCGGAGGAAGGGGTTGAAGAAGAAGTCCCGTCTTCATTCCGGAATGAAGTCCTGTCCCATAAAGGACCATGCTTCGCTTAAGAGTTCGTTGAGGCAATAAGGAGGTCTCTTTCCTTTTTGAAGTCCTTCTGGACAGGGGAATGGTTTCCCGTACGGAATAAAGAGGGGGGCTGATCAATTCCTTCAAAGGAATGGTATTCCCCGTTAAGGGGGAATCCTCAGAAACAATCTCTTCCGACCGCTGAACCGCCAACAACTCTTTCTGACGTTCGAGAGCTCGACGAATCGTCATGAGGAGCAGATCGAGGGAGAGGGGTTTTTCAATGAAATCGAAGGCGCCCAATTTCACCGCGGTCATGGCAGTCGAGATGGTCGCATGACCGGAGATCATAATCACCAGACAATCCGGGGCGATCCATTTGAGCCGTTTCAATACCTCGATACCATCCATCCCCGGCATCCAGATATCAAGGAGGGTGACATCCGGCTCTTCCCGCTGAAAGGTTCCAATCGCCTCCTCCCCACTCCTCGCCGTGGCAACCCGGAGACCCTCGTCCTCCAGAACCCCTGCAATCGATTGAACGACCCTCTCCTCATCATCCACAATGAGAACTTTTTTCTCCACGAATTCCCCTTCACAAACATCTGGCTTAGGTTTCCATTATCACAACTCTAATGAAGAATCAACAAAATAAAGGTTAAGTTCGAAACACGAAATCCGAAACAAAGTTTTCTAAATCCATTTGACATTTTGGCTTTAGATTTGATTTAACATTTGAAATTTGGCATTTGACATTCTCGATGTTTATTTATCAATCTGGGCCTTTTGAAGCTTGCCGCTGAAATCTCGATAGATCACCTTCCATCGGCTGTAAGTGTCGAGGGCGCCCCCTCGACCGCCCGCCTCCTTCCTCCCATAGCCCGAGTGTTTGATCCCACCGAAAGGCAAGTGAATCTCTGCTCCGATGGTGGAGGCATTGATGTAAACGATTCCTGTTTCGAGATCCCTCTCCGCAACGGCAGAGGCATTAACATCATGAGTATAGATTGCAGAGGAAAGGCCATAAGGGGTCTGGTTGACGATTCGAATGGCATCCTCAAGATCCTCTGCTCTGATCAGAGAAACCACTGGCCCAAAAATCTCCTCCTGGGCGATACGCATCTCAGGAGTCACTTCGCCAAAAATGGTGGGCTCGATAAAATATCCTTTGGAACAGTTTCCCTTCTGATAAACCTTTCCTCCTAAAATGAGCTTTGCCCCCTCTTTCCTTCCGATCTCGATATAGTTGAGGATCTTTTTGAACTGGGATTCATTGATCACAGGACCCATATCGATCCCTTTTTTAAGTCCATCACCCATCTTTAGACGGGATGCAGCGTTCCTGAACTTCTCCGTGAAGGTTCGGTAGATCTTTTCGTGCAAAATGATCCGGCTGGCAGCTGTGCATCGTTGTCCCGTTGTGCCAAAACCACCCCAGAGGGCCCCTTCGATTGCCAAATCGAGATTGGCATCTTCCATCACGATGATCGCATTCTTGCCTCCCATCTCGGTAACAATGATTCGATGGATTGCCCCACATATCCCCTCGAGACGTTTCCCTGTGTCCGAAGAACCCGTGAATGAGATGGCATCCACTCCCGGATGCCTCACCAGGTGCTCTCCCACCTCTCCCCCTGGCCCATGAACGAGATTCAAAACCCCTTTGGGTAAACCTGCCTCCACGAAGGCCTCCACAAATTTTGCCGCGCAGACAGTGGTCTCACTGGATGGTTTGAAGACCACGGTATTCCCGCAGATGAGGGCTGGAAAAACCTTCCAGGCAGGGATGGCAATCGGAAAATTCCACGGGGTGATCAGGCCGAAGACGCCGATCGGAACCCGGATCGACTTCATATCTTTATCGGGGAGTTCAGACGGAACGGTCTCCCCGGAAAGTCTCCTTCCCTCTCCGGCCATGTAGTAACCCATATCAATGGCTTCCTGAACATCACCCAATCCCTCTGGGAGGATCTTGCCCATCTCCCGTGTTTCCAACCTTCCCAAGGCTTCCTTATGCTTTAGGAGAATTTCCGCAGTCCTGAACAAGATTTCGCCCCGTCGTGGGGCTGGCGTCAGCCTCCACCTATCACAGGCTTCCCTCGCTGCTTTGACCGCCTCGTCCACATCCTTTCTATCTGATTTCGCAGCAATACCGATGACCATATTTTTATCGGCCGGATTGATCGATCGAAAGGTCTCCCCAGATTTAGAATCGACCCATCTTCCATTGATATAGTTCCTAATCTTTTCCATCTCCGCCCACCTCATTCGATTTAAGATTTGGATTTTGATATTTGAATTAACACGAACGCATTATTGATTACCTTCGTATCGTCTTTGGGTTTCAATAGTTCCCGACCCCGACCTTCTCCTTCAGAAGATGATAATCCTGCTCCAATGAAGCAAAAATGGAGGTGTTGCCGAGTCTGACATTCCTCAGCCCGACAGCCTTTACCTCGAGGTAGGCGGCCACCATCTCAGAAACCTTCGGACTCTTATATCGCTTCATCTGATATTCGGGGAAAAAGGCCAAAATGGTGAAGGGAATTCCCGGATCGACATCAAAAATCAATTGGGCGATCTTCTTCAGCTGGGGTGTCTCCACCAGATTGGGAATATAGAGGGAAAGGACTTCCAAAACAAAACCCCTCTTGACGATCTCTTCAGGAAGCTTGATAATGTTCCGATTGAAACAGCCAGTCAGCCATTTGTGGTCCGTCCCATCATAGGCCTTGATATCAAGCCAGAAGGAATCAACTCCCACCTCTTTCAATGCATCAAGGTTCTGGGGCGTGAGGCCGTAGCCATTGGTCTCGATCAGGACCCAGAGGTCTGTCTCCTCCTTGATGAGCCGCGCACATTGTATGTAGTAATCGGGGCAGCAGGTAAGATCTCCCCCCGTGAAGGCCACGATATTGCGAGCGGGCCCCCACCCCTGAGGGCTCAAGAGAATATCTTTCTTCTGGATCGCCTTGGGGCAGAGCAAAGATCGTCTGCCATTCATCACGCAGGCCCCGCAACAGCGACATGAATCATGGGCATGAAAGGCAGTGGCTTTGCTCCGAGGCTCCCGAAGTGTCACTCCCTTTTCATATTCTTTGCAAGCTTTCAACACGTCAACAGGGGACCACCAATCTCCCTTCGCAACCTTTGTGAAGGTCCAGGAGTGACATTTCCGGCACGAAAAGTTACAACCCGATTGATAGATGGAGAGATAGTTTTCGGGGCGGGAGAGGTGAACCGCGGAGATCAGCCTGAGGAGTCCATTTTCTGTCTGTTTGAGGGTGGCTTCGCAGGCGAGAGACTTATCTCCTCCAACCTCTACAAAACAGTTGCCCTGTGGATATCCCTGTTTAATTAAATTACACCTCATATTTAAAATTTTATCATATGCAATCTCTCCCTTGCAAGAGAGGTTGGGCATGTGATATACAAAATTCTAAATTTAAATCATGAAATGTTTCCAAACGCCAAATTTCAAGGCCGGATTTTGACATCTGGACTTTGGATTTGATTTGCCATTTGAACTCTGACATTCGGCATTTTCAAATGCGGTTCCCGAAGGGGGAGGATGAAATGAAGGAGCCACTCGAACAAGTCGCCCAGTGGGTCATAAATTCCAAGAGAACGGTGGTCTTTACGGGTGCGGGTCTCAGCACAGAATCGGGAATCCCGGACTTTCGCAGTCCTGGCGGGGTTTGGGACCGATATAATCCGGAAGACTTCTATTTCCAAAACTTCCTCGCAAGCGAAGTCTCTCGAGAAAAATACTGGCAGATGGCAACAGAAATGTATGACCCTATCAAAAAGGCCCAGCCCAATTTGGCCCACCTTGCCATCTCGGAGATGGAGAAACTTGGAAAACTCGACTGCGTGATTACTCAAAATATCGACGGCCTTCATTTTAAGGCCGGAAATTCAGAAGAAAAGGTGATTCAGCTTCACGGGACAGCGATGTACGTTACCTGCCTGAACTGTAAGAAAAGATATGACCGAGATGAGGTCCAGGGATGGTTAGAAAAGGGAGTGAAGGCTCCTCACTGCGATGACTGTGGCGGGCCTCTCAAGCCCGCTACGATCTCCTTCGGCCAATCCATGCCGGAGAAAGAAACGGAAGAGGCCTATCAGCGATCCTCACTCTGTGATCTTTTCATCGTCATCGGTTCGTCCTTAGTCGTACAACCTGCAGCCTCGATGCCCTTAGTGGCAAAACGAAACCGAGCGAAATTGGTGATCATCAACCGTGACCCGACTCCTTACGATGATATGGCGGATATCGTCATTCATGGACAGGCCGGTCCTGTCATGGACAACATTTTAAAAGAAGTGAAAAAGGGATTAGGGGTTGGGGATTAGGGAGTAATCATTTCGGATTGCAGATTGCAGATTTCGGATTGAAGATTAAATGATTAGAACTGTGAAAGATCCTCTGAAACGACTTCAAAATGATGCGATAAAATTGGGGGCCACGGCGGCAAAAATAATCCCAATCTCTTCTATTGTGATAGATGAAAGGGTCCGATTAAAGTGTCTGATCCCCCTCTGCGACAAATATGATCAAAATCTGATGTGCCCTCCTCACCTTCCATCGGTAGAGGAGTTTCGCCGGGCTATTAAGAAATATTCTAAGGCCTTATTCGTTCAGCTGGCCTATGAAAAGAGAGCAGACATGCCTAAGGCTGCGGCGCGAAGAAACGGGCTCCGACTCCACAGAATCATCAATGAATTGGAGGGAAAGGCCTTCAGTTTGGGTTATCCGTTGGCTGCTGGCTTGATGGGTGGATCGTGTAAACTCTGCCGAAAATGCGTGGGGCCAGGGAATCCTTGTCGACACCCTCGGATGGCAAGACCTTCAATGGAGGGGATGGGGATCGATGTGATTCAAACAGCAAAAAAAATTGGACTCCCTTTCGATTTTTCCTCTGGACATCGCCTTTTCTGGAATGGCCTGGTGCTGATCGATTCACGATGGCCTGAAAGCCACAAAGTCTTTCATGGATAATGTTCGCTAAGAGCGGGCCCTCCACATACAACAAGTGAGACATGAATGTCCTGCCTGTCCGGACTCTTGGCAAAATGATCTGAAATTTAATTAAAAATCTAACCAGCCCCTAACCCCAAACCTAATAGAATCATCCTTCCTGGAGAAAATGGATTATAAAAGGAAATTGGATATTTTTTGACCACCTGGAGACTTTTTTCGTCCCCTTCTTCCGGGGGAAAAAATAGGATTTATGAAAAAGTGATGTAAATTCAAGCGACAAAGGTTAGCAAAAATTGGCACTCATCTTGCAAATCCTCAATCGTTCAATTCTTGCTAAGAACCTTATGCACCAAGCCTTGAACCTATTTGGGCGCCAATTCTTAGCTTGAGTTGGCCAAACCATATGTAAAGAATTTTGAGACGACAGACTAAAAGAAGGTTCCTGGCCTTCAGTTCTGGAGAAAAAAGACCAAAGGCCAACAAATTTAGCTCAAAGCTAATATCTTGATCAGTAGCAATGATGGCGAAGGGAAAGGAACGGGGAAGTCGGTGAAGTACTTCTCAGAAGGCTTCGTCTTAAATATTTTGATATTGATTTTTTCTGCCTTTTTCTTTTTTGGGTGTTCATCCACGAAACCCGCTGCAAAGCCTACTCCAGCACCAGAACCAGCAATCGAGGAGATCAAGAAGGAAGAACCCCCGCCTAAACCATCAAAACCGGATACAGTGTCTCCTGCCAAACCTCCACCACCTCAACCCCCTACACCATCTCCGACTCCAAAGGTAACCCCAGCACCTCCTCTTCGTGTGACCAAGGTCTTATGGGCCTTTGTAAATCTGCGCGACGGACCAGGAACAAAGTATAAGGTTATCGGCAATCTGAAGAAAGGGACTTCTTTAACAATTCTTGAAACAAAGGGGGATTGGTTACGCGTCCGACTTGAGGACGGAAGCGAAGCATGGGTGAGTAAGTTGGCAACATCCGAGGTGCCTAACGCTGCTCCTGCTCCTCCTTCTACTTCTCCTCCCAAGCCAAAGCCAATGTGATGATCAAAAAGAAACCATTTGGGAAAGGGAAAAATGCCAGTTTGCGTGAAATGCCACGTCGAATATGAGAATGGGCAAGAGTTTTGCGGCATTTGTGGAAGCCCGCTCTTGACCAAAGAAAAACCCATCTCAAGTTCCGAGGGAAAGAACAAAACGAAAGAAGAGAAACCAAATGGAAAACTGATCTGCCCCGCTTGCAAACTAATCTATGAAAAGATGACGACCTGTATCAGATGCGGGGCGACCTTAGTGAGACAAACTCCCTCTCAAGAAGAAGAACCCAAGAGATCTCAAACGCCTGCAGCCAAAGAGAAAATGTATGAGGAAGAGCTGAAGGCGGTCCACCTCCCTGGAGTCGATAAGGAAACGCTTAAGAAACCTTATTCCCCAGGGGTTAAAAAAGAACCCCCTCAAGTTCAAACCCCTGAAAAGCGAGGCATTGAGAAATCACCCGGGGATACAAGAAGGAGCGTAAGCCCTCCGAGAAAGAGTAATAAAGACTTTCTTGGTTTATCCTTTAAGGGTTTTGGCGTCCTTATTCTAATTCCAGTGGCAATATATCTCCTTTGGTCCATGTATTCCTATTTTGTAACAAAGCGATCCGGGCCAAGGGCCTCCGCTTCTCAAGAAACTTTTGGCCAAATTCTCCCCAATACCTCTGTTCCTAAGACTGATTCATCGGCAGTTCCGAACCCAGAGGAGACTGAAAAGAAGCAGCCCGCGCAAAGTTCACTGGCTTCAAAAGAGGTCACTGTCACAACTCCTTCTTCCCCCATTCCCGTCACTCCCAAAACCCCCATTTCCGAGACACAGGACGTGGAGGGGATAAAAGGTCTCCTGGAAAAGATCCGACAGGCAAACTTACAAAAGAACCTTGAGCTCTTCATGTCCTGCTACACTACTGATTTCAAAGACCGGGAAGGCAAAAAAAGGATGACTCTTGAATCCTGGGAAAATTTTAACTACCTTGAGCTATCCTATGATTTGAAGAAGCATTCACTCTCAGGCAATTCAGCCAATGCGAGAGTCGAGTGGCTGATGCGAATTTCTCCGAAGATTGGCGGTCGATCCGAGGAGAGCAAAACGCTTCTTGATGTCACATTTAAAAAAGAAGACGGCAGTTGGAAAGTGAAAGAGACTAAACCAGCGCGCTGAGGTCCAGAAATGCAAGGATATGAGATCCTTCCATCCGCTTCCTCACCTTTTTCGATCCCCCACGAACCCTTCTGACTGAATCTTGCCAGAATCGTCGAATTCCACATAATACACAAATGGCATTCGAATCCCTGGGAGGAGAAATCTGACATCCATGAACTCAACCCGGTGTCTCCCATTGTTAGAATTCACGGACTTTACAATCGGAAAGCGAGCAAACCAATAGTAAAACTTTACCCCGTCTGCGGCCAACGCCTTTTCCGCCCAAGGAGAATCATTAAGTTTCTGCCAAGACCGATATTTGACCTGTCCAGGGGGCCAATAAAGGCTACCTAATTTGCTGAGCAATGAGGTACCAGAAATAGGATGAGGTGGTTCCTCCCTCAGAAGATCGACGAATCCCTGGTACACCCTATCTTTGGTCTCCACATAGTTGGCCCAACGAAAGGGAGAGAGAGGTTGAGGCATGGAAGCCACCTGAATGACCTCTTCATTTAAGTTTTGGGCAAAGACATTCGTCAGCTTGATGGCCTGATTGTGCTGGGTCCAGGAAAAAAGGATGTAAAGGGTGAGGCCTATCAAAGATCCACGACAGATCCATTGGGATTTCTTTTTCCAAAAAAAGCTCGTTACCAATGGGAAAAAGATGATTCCAGAAAAGATCAGGTCGATGATGAAGATGAGGTCCCAAGAAAAGCGATGCTCCATGAACGGTGAAAAAATCATCGTTCCATAGGACGTGAGAAGATCGAGTATGACATGACTGACCAGAACAGCAAGACAAATCTTATAATAACTCCAGAGGTAGGGGCGCCTTGAAATCTTAACAAAGACCCAACTGAAAAATAGTGCATAAAAGGGAATCAACAAAAGGGAATGGGTGAAGTCTCGGTGATATTCCAGATAAAATTGACGGTTGAGGAGGCCAAGGACGAAATCCGAGTCCGGAAAGAATCCCATCGAAAGGCCAGCAATTGTTCCCCAATTTCCGACCTTCTCATCGTCAATCGCTTTGGCAATCACCGCGCCTGTCAGCATATGGGTGATGCTGTCCACAAAACAACAGTAACCTGAGGAGGCCGATCGATGCAAATAGCGGACATTATTAAATGTACCACAAATAAGTTAAAAGCCCATTTCTTTTTTGACTTGACATCAGGTCTTTTGTGATCTATTAGTTTTTTGATTATTAACAATTTTTCGCGGGCATTTAAAAAGTTCAGGAAAGGAGGATGCTATGAAACGTTCATCGAGAAATTATTCAATAGGGGTTCTGATACTCACTTTGATTATTGTTATTTCAATTGGCTGTGCGACGAAAAAGGAAGCTGCTCAACCAGACACGAAAGCCTCCCCTGCAGAAGCAAAAACAGAAGAGCCTGCGAAGTCAGCCCCATCCCCTGCCGCAAAGACCCAAGAGCCGGCTCAACAACCTGCAAAGACTAAAGAGGTGGTAACACCCCCTGCCGCGCCGGCAAAGGCAACTGCACCTCCAGCCCCCTCTCCGCCTTCCAAAACTCCGGAACCGAGTCCGGCACCAGCTCTACGGACAACGGAAATCGTATTGCCCTTTGTGAATGTTCGGCAGGAACCGAATACAGATTCAAAGATCGTCACTGTCGTGAAAAAAGGAACCAAATTAACCGTTCTGGAGGAGAAGAAAGGTTGGTTGCATATTCGGCTTGAAGACGGGACGGAAGGATGGGTAGGCAAAAATATGACCTCTGAAGGAGCGAAGCATTCGCCTGGGGCACCTGCGAAGTCAAAGAGCCCGTAGCCGTCAATAAGGAATCCATAATAAAAATCTCCCCTAACCCCTCTTTTCCAAAGAGGGGAAGTCCTCCCTTTTCTAAAGGGAGGGGAGGAGGGATTATGGCCTGATTAATAATAACGAAAACCTCTC
>Ga0187770_10002403_pt1 | contig 10463 bp, 11 predicted proteins | sample 0116_SJ02_MP02_2_FD_133154 | JGI IMG/M metagenome (GOLD analysis project Ga0187770, IMG submission 133154) | Tropical peat soil microbial communities from peatlands in Department of Meta, Colombia - 0116_SJ02_MP02_20_MG | ecosystem: Environmental > Terrestrial > Soil > Wetlands > Peat | place... | reverse complement strand
CTGCGGAATCGCCGCGAATGAGTTCAAAGTGATGGAACCGGAGCCTCCCATCGGAATGCCGTCTTCTGATTTCGGATAACTTGTCCGCCGCCGAATCATTTCGCCGACCAGTTCGGCGATTCGTTTTCCCCTTGGAAAGTTAACTGATGTGGCTGGCTGCCATCGGCCAGCATGGACCAGATCTGGCGCGTGCCGGTGCGCGTCGATTCAAACACCAAATGACGTCCGTCGGGCGCCCAGCTCGGCCTTTCGTTGCGCGCTTCGTCTTTTGTCAGCTCAACCAACTGCCGGCTTACGATATCCATTACGTAGATGTCGTAATTCCCGCTAGGGCGTCTCCAACTGAACGCCAGCAGCTGCCCATTGGGCGACCACGCCGGATCGATCACGTAGCCCATGTCGGGCAAAGCGAGCTGTTGAACGTTTGATCCGTCGGCGTCCGAGAGATAGAGCACGGGCGAACCGCCGCGGTCGCTCACGAAGACCATCTGCTTGCCGGTTTTTGGATTCCACGTAGGCGAAGTGCTGACTCCAGCAGCGAACGTAATCCGGTGCAATTTTGCGCCGCTCGCGTCCGCCACATAGATTTCCGGATCTCCATTCTGGCTGGACATGAACGCAATCTGCGATCCATCGGGCGACCATGCCGGCGAGCTGTTCGTGCCCCGATATCGCGGGAACGCGATCAACCGGTTTGATACTGCGGAATAGATGCAAATCTGGGCCGACGTTACACCGCGATAGGGCACGTAGCAGGTGAACGCGATACGCGATGAGTCGGGTGACCAGCGCGGAGTCAGCGCAATCGACTTTAGATGCGTCACTTGCTGCTGATTCGCGCCGTCGTAGTCCATGATCCAGATTTCTTTGTTTCCGCTCCGCCCACTCACGTATGCGATCTTCGTTTGCGCGATGCCGGGTTGCCCGCCGCTCAGATACGCGATGATGTCGTCCGCAAATTGATGCGCCAGCCGCCTCGCGTCGGAATCCGTGGCTGCGCCGCGGTAGATTTTCTGAATTACCGGCGGCGACGCGGGATTGTGTACGTCGGAAAGATACCCGGCGAACGCGATGTTCGGTCCGTCGGTGGTCATGTTTCCGTAAGCGACCATATAAGCATTGGCGGGCGCCGCCGCCCACGTTTGCGCATTCAATTCGTTCGGTTGGCCAGGTGCCTGTAACGGGTAGAAGCTCGGGCTGACGAGATCGAGAATGCCGGAGTAATCCAGGTCCGACCATAAGACGTCATGAAATGTTTTCGGCAGCGCCTGCGTGAAGGTAGATCGCGCGACCGTGTCGGGGACGGCCACGCGCGCCTTCGTGATGCCCAGCCCCGTGCCGGTCTTGAACCAGTCTTGCGCCATCGCCGGACCAGCAAGAAAGAAAACAATTGCGAGCGCGGCGAATGGCTTGCGGAGAAGTGCTTTTATTCGTGACATGAGTCTCAAGAAACCTACCTCTTATAATCGAAATAGAATTCCACATTCACGTACGAGCCCGAATACGCCGCCGGCAACGGCAGCAAAGGATTTGACGCTTGAATCGCGCGAATCGCGGAATTATCCAGCGAGCGATTGTTGCTCGATTGAATGAGCTGAATGTTGGTGATTGAACCGTTGCGCAAAATGTCGAAAGTCACCCTCACTCGCGGTGCGTACATCAGGCTGGGGTCCACAGTGGATTCCAGCCACTCACGGCTGATTCGTTGCTGCACGGCGGTCACGTAAGCTCCGAATCTCGACGCGAAATCGCCGCCGCTTGCGCCGCCTGCAATCAACCCTGCGGCCGTTGCGCCCGTTGTTCCCATTGCGAAAGACGTTACAGGAACCGTTGGCGTTCCGCCGCCGCCGTAGGGAATGGCGTTGGGTGGTGGCGGCGTCGGATTTTCAAGCACCTTCGAAGGTCGGCTGATGTACTTGGGCGGCTTGTTTCGCTCGAACTTCGGAATTGGCGTCGCCTCTGGCTCTACCTTGGGCTTCGGTTGCGGCTCGGACTTGAAAAGCCCTTTCGACTCGTCGACAACGCGATTGGGCGAGACAACCTCCGGCTGCGGCAGCGGAATCGCCGGCACGCTGCCGACAAGTCCCACGGTGAGCGACCCGCCCGGGCTGCCCCAGCTTTCTCCGCTATGCGAAAAGTACGTCGAAATCGCGACCACCACCGCAAGCGCAGCGTGAGAGATCAGCGAGGCATAGAAGAATCGTTTGAGATTTTCGTCCGGCCGGATTGTTGCCGTTGCCACCATGTCACTGCGCTTCTTCTATTGCGATTGCGGCCTCTCGCTTAGCGGCTGAGTGACTACGCTAATATTTTGGATGCCGGACTGTCGCAATTCGTCGACTACCGTTGCCCAGCTTCCGAACGGCACCGTCTCATCGCAACGAACGTACACGGCCTGCGTTTTCGGATTGTGAGATTGCGCGATAATCTGCTGGCCGATCTCATGGATGTTTACAGGCTTGTCATTCAAGTAGACGCGCTGTCCGCGGTCGATGGTTACCACCATGCGCGCCTCGGTGAGTTCCTTCACGGTTTTCGTTTTCGGGACGTCCACGTCGATTCAGGACTGCAGGATCGGCGCCGTGATCATAAAAATGATCAGCAGCACGAGAACAACGTCGATGAACGGCACCATGTTGATCTCGGAAAGTGAGCTGCCGATTTCGCGTTGAACTTGCGGCATGAAAGTGAATTATGCGCTGTAAAGCGTCTCCACTTTGGCGACGAATTCAGCGGCGAAGTCGTTCATCCGCGAAGCGATGCCGCGAATGCCGTACAGGTAGTGGTTGTAGGCGATCAGCGCCGGAATCGCGGCGAAAAGGCCGGCGGCCGTTGTGATGAGAGCTTCGGCGATGCCTGGCGCGACGGCGCGCAGGCTCGCGGCGCCAGCGTCGCCAAGGCCCGAAAAGGCGTCCATCACGCCCCATACGGTGCCGAAGAGCCCGATGAACGGCGAAACCGATGCGATCGTTGCCAGCGTGGACATGCCTTTTTCGAGGCGGCGCACTTCCTCTCCGGCTGCAACCTGCATTTCGACGCCGACCGCGTTGGCGTTGCGAATCTTTCCATTGCCGCCCGCGCGCGGATTCGCACTGCCGATCTGCGCTTCGAGTTCACGGTAGCCCGCCGCATATACCGAAACGAGCGGGCTGCCGCCCACGCCGGCTCGCAGCGTGTTGGGATCGGAAAGGCCGCGCCCTGCGCGAAACATCTGAAAAAACCGCGCGGTCTTTCGTTCCATGCCGCCGAGCTGAGCGAATTTCTGCAGGATCAGGGCCCAGGAAAGCACCGATAGGATCAGAAGAAGTCCGAGGATAATGCGAGCAACGCCGCTCGTTTGTTCCAGGAGCGTGAGCGGATTGGCGAAGAGCAGAAGCGCCAGGCTGGAAATTGTTTTCCCCCAGAAAAACTTTTTGCCAGGCGAAACTACCGTAGCACACGAAATTCGCCGTTTCAAACACACGCTGAAAACTTTTTGCTGCTTGAAACGACACAGCGCCAAGCCTGGGAAAGTCAGGCACGACGCGAGAATTCTCTGGTTGGTTGCCGCAACTTGTGCTATCAATCATTTGTGACTCACGAATTCAGCCACGAAGCAGTCCAGTACAGAATCTCTCCGTACAAGTTTTTCCGCCTCCTCGAATACACCGCCAGCTACTTCTAGCCACGCTTCATCGAAAAAGCACTCGCAGGGCACGGGTGTTTTTAACCTCAATAATCGATTTTCAGGAGGAACGATGAGCGCGACTCAGCAGATGGTTTGTACCAGTATTTCCGAGTTCATTAAGCACCACTACCGGCACTTCAACGCAGCCGTCGTGATCGACGCATCGGATGCCTATGTGAAGCATCTTGCGAGCGGCGGCAAAATGCTGATGACCCTCGCCGGCGCGATGAGCACTGCCGAGCTCGGGCTCTCTCTCGCCGAAATGATCCGGCTGGGAAAGGTTGATGCGATTTGCTGCACGGGAGCCAACCTCGAAGAGGACGTGTACAACCTCGTGGCACACGATCATTACCGGCGCGTACCGCAGTACCGCCACTTGACGCCGCAGCAGGAAGTGGAGCTGCTCGAAAAGCACCTCAATCGCGTGACCGACACGTGCATCCCCGAAGAAGAAGCGATGCGCCGCATCGAGCGCGTGGTGATGGAGGAATGGTGGGCGGCGGATCGCAGCGGCCAGCGGTTTTTCCCGCACGAGTTTCTCTTCAAGGTGCTGCGAGCGGGAAAACTCAAGCAGTATTACCAGATCGACCCGAAGGATAGCTGGATGCTCGCGGCCGCAGAGCGAAACCTGCCGATGTTTGTTCCGGGCTGGGAGGATTCCACTCTCGGAAATATGTACGCCGCCCAGGTGATCAGCGGGAAAGTGAAGAATGTGACCACGGTACGCGGCGGCATCGAGTACATGATCGAATTGGCCCGTTGGTATACAGAAACAGCTCCAAAGACGCCGATCGGATTTTTCCAGATCGGCGGCGGTATCGCAGGCGATTTTCCCATCTGCGTGGTGCCGATGCTTCACCAGGATCTTAGGCGCGAGAACGTACCGCTGTGGGGCTACTTCTGCCAGATCAGCGATTCGACGACGAGCTACGGCTCCTATTCCGGCGCCGTGCCGAACGAGAAGATTACGTGGGGCAAGCTGGGTGTTGATACTCCGCGTTTCGTCATTGAGTCGGATGCAACGATCGTGGCTCCGCTGATTTTTGCTTACGTGCTGGGCTGGTGATTCAAGCCTGGGACTGATTTCCAGACAGCAGCCGCACCGCGAAACGGAAAGCCTGTCATGGCAGACGAGTCATCGCCGCGGCCGGGCGAGCGAGTTTTCCTGTCTGCGGAATGGCGCGACCTGGTGATGCTGAATTACGAGGTCGATCCGGCCCTCCTCAAGGCCTATATCCCCCGAGGCGCGGAACTCGATTCGTTTGGCGGACGAACGTTCGTAAGCCTCGTAGGATTTCGTTTTCTTCACACAAAGCTCTTTGGTGCTCTCCCGGTCCCATTTCACACGAACTTCGACGAAGTCAATCTGCGCTTCTACGTTCGGCGCGAAATTGACGGCGAGGTTCGCCGCGGTGTCGTGTTCATCCGGGAGATCGTGCCGCGTGCAGCCATCGCATTCGTCGCGCGACTCGCTTACGGCGAGAACTACTTTTCGTATCCGATGCGCCACGCTTTGAAGATGTCACCGGCGGCGGAAATGGCGCGGTACGAATGGCGGCTGAATGGCCAATGGTGCGCCCTCGAAGCGAAGATCTCCGGCGAGCCGCGCTCGGCAGCAGAAGGTAGCCTCGAACAGTTCATCACCGAGCACTATTGGGGATATTCCACGGCGCGCGACAGCGGCACGCTCGAGTATCACGTTTCGCATGTGCCCTGGCGCGTTTGGATCAGCAGCCAAGCTAACTTCAGCGGCAACGCGGACGCCAACTATGGTCCCGAGCTCGGCGCAATCATTCGCCGTCCGCCAGATTCCGCCTTCGTGGCCGATGGGTCGCCGGTACTCGTCTTCGCCGGCCGACGAATTAGGTGATGCTTTCGCCTCGCTGTTGGGAATCCCTCGAAACCGTCGATTCCTATCCGTGTTTCATTTGAAGTGATGGTCGGCAGCCCCTTCGCCGACCCACAAAGATCGCAAAATGCCCTCTCTCACCCGACGGATCGCGGTGCCTGGAGTTTTCGGAGCGCTTCTTGCGACGCTGCAAGAACGGGACCGGCGTCGCGCTCCACACGATCGAGGGTGGGCACCACATGTGGCCCGGCCGTCCGCTCAGCGGCAACAACGTGCCGGCTACCGATCTGATTTGGACATTCTTCAGCGCGCACCCGAAACCACAACACGCTGAATAAATCCCGCGCATACGGCTTGTCTCGCACGTCGTGCACGACAGCCGACACAGCGAGCCTGTGCTAGACTCAAAAAAGTTAATGTCTAAATCATTCGATATCGGGATCGATGCTCTCGCTGGGTCGTCCGAGCTGATTACCGTGCCGACTGCCACTGCGGCGGCGCCACGGGCCACATCAGATACGACTTCCTTGGGCGGAGCAGGGAAGAGCTTCTACATCGAGACGTTTGGCTGCCAGATGAACGTCCACGACTCCGAAAAAGTCGCGGGCGTGCTCCTCGCGCGCGGATACCGCGCGGCGCCGAATGCGGCCGGCGCCGATCTGATGCTCTATAACACCTGTAGCATCCGCGAAAAAGCCGCGCAAAAAGTCTTTTCGCGTCTCGGCGAGTGGCGTGGCGAGAAATCGAAGATCATCGGTGTCCTTGGCTGCGTCGCGCAGCAGGAGGGCGAAGAAATCTTCGAGCGCGCTCCGTGGGTTAGCCTCGTCTGCGGCTCGGCCAGTTATCGCAAGCTCCCGGAGCTGGTCGCCGAGCTCGAATCCGGTGGGCGCCGCGTCATGGGCCTCGATCTCGACGTCGACGAAACATTTGAGACGGAACTCACGCGCCGCGACAACCCCATCCGCGCTTACATTACGATCATCGAGGGCTGCGACTACGCCTGCTCGTACTGCGTCGTGCCGCATACTCGCGGACCTGAGCGGAGCCGCACGAGCGATTCGGTGCTGGCCGAAGCGCACCGCCTCGCCGACGCAGGCTACACGGAAATTCAGTTGCTCGGCCAGACCGTAAACTCCTATCAGGATCCTTCGCCGCGAAAGCTGACCTTCGTCGAGCTGTTGCGTGAAGTGGCGTCGGTTGAAGGCATTCGCCGCGTTCGATTCACCACCTCGCATCCCAATGATTTTCACCGCGGGATCGTCGAAGCCATCGATTCGACTCCCGAGCTGTGCGATCACATCCATTTGCCGGTCCAATCCGGTTCGACGCGCATCCTCCACGAGATGCGCCGCACCTACACGCGAGAACAATATCTCGAAAAAATCTCCTGGATTCGCAGCGCGCGCCGTCCGATCAGCGTGACCAGCGACATCATCGTGGGCTTTCCGGGCGAATCCGATCGGGACTTCGAGGACACGGTTTCGCTGCTTGATGCAGTTGGATACGACGGCATTTTTTCCTTCGTCTATTCGCCGCGGCCAAATACCTCGGCGGCCACGATGCCGGATGCGATTCCCGAAGCCGAGAAGTCCCGCCGCCTCGCGATTCTGCAGGAACGCCAGCGCCAGATTCAGTTGGCGCGGAACGAATCGCTCGTCGGGAAATCCTTCGAGGTACTCGTCGACGCGTACAATGCGGCCCGAGCCCAATGGACAGGTCGCACGACGAGCAACCGAGTCATAAATTTCACTTCTACGGGTGAAAGTCTTCTGGGAGAATACGCTCAAGTGAGAGTCAATCGCGCCGCGCCACACAGCCTGGTCGGCGAGCACGTGGTGCAGCCTTAGCGCGGAGTTCGGTTCTTTTTCCGATCTGTGGAAACGTTGTCGGGGCCCGTTGTAAAAGGGGAGGCCATCATGGAACTCGAAGTCAAGATTCGCGGTTTGATGATGGACCCTGTCACCAACATGCCTGTGGTAGTCCTCAAGGAAACGCAGGGCAACGGCGTCCTGCCGATCTGGGTGGGCGTTTATGAAGCCAACGCCATTGCGCTCGAAATCGAAAAGGTTCAGACGCCGCGCCCGATGACCCACGACCTGCTCAAAAACGTGCTGAACGGCCTGAACGTTCACGTCAAGAAAGTCGTGGTCTCCGATTTGCGCGAAGACACGTTTTATGCGCTGATCTGGATGGAGCGCGACGGAGAAACGATCTCGATGGATTCCCGGCCCAGCGACGCTCTGGCACTGGCGCTGCGCCTCGACTGCCCCATTTTCGTCGAGGATCAGGTACTTAAAAGTTCGAAGATGTCGACCGGCGTCTCCGACAAGAGTTCGAGCGACGAGCTCCGCAAGTGGCTCGAAAATCTGAGCGACGAGGATCTCGGTCGTTACAAGATGTAGGCAGCCAAATGCTGCAGCGCGCCGCAGTCCGTCGGCTCTTACTTTCTCTCGCGTCCGCCATACTCACCCCTGCATTTCTTTTCGCACAAGCCGCTGCACCCAGCCAGTCGCCGTCGACTCCGTCAGCAGCCCCATCCGGATCTACCGCCATCCCGATGGAAGAAGAGCATCACCACCACCTCGTCTTTGAGAATGCCTACATCAAAGCGTTCTACGTCGAGATACCGGCGCACGAATCGACGCTTTATCACCACCACGATCTTCCCTATGTGAGCCTGCCTCCGCCCTCGGCGCCAGATGCTCCTCCGCCAGCCGCCGCACCAAATGGGCGACTATTGCCTTCGGGCCCACGGGTCACTTACGCACTCGGCGGATTCTCACACGCAGTCAACAACCCAAGCGACGTCACTCTGCGCAACATCGCCATCGAATTGTTGCGCCCGCAGGGAAGTGCGCGCAATCGCTGCGCCCGCATCGTTCGCGAGCAATCTTTGGGCGATTGCGATGAGCTCATAAGCAGATCGGGCCTCACTTCTCTCTCCCACAAAACGCTCTTCGAAACGGACGAGATAACTGTCGAGGACTGGGAAATTGGTCCTGATGAAAAGACTTGGCCGGCAGACGAGAAACTAAGCAGACTCGTCGGCGGCATGAGCGGCATCGTCAACGTAATTATGAACGGCGATGCGCGGGCAATTCCGCAGGCGGGTCTGGTTTGGCTGCTACCCGGATCGAAAACGGCGCTGGAAGCAGGGAAGGACACCGCCGGGCACTTCATCACGATCACGTTCAAAGACAGTGCTAAGCCAGGCAGCTCAGAATAGGCTGACCGGCCACCGGTCGTACTTGTTCAGCAGGAAAGCTCCAAAGCCGACGAGACTGTCGTAGCCCGCGTGTTGAAGCATTCCGGGCCGCAGACTCTTTCGCATCACCGCGAGGCCCCCAAACATCGCGCCGTACACCACAATCGATACGGCGCCCTTCCATCCTTCGTAAAGATGCCCGGCGCCGAAGACGATTGCCTGAAGCGCGACCGCGACCTCGACTCTGGTTGTGAGCGCAAGAAACTGCCGCTGCAGGTATCCGCGAAAGAGAACTTCCTCGCAGAAGCCTGCCGTCGAGGACAACAGCAGCCACGCGAATAACTCAAAGCCGCTGCGCGGACTCAGGGCCTTGATTGCGCGAATCGCATCCGGATTCGCGCCAAGTGCGTACCGCAGCGCTCCGAGCACGAACAGCACGACGAGGCCGAAGAGCAGGGAAATCCCGATGTCGAGCAGCACCGCAGCGACGCTGTTCCATTTCCCGCCAATGATTTCGCGCAGGCTTTTGCCCCGCGCTCTGAGCCCGAATAGCCACACGTAGCCAACCATCAAAACCTCGAAGACAATCGTAAAGACGTAGAACTGCATCCGCGTGTGAACTCGAAGCGGAACCAGCCGGAAAGCTTGCAGGACGGCCACCGAACACATCAGCAGCAAGAATCCGACCGTGTGCCACACCGGCGCAACGGCCTCTGGCCGAGTAGGTTGCGGCGCCGTCGTTGCGATTGTCGCCATCGAGTGTCGGACGCGAAGCTTCCGACGAGTGTAGCAGCTTGTGACGCTGGCCGTCGCCGACCCCTGCCGCCGTTGTCCGAGCCGCCATCGTCACTTTTTGCTTGCGCTTGCACAGCCGGAGTAGGTACATTGGGGCCTACTCATAGTGGCGTTGCTGCGGCGCTATGCCACATATTGGTATGGGGTTGCCGCAGGGGAGTGAGGGTCTCGGTTTGGCCTGCGTCCTGGCGGTTGCCAATCAGAAGGGCGGCGTTGGAAAGACCACTACCGCCATCAACTTAGCTGCCGCTCTCGCCCTCAGAAAGAAGCGCACGCTTCTCATCGACCTTGATCCGCAGGCCAACGCTTCGATTGCATTCTATTCTGCCGACGAACTGCAGCTCACTACCTACGACATCTTCGCCGAGCATCCTGCCGAGTTGGGCAAAATCATCCGGCCAACGAAGGACGCGAGTCTTTTCGTTGCGCCCGCGCGCTTGGCTCTGGCGCGACTTGAACAGCAGCTCGCCGGGCAATTCGACGCTCCCTACAAATTGAAGGACGCCCTCGCCCCGGTGCTGAAAGAGTACGACTACATCGTTCTCGACACTCCTCCAGCGCTAGGCATCCTCACGGTCAATGCCCTCGTCGCCTCAACGCATCTTCTTGTTCCGATCCAGGCCGCCTACTTCGCGATTGAGGGCACCGACGATCTCCTCGAGACCTACGCGCGCATTCGCTCGCGCCCGAATCCCGATTTGAAAGTGCTCGGCGTCGTGATCACGCTCTTCGACAAGCGCACAAACATCTCGCGCGACACGCACGAACAGATTCGCGCCACGTTCGGCAACGCGCTGTTCAAGACACGCATCAGCAAAAACGTCCGGCTCGAAGAGAGCCCTGCGTACAAAGAAACGGTTTTCACGTATGCGCCGAAGTCTTCCGGCGCCGAAGAATATAAGAAGCTTGCCCAGGAGGTATTACAACGTGTCGAAGAGGATCGGGTT
>Ga0187770_10002401_pt1 | contig 10467 bp, 10 predicted proteins | sample 0116_SJ02_MP02_2_FD_133154 | JGI IMG/M metagenome (GOLD analysis project Ga0187770, IMG submission 133154) | Tropical peat soil microbial communities from peatlands in Department of Meta, Colombia - 0116_SJ02_MP02_20_MG | ecosystem: Environmental > Terrestrial > Soil > Wetlands > Peat | place... | reverse complement strand
TTCGTGGAATCAGAGGCGACCGCCACCCAGCTCTTCCTTAGAGGCCTAGAGGATCGGCACCACCACTCCCTCGTGCTCTCGCTGGCCAAGGAGCCCGGCCTAGGCCACCTGGCCTTCAAGGTGCGGTCCGACGACGACTTGAAGGAGCTTGAGCGCCTCTACGGGGGGCTCGGCCTCGAGACCTTTTGGTTCGACGAGGAGAGGGGAGTGGGGAAGTCCCTGCGGGTGCAGGATCAGTTCGGCGTTCCAGTCGAGTTCTACCGCGGGATGGAGAAGGCCGAATGGATGCTCAGACGATTCGACCAGTACCGCGGAGCGAAGGTGATGCGGCTGGATCACTTCAACATGCTCCTCCCCGACGTGGACCCAGCATACAGATGGTACACGCAGGAGTTGGGTTTCACCTGCACCGAGTATACCGAAACGGAGGACTCCACGCCTAAGATGTGGGCGGCCTGGCTGAGAAGGAAACACACGTGCCATGACGTAGCTCTGATGACGGGCATCGGGCCACGCCTTCACCACGCCGGGTTCACGGTCTCCGACAGGAACAGCATCATGGACTGCGCCGACGTCCTTGCCTCCTCGGGATACTTGACCTCCATGGAGAGGGGTCCGGGGAGGCACGGCATCTCCAACGCGTTCTTCCTGTATCTGAGGGACCCTGACGGAAACCGGATCGAGCTATACACTGGTGACTATCTAAGCGCCGACCCGGACTGGGAGCCGCTGAAATGGAAGCTCAATGATCCTCAGAGACAGACCTTCTGGGGGGCACCGGCTCCGGCCAGCTGGTTCGACGAGGCCATGCGGGTCAGGTCTTTCAAGGACGGGGGATTCGCATCTCTGACAAAGCCATCCATCGCGGACAGGCCGGAACGCACACTCACAGGGCGCTGAGACCTGCCTACCAGAGAGCGTCGGTGGGCGGCTCCTTGGATTCAGGCGGCACAAGGCCAGTATACTGCTGCATGTAGAACACTAGAGGTGCCTTGCGATTCAGCCTCACAGCTTTTACAACCTCGCCAAGTATGAGTGTATGGTCCCCTCCGTCGTACTCCTTCCACTTCTTGCAATCGATGTAGCCCACCACTCCTTCTATGACGGGAGAGCTAGCACGCTCGAGGTCGTACCGGAGACCCTCAAATCTGTCCTTCAGGGGGATTCGGCCTGCGAACCTGTCCGACACCGTCCTCTGGTCGTCGGCGAGGAGGTTGACGGTGAATTCGCTGGCCTCTTCAAGTGCATTCGAGGTCGCAAAACCCTTCATCAAGGAGATGACCACGACGGGCGGATTGAGTGAAACCATTGTGAACGCGCTGACGGTAACCCCCCACAGCCTTCCGCCGACCTTTGCGGTGACGACGGTGACGCCCTGAGGGAGGCCTCTCATTACGTCCTTGAGCGATTCTTGCACGTCTTGAACTCCGCCCTTGGTCGTCATTACGCTTCTACTCAGGCTCCCACTATTTGTTCAGAGTTCTCCTATTGAACCTTGTCCAAAAGGTGCATTGCGAATCCGAATGACCGCCAAGAGATGAGGGATGATATCGGTGCCTTCTCGTTGCAAAGAGAGCTGGTTCAATCGGGGCCCCTTGTGCAGAGAGACTTGGCTCTACCACCTGCGGGGAGCACTGGGCTAACTTCCTCTGGAGTGACAATGCGCTTGCCGGAGGCCCGCTGCGGGTGTCCTTCGAGTCCGCTTGGAAGTGGGGTTTCTAGGCGGCGTACGAACTGGACCCGAAGCTAATGGTGCGGTGGGCGAGATTTGGACTCGCGTTACCAGCGTGGCAGGCTGATGTCCTAGACCAGGCTAGACGACCACCGCACGTTTCTGAAGTTGCTTTCCGGTGTGTATTTATCGATTATGGAGTGGGCCATCGCAAGAGGGGCAGCCATCTCTCAAGAATGCCGTCCCTCATCGCCCATCATGAGCTTTAGGGCGTGCCCCCGCCTTTTCCAATGGTCTCCAAGAGAGCCTCAGAAGGTTTCACCCTGATGCGGCCGCCGTGCTGGGTGAGCTTGAACATGGCCTTGATGGGGAATCCGGCCTGCTCCACCGCCTTCAGGCCGCCGTACTGCGGCTTCTCGCCCACGCAGAGGACGCCCTCAATCTTCACTCCTTTGGCCGCGAGGTCCTGTAGCGTTGGAACGAGGGTACCCCCCGTCGAAACCATATCATCAACGACGAGCACCCTGTCACCTTTCGCCAAATCGTAGACATAGTAGGTCCCCCTTTCGAAGCCCGACCTGTACCTTACCTTCGAAAAGAGATGCTGTGGTGCGTAGAAGTCTCGCTTCCGAACTATCGCGAGGGGGATCTTCCTCCGCTGAGCCAGCAGCACCGAGTATGGGATGCCGAGGGCCTCGAAGGTCAGTATCCTGTCCACTGTGGCAGGCGCCATCCTATCCATCATCCCCACCACCCACTCCATGACATCGGCAGGTGGCGGAGGTATGGCTTCGGTCAGAGGATTCACGATGTACTTGTAATGCCTCCTGGTGGAATCCCTCACCCATCTCCGCGTCGCGACCTTCCCGCCCTCCATGAGCCGCACAGCTTTCGCCGCCATGGCGAGGTCGTGCGTCGCCGTCAGGCCAGCTTCAACCCGGTTGAAGAAGCACGACTCCTTCCCGGTGTGGCAGGCCGGTCCGGTCTGGTCCACAAGGTAGAGCAACGAGTCCATGTCGCAGTCAGCGATCACCTCCTTGACCCGCTGAAAATGTCCGGAGGTCTCCCCCTTCCTCCACAGGATCTTCCTGCTCCTGCTGTAGTAATGGGCGAAGCCCGTGGATAGGGTGAGTCGAAGGGACTCCCTGTCGGCATACGCCAGCATCAGGACCCTCCTGGACACGCAGTCCTGCGTGATGACGGGGACCAGCCCGCCTCCCTTTTCGAAGTCGATTTCGTCCAGATTGCCCTTCATCATAGTCTCACCCTGACCCCCTTCGACGCCAGATATTCCTTCACTTCCCCCACGGTCAGCTCGCCCCTGTGGAAGAGCGAAGCGGCGAGGGCCGCGTCGCTTCCCGTATTGGAAAACACTTCAAGGAAGTCCTTCAGGGAGCCGGCGCCTCCGCTAGCTATCAGGGGCACATTGGTGCCCTCTCCGACGCGGTTAAGCAGACGGATGTCGTATCCCTTCTTCGTGCCGTCCCTGTCGATGGATGTCACCAGTAGCTCCCCCGCCCCAAGCCCTACGGCCTTCTTCGCCCATTCACCGGCCTCAAGGCCTGAAGGCTCACTCGCCGAATGGCTGAGCACGCCATAGCTCCCATTCCTCCTCATCTTGGCGTCTATGGCGACCACCACACATTGCGAGCCGAAGACGTCGGCTAGCTCGGCTATGAGGTTCGGCCTCAGGATCGCGGCAGTGTTGATGGCCACTTTGTCCGCGCCGTTGCAGAGCACGGTCCTAGCGTCCTCCGACCCTCCGATTCCTCCACCCACAGTGAACGGTATGTCTAGGTTGCGAGCTACCCTCCTTACGAGGGCGCTGAGGGTCTTCCTCCTCTCCAACGTCGCCGATACGTCCAGAAACACGATTTCGTCCGCGCCCTGGTCTCTGTAGAGCATAGCCAGCTCCACCGGGTCCCCGGCGTCACGCAGCCACCTGAACCTGACTCCCTTGACCACCCTCCCACCTTTGACATCAAGGCACGGAATGATCCTCTTCGCGAGCGATGTCCTCATTTCAACATCCTCCTGGCCCTGCCAAGCGAAATCGAACCGTCATAGAGGGCCTTGCCCAACACGACCCCGTCCACGCCCATCTCCTCGAGCCTGACGATCTCGTCCACGTCCCTTGTCCCACCAGAAGCCAGGATCTTCATTTCCGTGGCCTTTCGTATCTTTTTCAACGTGTTCAGGTCCGCGCCTCGGCCTGTTCCGTCCCTGTCGATAGATGTGGTCAGGATCGTGCTCACCCCGGCACTTTCCAGCTGCCTGATCGCCTTGAGGATGGGGATCGACCCGCCCGCCTTCCAGCCGTCATGCATGACCTTGCCTTCGGAGTAATCGACGGCCGCGACGACCCTGGCGGTACCGATCATCTTCACAAGTTTGGCGAAGGCATCACCGTCCCGATATGCCATCGTCCCTATCACCACCCTCTCGGCCCCAAGCCTGAGCCATCCCTCCGCCTCCTTGGCGTCCCGTATCCCTCCTGCCACTTCAACCCGGGTATTAGTTGCCGCCATCGCCGACCGAACCGCCTCCTTGTTCGACCCTGTCCCCATGGCCGCGTCGAGGTCTACGACATGCAGGCCGTTGGCCCCCTCCCTCTTCCATCGGCGAGCCATGAAGGCCGGGTCTCCTTCCCAGACGGTCTGGGAACCTTCCCTGCCCTTCAGCAGGGTCGTCACCCTGCCCCCCTTTATGTCGATGGCAGCCCAGATCTCCGAGGGCCTCACTTCCTCACCATGCTGGCGAAGTTCCTCAGGATGGCCCGCCCCGCCCGACCCGACTTCTCTGGATGGAATTGGAGTCCCCAGACGTTCTTCCATTCCGCCGCAGAGCAGAACTCTACGCCGTATTCCGTCACCGCCGTCACCCATGGCCCCTTGGTCTGCGGATAGTAGGAATGCACAAAATATGCCCAAGGCGCATCGCCCAGCCCCTGAAGCAGGCCCTCCCCGGACTTGATGTCAATCCTGTTCCAGCCGATGTGGGGCACCTTCACCGAGTTCGGGAGGCGCCTGACCGTGCCTGGCAGGATGGTCAGCCCCTCCCCCTCCCCTTCCTCGCTCTTCTCGAAGAACAGCTGAAGGCCGAGGCATATTCCTAGAAGGGGTCTGCCAGCTCCCACCCATTCTCCGATGGCTGCCTTGGGCAGCTTCCGACAGGCTTCTCCGAAGCTCCCCACGCCCGGAAGGACGACCACGTCCGTCTCCTTCTCGTCGATCTCGGAGACTATCGCTGTTGTGATGCCCTCTCTCTGAAGCGCTGCTTTGAGACTGAACAGGTTCCCTATCCCGCAGTTGACGATCGAGGCGACGACCATCACACCGTCCCCTTGGAGGACGGGTACATTCTCCCTCGGCGCGGATCGGGGGTGGCGGCGTCCCTGAACGCAATCGCGAACGCCTTGATGCTCGCCTCGATCTTATGGTGGTCGTTCTTTCCGTCCAGAATCCTCACATGGACGGTGGCTTCGAGGGATATGGTCAAGGACGGAAGGAAGTGCTCTATATCTTCCCTAGGCGCGTCTTCTACGAGCACCCGTTCGAGCTCCATCTGCACAGATGCATAGGGCCTCCTGATGAGGTCTACCGCGGCCACAGCTAGGGCGTCGTCCATCGGCACGATGGCATACCCGAACCGCCGAATTCCAGACCTTTCGCCGAGCGCGGCCGCGAGTGCCCTGCCCAATGTGATGGCCACATCTTCCACCACATGGTGTTGCAGGTCACCTCTGGCTCTCACGGTCAGGTCCACGAGGCTATGCGTCGCGAAGGACTCCAGCATATGGTTCAGAAACCTCACGTCGGTGTCAACGATCGCCCTTCCGCTACCGTCAAGGTCGACCCCTACTTCAACCTCCGTCTCCTTGGTCTCACGCTTCTCTAGCGACCTTCTGCGGCTTCGGCTCAACCTACTGGAAGTGTCAGGCAACTCCAAGCGCCCCCTCCATGGCCTTGAGAAGCTTGTCGTTCATAGGCTTAGTCCCGACGGTTATCCTGACGCACCCCGATAAACCCAAGGTGTCGCCAATGGACTTCACAGCCACCTGCTTCTCCAACAGCTTCTTCCGGAGTACCTCTGACTTAAGAGGAGTCGAGGCTAGGACGAAGTTGGCCTGCGACTCCAACACCCTCACCTCTCCCAACTTCCGCAGCTCCTCCGTAAGCCGTTTTCTCTGTGCGATCGTGGACTCGACGCCCCGTCTAGTCAGCTCGGGGTTGCCTAGGATTCTCGACGCCACAGCCAAGGAGAAACTGGAGATGGGATAAGGGTACTGGATCTTTGTATTGAACTGACGCGCCAGCGCAGGATTTGTGACCATGCACCCCAGCCTCAGTCCGGCCATGCCGAATGCCTTGGAGAAAGTGCGCAATACCACCAAGTTGCGCCGCTTCGGAGCCTCCCTGATGAGGTCGTAGGGCGCGAAGTCCGCGTATGCTTCGTCCAGCACCACGAGCCCCTTGAACGACTCGACGGCGTGTAGGATCTCGCTCCTTGCGAACTGATTCCCTGTGGGGTTATTGGGGGAACAAATGAACAAAAGCCCCCCTTCCCCGAGCTCGTCGACTTTCTTCAGAGGGAGAGTGAGGTCGCCGTTCATCTCCAACTCCTTCACCCTCGAGCCGGCCAAAGAGGCCCTCAGGGCATAGAAGGAGAAAGTGGGAGTCACGATATACGCCGTCTCCCCACCCTTTAGGAAGGCTTGGCACAGCAGGTCTATCCCCTGATCGGCACCGCTAGTAAGCACTAGGGACTCCCTGGGTACCCCGAACCTACTCCCAACGAGACCGAGCAACTCTCCGAAGCCCTCTTCGGGATATCTCCTGATATCCAGCTGGCTCAAGGCTTCGGCGACGACCTCCCTGATCTCCTCTGCGCTCACGTGCCAGTTCTCGTTGTGGTCCAGCCTGATGATCCCTGCATCGGGCTTTTCTCCTGTCCCGGCATAGCCCTCCAGCCGATTCAAGGCCGCCAGCTTGGAGTCGAGCCATTCAGGCAACTACGTCACCTCGAACCTGCTGCGAACGGAAAGGTAGTGGTTTACGAGCCCCTCCGTCGTCGCCAAAGCCCGGAGCGGACTGAGGAGCGGCCGTAGGCCACTTGGCGACCCCTCCACCGTCCAGGACAATCTCACGAAGTCCAGGACGGAAAGCCCGCCCTTGGCCTTCGCGTAACCTCCTGTTGGGAGCACGTGGTTTGTGCCTATCAAGTAGTCGCTGGCGGCGCAGGGCGCATAGGGCCCGACAAGGGTCAGGCCCGCCGAGTCCATCTTGGAGATGTAGTCATCCGGGTCCGACACCATAATTTCAAGATGCTCGGGCGCCATCGCCCTGACGAAAGATATGGCCGTAGCCCGGTCCGGACAGACTGCGGCGAAGCCCCTAGCAAGGCTCGCCTCCAGATATGACTTCCTGTCCGCATCTTTGACTATCCTCTTCAGCTCCGATCGCACTCTATCGGCGACCTCTTCCGATGTGGTGACGAGCCAGCATGCGCTGTCGCCTCCATGCTCTGCCTGGGCCACGAGGTCCCAGGCCGCGAACCCTGGGTCTGTTGTTTCATCGGCCACGACGAGGATTTCGGTGGGGCCCGCGAAGAAGTCGATCGGGGTGTCGGGGGACACCAGCTTCTTTGCCATTGCGACGTAAAGGCCTCCTGGCCCGACAATCTTCGCTACCTTCCCTATGGTCCTCGTTCCGTAGGCCATGGCGGCTACTGCTTGGGCCCCGCCCACCTTGTAGACTTCGTCTGCCCCGCAGATGGAGGCCGCGGCGAGAGTCTCGTTTCTGACGCGGCCGTCCGCTCCCGGAGGCGTACAGACCACGACTCTCTCCACGCCGGCGAGCTTTGCAAGGCCGACGGTCATGACGACGGAGCTGGGGTATGATGCCCGCCCCCCGGGGACATAGCAGCCCACCGAGGGAATCGGCCACACCTTCGCCGTCAAGGTGATTCCGCCGAGGTCCTGCCTCTGCTCAATTCCTTTTAGGATCCTCTCCTGAACGGCCTGCTGTCTCTTCAGCGAAAACCGAAGGGCAGACAGGATTTCGGGATCTACCCTGCGCATGGCTCCTTCTATCTCCGCTTGACTCACCCTCAGATGCCTCGCGTCCACATCGGCTCCGTCGAATCTCTTCGTGTACTGCGTGAGTGCCGCGTCCCCCCTCCTTCTGACCCCCTCAATGACTTCCTTTGTCTTCGCCTCCGCCTCGGAGTGCGAATCATCGCGTCTGACCCTGAGTGCGACCGCTTCGAAGTTGTCGGCACCGACTGGCATGCTCCTCAGCAATCCCGTCATAGGCCGCTCTCCTCCATCATCTCCTCGATGGAGAGGACCTGCTGGGGCTCGTGCACTACTACTCCCTGCGCCAGCCTCCTTAGCGCTGGAAGGAGGTCGTGGAGCTGGCTTCGCTCGATGACGGTGTTCACCGCGTACCAACCTTCCTCCGAGAGCTTGCCCACGGTGGGCTTCTTCAGCGCAGGAATCTCCTTCAGGAGCTTGGGGAGGTTCTCTTCGCGGACGTTGACGAAGATGTGGAGCCTCTCCCTGGCGTCGACGACCCCCTTAAGGGAGGCCATCAAGCCCAATATCTTCTCCTTCTTCCATGGGTCCTTCATCGCCACCTTGTTCGTTATCAGCCAGGCCGACGATTCGAGGATCGTGTCGACGACCCGCAGGCCGTTCTGTTGCAAGCTCGTTCCGGTCTCCATGACGTCCACAATCATCTCCGCGTCCTCCGGTGGCTTGGCCTCCGTCGCCCCGAAGGACAGGTAGATGACCGCGTCCTCGTTGCGCCCCTTGGTCCACCAAGGAGTTACGACCTTGGGCTCCTTGGACCCAAATCTCACTTTGTAAGGCTCCCTCGATTTGATGTACTTCGTAGCTATGTTCAGGTATTCGGTCGAGATCCGCACAGGGGCTCCCTCGGACCACCGGTCCTCGAGGAGGGAGTCCACCGAGAGGGAAGGCTTTCTGTCGGGGACAGCCACGATGAGCTTGACACGGCCGAATTTCAAGTCCAGGAGCTTCTTTACGTCCGCTTCTGTCTCCTGCACCCAGTCTGCTCCTGTGATCCCTACGTCGTAGAGGCCTCCGGCCACGAACACCGGAATCTCCTGCGGACGGAGGACCTTTAGCGAAATCTCCGGGTCACTGATACGAGGGCGGTAGGTACGCTCCTGTCCCGACACCTTGTAGAACGCCCTTTCTAGCAGCTCGTAGGTCCCCCTTTCGAGGGAACCCTTCGGTAACGTCAAGTTGATTCTATTCAAATCCTATTACTTCCAGTGGGCAAGCCAAGGACGCGACGCCATCGTCAGGCGGTAGAAACTCCTCACAACGCCCTGCTACGCGCGGCACAACAGGAGAGCAAGGGCTAATGAACTAAACCAGCTCCGATGATCTCGATCCCCTCGCACTTGCACCACTTGCGCAGGAATCCCCTGTCGCGCTCTAATAAGCGTTTCCGTTTCGGGGTTTTGTTTTCGGGAACTGAACTTCCTGCTCCGCCTTCCGTCGACGGAAGGCCGAGGGAAGGCGAGATCCGGCACCGGTCGCCAATTCTCCCCCAAGCTCGAATCACACGCCGCTCGTCTTGGGCTGAAGAAGGCAAACTCACTTTGGTCGCCCAAGGAAAGCCGCAGGCACCAATCATACGAAACGGGGCAGGGAAGGCCCTCAGGTCGTGAAGGGCCTCGCAAATTCCGAGGTGGGAGGTACGCTTGGGAAGACCAAACGATTTGGCGCCCTAATAGCGGGGCCTTATGTCAGGCCTTCGCTCCTATCTGCGCCTTTTCAGATGCCGTGGCTGTATCCTGCAATGCCACCCTTACAGCCGTCTCCATGAGCTCAAAGGACATGCTCGGCTTGGACATCCCGAAGGCTCCCTCCTTCAGAGTTACGGATCGAGGATCGTTGGGCACATGTAGGAAGCCTGCCAGCCTCGGGATGCCTCGCTTTGCGCTTTCGTGAAGGACGTGATACAGCAGGGCGTTGCAGATGAACGTCCCAGCCGAATACGAAAGGGTAGAAGGCACCCCAGCCTCCCTCAGGTGTGCCAAGATTTCGTGGTAGGGGAAGGTGGAAAGGTAGGCCGCAGGGCCACCCCTTACGACAGGGGAGTCCTTGGGCCTATATCCATCGTTGTCGGGGATTCGAGCGTCCATCACGTTTACGGCGACTCGCTCGACAGTGACATCGGTCCTACCTTTCCAGAGGCCGGTGGCCACCACGGCATCGGGGCCCTCCCTGTCGAGGGACTTGCGCAGGCTGACTCCGATTCTTCGGTAACTCACTGGCATGACTTCCCCAACTACTTCAAAGCCGCCAATCCTCTTTCCGTCGAACGCCCTGGCAAGCCTCTCCGTGGGGTTGCTTCTGTCCTTGCCGAACGCCTCGAAGCCAGTGACCAGGATCTTGCCCAATCCGGTTCACATTGATTCCCAACTCGAGGTTTATCAAGTTCCCTTCGCGTTTGAAGCGAGTGGGCCCAAAGGGATGGGCCATCCCTTCCCTGCCGAGCTTCTGCCGGTAGCTTGGGTCTCGAAGGCGCTCAGCGACAGCATTAAAGAAAGCCGGGCTCTGGGGTTCATCATAGGAGAACGCCAAAGGCAGAATGTCCGAGTCTGTACCAGCGCTCACGAGCTCAGTCATCTGGGCCCTCTGCCCGATATACTACAGGGATTACTTCGTCAAGTATGACACGCCTACCATCAACCTCCTCCGACTCTGTTACGGGGGCCTGGCGCTCCTCGTGCCCTTCTTGGTAATCGGCTCATTGGGG
>Ga0187770_10002399_pt1 | contig 10474 bp, 13 predicted proteins | sample 0116_SJ02_MP02_2_FD_133154 | JGI IMG/M metagenome (GOLD analysis project Ga0187770, IMG submission 133154) | Tropical peat soil microbial communities from peatlands in Department of Meta, Colombia - 0116_SJ02_MP02_20_MG | ecosystem: Environmental > Terrestrial > Soil > Wetlands > Peat | place... | reverse complement strand
CGACACCCACATTGCCTTCTGCATCGAGGCGATGAAGAAGCGGGCGGGGGAGTTGGGGCTGTGAGGGCGCCTCGAAGCCTTTAGTGTTTCTTGAAGAGCAGAAATGCCCACAACAACAGGGACAGCGCAAACCCAAGCAGGCCGATCCATCGGATCGCGTAATGGAGTCTGTTACTCAGGTGCGATATGGCTGCTTCGCGCAGATAAAACTCGTCCGGATTCGAGGGATTGTACCGGATCGTGACGGTCTGGCCATCGTAAAGCTGGAAGAGAGGCGAATATTCAGGCACTCCATACTCGGATGTGTGTTCCTTACCGCTTGAATCGATCCAGGAAATGGCGCAGCTGGATTCGCACTCAAGGTCCAATGAACTGCTTGGAGCTAGATCGAAATCCGCAGCAAGCGGTTCGCGGATCTCCGACGACAGGATCTTCGCTTCCGCTTCGGGCCATTTGTCGCAGCGGTGCCGGCGCGCTGCCCAAAACCCAGTCACTATCATGGCAGCCATTGTGCCACAGGGTCGGCGTATTTCGCTGTGACGTAAATCTCGTCGTCAGGTGCCCCAGGTCTCGATCTTGAGGCCTGGGACAGCTCGCAACCATCGGTTCCTCTCGCTCACCTGTCAGGTGCTCGACTTAAATCCTATCGGCGTGATTCTTGCGAATCCACTCTTCCACTTGCTTGCGAATCCGGGAGGCCAGGATGCCGTAGTGATCCGCTTCGCCTTGCGATACGAGCCCGTAATCGTCGTAGGCGCCCACGTTGCGTTTTCTGCGCAGCGCATCCAGAGCAGGAATCAGCTTTCTTTCGGGATCAATCGAAAACTCCAACGCCTCTATCGTCCTCAAATGTTCAGAGCCGCCCCGGACGATTCGGTACCCTGCGGCGCGCAAGGCGGCTGTCGCGCAAGCGCGAATGGCGTCGTAGGCCAACCCCAGTTGCACGTCGGAGGACAAGCCGCCCCTCACTGCCTTTCGATAGTCTTCGAGACGCCCGTCGGCGATCGCAAGCAAGCGGAGAATCTCTTCCCGATCGGAATCGCGCCGTTCGAGCCAGTTATTTCCGACCCAAGTCTCGAAGGACATCCTCATCCCCAATCAGGAAGAGCTTCTTTTCCGCGAGCAAGGTTTTCAGGAACTGACCCCGCGCTTTGTTTGCGAACTCACGTGCGGAATACACAGTTGGATTGATCTCGCGGTCGAGAGTCTTCCGGGCGTTGGCCAGCTTCTCGATCACCGTGCCAAAATCGACATTGCCGACAATCATCAGATCGACGTCGCTCCTCCCGGTCTCGGAAGACCGCGCCACCGAGCCATAGACGAACGCCACGTCGATCTTGTTGCGCAAAGGGGTGAGCGCTTCAACGAGGACATCGTGCATTCCTACTGTCTTGGCGACCAGGCTCTTGATCTCGGCGAAAATGGGGCTGGCCGGATTCGCAGTGTAGAGTGTTTGGTTCCCGCGCGTCTCCTTTTTCACCAAACCCGCGTCGAACAGTTGCCGGATCTCTCGCTGCACCGGCCCCAGCGCGATGTCTGTCCGCCGGGCAAGCTGCCGAAGATAGAAGGATTCCCCAACGTGGCCGTATAGCACCGCAAGCAATGCCCCACGAGTGCGGCCGAAGAGAGTCGAGGAAAGGATGTCCGTTGTACCCATTCTGGGGTCAATCGTACCCGAAAAGGGTACGGAGCGCAAATGACCGGCATGCCACGCCCTGTCTTAGTGGCCCCTGCCTTTCCGCCAGTCCCCGCTCTCAATCACCCGCTTCCCGTCCGTTTTCCCGTTGTAGCGATAGATCCAGCACTCCAGCGCGCCGCCCTGGCTAAGCTCCACGGTTTGCCGCTCGCGAAGGTATTCGCTGGTCTCCGGCGCTTCGGGGTCGAATCCTTCGTAGAAGTCGAGCTGCCGCAAATAGCTCTCGTTCTCCGGCAGCTCCATCACCGTCCCCGCGATCCTGCCCTCTGCGTTGGGATCGGGCACCGCGCCGGCGTAGGCGCCCAGGTCGTAAAGTGTGCCGCGAACGAATCCCGCGCCCACGGCTCGCAGCCTCGCCGCTAAAGGCGCGATCTTTGACGGCGCCAGGCCCGGCTGCAGCGTTCCGTAGGCAAAGAGATAGTCATTCATATAGAAAAGCGGCCCAGGTCGAGACCCGGTTGCGCGGGCAAGATTCGCTGAGAGACAACCGCTGATCCTTCGGCTCTTCCGCCTGCGGCGAAATTCGCTCAGGATGACAGCGGTATTGGTGTGCGCGCCTCGGAATCGGACCCCTTAGTTCTTAGTCCCTAGCCCCTGTCTTTCTGTTCCGGTTCCCTAATCCCTAGTCCCTGCCTTGCGCAATTCGGCTACGATTTCCTGCGCCGCCTTCCGCGCCTCCGCCTCTTTGTCCGGCGGGAAGCTGATGGCCCCGACGCGCGCGTGCCCGCCGCCGCCGTAGCGCTCGCAAATCTTCGCCAGGTTCACCATCTTGGCCGGGTCGGTCTTGGTCCACGGATTCGATCCCACGGCCACCTTGGTGCGGAAGCTCGACTTCGACAACCCGATCGAGTACGTCGAATCGGGAAACAGGTAATACGGGATGAACTTGTTGAAGCCCTCGAGCGGGTGGTCGGTGATGTCGAAGAAGATGACGCCGTCGCGCTCCTCGGCGCGGCTGCGGATCAGCTCCAGCGACCGGTGGTGCCGCTCGAGTAGCGGCGGCAGCAGCGGCGCCACAAACGGCTCCTTCAGAATCTCGTCGAGCGGCATCGCCGTGAGCAGCGGAATCAGCCGCGGAATGAATGCGTCGTCCTGTGTGGCCTCGATGATCAGCGTCAGCTTCATGGCCGGCTCGGCCATCTCCACCGCCGCTTTGGGGCTGGCGTATTGCGCGCCGTCCACGATGTCGGCCCAGCGAACCAGCTCGGCCACCGGAGCGGCGTCGAAACCGTAACGCGTCGACGCGATGTGCGCCAGAAAGCCGGTGCACGAGGTGTAGCTGGGATCGAAGAACTTGTGCGCGGCGCACACCGGGTCGCCCTGGCACGCCAGGAAATGGTCATGGTCCTGCTCGGTGAGGAATGCCGAGAGATGATGATCGAACCACCACGTGATGCGCGGCGACGCCGAATACTTGAAATCCACGATCGCGTTCTCGTCGCCTGTGAATTCGCTCTCGTCGAACAGCGCTCCGGCGCGGTGCACCAATCCGTGATAACTGTATTCGGCTCCCGCGGCGATGCGCTCGCGATGGAAGCGCGTGAAGAGCGACGCCGAGCAAGCTCCGTCGAAACATTTGTCGTGATAGAAGACGCGCACCAGCAAGACCTGGACTCCTCTCCAAGCAGCAGAACTCACAAAGCCGGAACTGTACAGCATCAAGGGGCAGGCCGCTTGTGTCAAGAGCAAGGGAGCAATGCACGGGAGCAAAGGGGGCGAGGGAGCAGAGGGAACGCTTGGGTTTGTGCTTAATCTCTTACCGGGCGCCGAACAGCTTTGCGCCGATGTGAGCCGCATTCTGACCGCGATGATGAAGAAGCTGAAGGATTGGGCTTTCTTGCTCCCTTGCTGCCTCGCTCCCCGGCTTGCCGGTGGCCGCAGTCACTCGCCGCATCGCGCACCATCGTGTACGCTCATAGGGTTCATCCACAAATGACGACCTCGGCCACCCACGCGCGCTACCCGCTGTCCCAGGGTGTGAATCCGTGGCTTGTCACCCTGTCGGTGATGTTGCCGACCTTCATGGAGGTGCTCGACACCGCCATCGCCTCCGTCGCGCTGCCCTATATCGCCGGCTCGCTTTCGGCCTCGAACTCCGAGGCCACTTGGGTGCTCACCAGCTACCTCGTCGCCAACGCGGTCATCCTGCCCGCCTCGAACTGGTTCGCCCGCCGCTTCGGCCGCAAGCGCTTCCTCCTCACCTGCGTGGTCATCTTCACCGTGGCGTCGTTCTTTTGCGGTGCGGCGCCATCGCTGGCTGCCATCATCCTCGCCCGCGTGATGCAGGGCGCGGGCGGCGGTGCGCTGCAGCCGCTCTCGCAATCCATCCTGCTGGAAAGCTTCCCGCCCAAGGACCGCGCCAAATCTATGGCCGCTTACGGCCTCGGCATCGTCGTCGCTCCCGTGCTCGGGCCCACGCTTGGCGGTTGGCTCACCGACACCTGGAGCTGGCGCTACGCGTTTTACATCAACATCCCCGTCGGCATCCTCGCCGTCATTCTGATCACCCGCTTTGTCCACGATCCGCCCTACATCAAGCACGCCAAAGTGGGCGCTTTCGACAACATCGGCTTCGGCCTGCTCATCGTCTGGACCGGCTGCCTTCAGGTGGTCCTCGATAAGGGCCAGGAAGACGACTGGTTCGGCGCGGCATGGGTGCGCTGGGCGGTCGCTGCTCTCGTCATCGCCCTTATCGGCTGGATCTGGCGATCGTGGACCAACCCCAAGGGCCTCGTCGATCTGCACATCCTCAAAAACCGCAACTTCCGCACCGGCTGCCTCATGATCGCCATGCTGGGCATGTGCATCTACATCACCATCGCCATTCTGCCCCTCTACTACCAGGAGATTCTCGGCTACACGGCATTCACCGCGGGCTTGGTGGTGGGTCCGCGCGGTATCGGCTCCTTTATCGGATCGCCCATAGTGGGCATCGTCGCCTCGCGTTTCGACAACCGCAAGCTGCTCTGCGCCGGCTTTCTCGGCTTTGCCCTGTGCGCGTTCATCTTCGGCACCGTCAATCTCGAGATCGGCCCTTTCACCCTTCTTCTGCCCATCATGCTCACCGGTTTCGCGCTCAGCTTCGTCTTCGTGCCACTGGCCACGCTGGCGACGTCCACGATCCCCAACCAGGAGATGGGCAACGCCACCGGCCTCTTCAACATGCTGCGCAACATCGGCGGATCGATCGGCATCGCCATGGCCACCACCGCCATTATTCGCCGCGCCGATCTCTACCAGACCTACCTCGCCGCCAATCTTTCACCTTCCGGCGCAGTGCTCCAGCAGAAATCCGCAATGATCGCCTACTATCTCGGCCGCCGCATCGGCCCCGCCGCCGCCCGCCCCGGCTCCTACGGCCTCATCTACGGCCTGATGCAGCAGCAGGCGGCCATGCGCGCCTACGTCGACGTCTTCCGCTGGACTGCCGTGCTAGCGCTGATCTGCGCTGCCGCCACGTGGCTCTTCCGCAAGCCGCCCCCGCACGGCGCCCCGCCGCCGGGCGCACACTGAGCGCGCAGGCATTCTCAGTCGTCTTCGAAGGTCGGTTCAGGGATGAAGAACCGATGGCCGGCTCTCATCTGAGGATGGCTTCGGGCAGCCTGCTCCGCCTTCTCAAAGCGCTCTTTGTTGTCACGGACGCTTCTGGAGGAGTCCAAGAAATACTGCGTGGGACTGCGCAAATTCACACCCTGCGCCCTGTCATATGCATACAGGCCCTTGGCGTCGCTGACCAGCGTATTCATGTCCGCGCCGGTGAATCCTTCGGTCGCGGCAATCACTGCTCCCATGTCGCAGTCGGCAAGCTCCGCAGGAAGGCCTGCCAGCCGGTTCTTGAAAATCTCCATCCTGGCATTTGCATTCGGGAGCTTCATCTCGAGCCAGAGCTCCACGCGTCCGCTGCGCACCAGCGCAGGCGGCAGATGTTGCAGATTCATCGCGGTCATCATGACGCAAACCCGCGCGGTTCCCTCGCTCTCGAGTCCATCCAACATCGTCAGCAGGTATCGATAAAGCCCGCGCTCCTCGCCGTCTTCGAAGATGGCGTCCGCATCGTCGATGAAGATCACCGCGGGCGAGCTTTCTTTGGCGGCCTCAAAGATCTGGTGAATTCGTTGATAGAACTGGTTCGTCCCCGCGATGAAGGTGCCGTCAATCAGGAAGAACTTGCCCTTGAGCCGATGTGCAAGGGCCCGGCCCACGGTCGTCTTCCCCGAACCCGGCGGCCCATATAGCAGCACGCCTCGCTTGGGCCGGAGGCCCAGCTCAGCGGCAACTACGTCGTCGCTCAATGGCAACACGATATGGATTTCCAAGCTGCGAATCACTTCGTCCACGCCGCGCAACTCAGTGAGGCTGACCTCCTGCACCTCGGAAAGATCGACATTGCTCCCCAACCGCTGAGACCGCAGGTATTCAATGAACTGCTCCGTCGAAATCGCGCCGCGCGGCCCAAGCCAATCGCAGGCGGCCTTCAGCTGATGTGCATTCAGCTTCGGAGCGAAGCGGAACACCTTATCCGAGTCCAGCGCGGCGCCGCGCCCGTCATCCAGGAATATCCGCAGGAGCTCCGCGTAATCGGGCGGCGAGAATCGGGGAATGGAAAATCCGAAACTTCTCTTTTCGAACGCATTGCCGACGGCGCCATCCGTGGAGACGACCAGTTTCCGGTTCTCCTTCAAGACGAGGTGGACGAGCGCGAGAAGCGTCGTCTCAATGTATTGTCCGCGAGGGTAAAAGTGACAGCTTGAAGTTGCTTCGTGAATCAGGTCAATATCGTCGACGTAGACGATTTCGTGGTCGCGTAAGCACTTGGCCACGACCGAATGGAGGGTCTCCTCGAGCGACAGCGGGTGGTGTGTCGCCGAGACCTCGACAAAATCCTTGGCGGTGACGAATGCGCCGCCGGTTTCCTCGTGCAACTTGCGCAAAATAGTGGTTCGCCCGCGCCCATGCGGGCACCGCAGATAAATGAGGCTCCCCGCATTCATGGCCAGTTTCAAGCTGTCATAAGCTGCCTGCTGAGACGGAGTTAGTTTTGTCATTTGATAGCGCGATCCTCGATCGCATGTAGTTGGGTTTGAGGCCGGATACAGATTATTCTACGGGCTTGGCGATGGTTCGACCCGGGAGTTCCCTTCACGCCCGGTCCCCGAACACCCGCCCTCCGGCCTTGCGCACCGCTTCGGCCAAGTGCCGGTCGAACGTGGCCAGCGGGGCGCCCGACCGTAGCGCCAGTTCCAAATAGACCGCGTCGTACCCGCTAAGCCGGTACACTCGCGCCAGACTCAATACTGCGGGTTGCGTGTCGGATGGCCGTGCCCTGTCCTCCGCAATTGGAAGTGCGGACAACATGCCGAGAAACTCCGCAATTTCCGGCCTGGAGCACGCGCCCTGCCGCTCCGCCACGAGAATTCCGTTGGTGACTTCTGCGTACCAGAGACCGGGAACTACGCCGTCTTCCGCATACAAAGATCGGAGAATTGCCTCGGCTCTCCTTGCTTCGGCGGGACTCTTGCGATCGATCAGCCAAGCCAGCGCTGCCGACGCATCAGGCACTAACGCCATGGCTGTTGCTTACTTTCTGCCTTCGCGGATCCACGCCAGGACGGTGTCTCCATCGATCCCCTTGATGCGGGGGAAGGTGAGCAGGCGGTCAACAGCTTCGCGCCTCGCCGTCTTCGACATGGTCGTCGGCACAATGTCCGCCACCGGCCGTCCGCGCCTGGTAATCGTGAACCGCTCCCCCTGCTCCACCTTGCGCAGGATCTCGGAGAGCCTAGTCTTGGCGTCGAAGGCGCCAATCTCGGTAAACGCGGAGTTTGCAGCTGGCATCGATCGCTCCTGATGGCTTGCGAACTGAATCAACTAGCCTGTCAACTAGTTTATTCGATTCGGCGGCGCCGGTCAATCCGGCCCGGCTCCTCGGCGGGCCGCCGCACGGTGCCCCGCCGCCTGGAGCGCGCTGACGGTGCTCGCCAACAGTGAAAAAACCTTTCAACGTGCGCTCGGACTGGTTGTCCGCGGCGTTGGCGCCGCCGGTACGCCGAATTTCGCACCGCGCTTTCCACATGCATCCCTTCGCCGGCGCTCCGCGTCTATGGTATATAGGCAGTAACCTGCTGCAGGCGGGTGCTGTGTTTGGGGGGCTGCAGTCCGGATGCGCCCGGCTTATTCTTTTTGACGCCTGCGAAACAAACAGAGAGACAGGGAAACGGTTCCTGATCGGCCTCTAAGAGCCGCCGATTGAAACGCTTCCGACCCATGCGCCACTAGAGCGTATACGCCTTCCCCAGGGGGGTATGTTTCTATGTTTTCTCCTGTTCATGAAAGAGAACAAACCGGATTTGCGATCTACGGCGTGATCCAGAGCCTGATCGACAGCCAGGAAGCGCTGGTTGAAATCGGCGAGAAGATCGAGGACCAGGATCTGAAGCGATTCTTTTTGGCTGAATCGCTCAAGCGCGCCGAGTTTCGCAGTGAACTGGAATCGCTGTTGAACCAAGAAGGTGTGGGCAGACTGCGCGAGAGCCACACCAGACCGGGTACCGTGCAGCGCACCTTAGCCGGGCTGCGGCTGAAACCGCGCGATGTCGACGAGGACAAGCTGCTGGCCACCGCCGAGCAGGGAGAAGACGCGGCCCGCGAGGCCTACCGCTACGCGATCCATGCTTTCCTGCCGCATCCCGTCCGCGAGCTGCTCGCGGCTCAGGCTTCGCACATTCAGGAGACGCACGACTTCGTGAGGGCCGCCCGCCAGCGTGCGGCCTGAGATACCGTGGTTCTCTTAAGCGATGGGCCGGGCCGCCGCTCCCGGATGGCCGCGCCGGCTTCACCATCTGGCTCCGGGTTGCACCATTTCTGAAGCTAAACTGTTTCCCGCGCATCTAAATCTCAAAGGGATTGGTTTGCCAGTTGAGAGCCAATCGATATACGCTGCTTCAAACGGCTCCCGCTTGGCGGCCATTCTTGCCGCCGCTGGCGGGGAATTGTTGCAATGCCTCTCCGGCGCTTCCCCATTGTGCCGCTTTAACGAATCGAGTCAGGCGAGCCTTTGGGGCCGGGTCAGGCAGGTTGGGGCACATCGGGCCATCAGGAATGCGTGCTTCGGCCGGTTTGCCCCCAGGATTCGCTCGTTGACGTTCGGGTTTCCCTGCCTCTTGGAGGCCACCCGAGGATCGCCGCAAGAAAAAGAGCGTCGTCAACGCGCCAGCGTTTTCCCCTGGGAGATTGCCTATGGTGCAGGTTTTTCGACGGCATGTAAAGACCATGTCGGCCATGCAAGCGGTCATGGAGATTCTCATCGACAGCCAGGAAGGCCTGGTTACCGTCGGTGAACGGCTCCGCGACCTGAACCTGAAACGCTACTTCTTCGCCGAGTCGCTCAAGCGCGCGCAGTTCATCGGCGCCCTGGAAACGCTTGCCAGGCAGCAGGGCCTGACCAGCATCCCCGAGAGGGGATCCGCGGTGGCCAAGGTTCACCGGACTTGGGCTCGCATCAAGTCGAAGTTTGCCGGCAGCGATTACGCGCTGTTGGTGACAGCCGAACACGGCGAGCGCGCCATCGCCAGAGTCTACGACAGGTTCGGGCGCGAGCATCTGCAACTTCCCATTCGCCGGCTCCTGGCTTTGCAGTCCAAGCACATCCATAGCGTGCACAGCTACGTCAGGATCGCGCGCGACCGCGCCATCGCGGAGGGGAAGCGAGCGCGCCCGGTGGCAAATGCCGGGGACGCGGCCGCGGATTGATCCTGGGACTCCTCACGTACCCAGGGCCGCGAACCTCTTCCTGCGCTCGTCGTACGCCAAGAACGCGGCCGGCCCGCAGCGTGGCCCGGCCTACCCCGCCGGCGCGCATCGCAGATCATCTGCGTCGCCGCTCCCGCCGCGCGACAATGGAAGCGGAGACAATGCATGCGCAGCGCTGCACTTCCGGCCGTCGAAGAGCGCGCTCCCAGCCGTGCGCACCGCGTGTCGTTCACGTTCGCCATCGCGTGCATCAGCCGTTTCATGATCGCTCGCGACCACGTGCTGGGATGGACCAAGTCTGGCCGCCGCCCCGCGGGAGTTCACGAGCGCACTTCACGGCACTCCATCAAGAGCGCGAAGTGCATCCTTGACGCGGTTTTTGTTGAGCCGTCCACTGGTCCGGGAACTGCGGCGGCCCTGATCTGCCACGGCATCGGCGAGACCGTGGAGCAGTGGTTCGGCGTGCAGCAGCTTCTTGCCGCTAACGGCATCGCCTCGCTGGTCTTCGACTACTCCGGCTACGGCCGCAGTACCGGGCGGCCCGGCTGGCATCAATTCGAGCAGGACGCGATCGCGGCCTTTGGGTTTTTGGAGAAACTTGCGCCCGGGATTCCGCTTTCCATTCTTGGCTTCTCGCTCGGCAGCGGCGTGGCGACGGCTGTCATCAACCAGCTCGGCGCTCACCGGCTCATTCTGTGCGAAGCCTTCACCTCGTTTCGCGACGCCGCGACGGCATCCTGGCTTCCCAAGCCCTTCGCCGCGCTTGTGCCGCCCATCTGGCATGCGCGCCAGCCGCTCTCAAAGTGTAAGCTGCCCGTCCTCATTGTCCACGCAGAAAAAGATCAGGTCTTTCCCGTGCGCATGGCCTCGGAGCTGGCCGCCTATTGTGCATCGCTAGCGGAGATCGTTGTCGTGCCCGACACCGCCCACAATCAGCCCTTCCGCAAGCCACACTTCAACTACTGGGGACCGATCATCGACTGGGTAAGCCGGTAACTGTCAGGCGCGCCGCACGGGGCGAACGGCGGG
>Ga0187770_10002398_pt1 | contig 10475 bp, 9 predicted proteins | sample 0116_SJ02_MP02_2_FD_133154 | JGI IMG/M metagenome (GOLD analysis project Ga0187770, IMG submission 133154) | Tropical peat soil microbial communities from peatlands in Department of Meta, Colombia - 0116_SJ02_MP02_20_MG | ecosystem: Environmental > Terrestrial > Soil > Wetlands > Peat | place... | reverse complement strand
GCCCCTCCTTGCCGAGTTAGCGTCCCTCCCTCCGGAGGGGGTCCTGCTCGCGTCTCCTCCTCGGCTTGCCCGCGCGCTTGGGGACGGCCTGCGGAGACCCGTGGGGAGTCCGTCGACCGAGGAGTTGAGGCGGGGTCGGGCCACCCTGCCACGGCTCGACCCGAACGTCGAGCGTCGCTTCTTCCTCGCGCTGGCCCACCTTCGGCTGGAACGGGCCCTTCGTGCTCCCGAAGAGATACTGATTACCCTGGCCCGGGAGGAGGAGCGGGTGGAACGTGCCGTCGGCCGAGAGGCCCGGGCGGCCGAGTCGTTCGTACCGGTGCCGGATTCACCGCTCGACCGGCATGTCGAGGAGTGGGAACGCGCACGGGGCGCGCTCGGGGAACTTGAGGAGGCCCTCCGCCGAACGCTGGAGAGCGAGGCGAGGCTCCTCGTCCCGAACCTTTCCGCCGTCGTGGGCGCTCGGACCGCGGCTCGACTCGTGGCCGCTGCGGGAAGTGTCCGGGGGCTCGCCCGCATGCCGTCCGCGCGCATCCAGTTGCTGGGAAGTCGTCGACGGCCATCGCCGGATCGCGGTCCCCGTTTCGGAGTCCTGTATCGGGCCGACCGGCTGGCGGAGGTCCCCCTCGGGCGTCGCGGCGCGTACGCTCGCACGCTCGCCGCGTTGGCCGCGATCGCGGTCCGGGCGGATGCCACGACGCACCGCGACATCAGCGCGGGGCTGGTGGCCCGGCGGGACCGGCGGGTTGAGGCGTTGCGCCGGAGGCATCGATGAGACTCTCGCGAGCGTTCCGGCCTGGCGAACGGTCCCCCCGCCTCGTCGAGACCGAGCGCGGGGATCGACGAGAACTCTGGACCGAAGCGGTGGGCGAACTCCCGCCGGTTTATGGGGAGCGCTGGACCGAGGCTGCGGAACGGCGGTACCGTCTCTTCGAGCCGGGGCGTTCGAAGCTGGCCGCCGCAATCGTCCGCGGATGGTCGGGGGACCTCCCCGCCCCGGGAGAACTGTGGCTGTACCTCGGTGCCGCGAGCGGAACTACGGCCTCCCATGTGGCGGACTTGGTCGGTCCCGAGGGCCGGGTGTACGCGGTCGAGCGGAGCGTCCGGCCGTTCGCCCGGCTCGTTGCGCTGGCGGAGCGGTGGCCGAACCTCCGGCCGATCCTGGCCGACGCGAGGGAGCCTCTCGAATACGCGGGTCTCGTCCCGCCCGCGGACGGTCTCTACGCGGACATCGCCCAACCCGACCAGCTCGAGATCGTCGTTCGGAACGCCGAGCTCCTCCTCTCCGGTGTGGGGGGCAGGCTGCTGGTCGCCCTCAAGACCCCGAGCATGGGCCGGGGGAGGAGCGCGGTCGCGCACCGCGCCGGGTTCGAGTCGACGCTCGCCGATGTGGCCGCCCTCGCGCCTTCGGTCTCTCTCGAACCGTTCCACAAGGGGCACTTCATGGTCGGAGGCCGTTGGGGCCGGTCGGCGAGCTTGCCCGCCCGGGAGCGGTCGAGACCTACGCCGCCGCGCGCGAGGCGCCGCGCGCGATGAGAATGGTGACGATATCCTCGTCCGCGAGGACGTGTTCCCGTCCGACCACTTGCCCCGGAAAACGAGCGCTGCGACCCCATATCTGGGCCGCCTTGAACCCCCGATCGAGATCGCCCGGGAGCTTGCGCAGGAGCATCGAGACGGTGTCCCCCATCCGGAGAATCACGGGCTCCTCGCGGTCGGGAGGCTGGCCGGGGGGCTTCACGTAGATCCGGATGAACTTGAGCGTCGTTCCGATCCGGTCGACGAGCGTGTCGAGGCCGGCGCCCGTCTGGGCCGAGATGAAGATCGCATCGTGGGGCCGCAACGAGGCGGCAAGATCCGTATGCTCCTTGGGGGACATCAGTTCGGACTTGTTGACCACCATGATGGCGAGCAGGTAAACCCGGTTACCGGCCAGGACGTCGATCAGCTGGTCGGCCGTGGCATCCTCTCGGAACACGATCGACCCGTTGTGAAGACCGAATTCCCGGGCGATCTGGGCCGCGCCGCCGCCTGCCAGGTGAGTGAGACGAACCGTACTCGAAACCGTGAGTCCGCCGCGGTCCGCCCGCTGCACGACGATCCTCGGCGGTCGCTGATTGATGCGCACGCCGGCGCCCTCGAGCTCCGTTAGGAGCGCCCGCAGGTTCGGATGCTCCGGGTCGATGAGGAAGAGCACGAGATCGGTCGACCGGACGACGGAAAGGACCTCACGGCCTCGACCCCGTCCGCGCGACGCCCCCGGGATCAAGCCGGGCATGTCGAGAATCTGGATCGACGCTCCCCCCCAACGGAGCATTCCGGGGATGATCGAGACCGTCGTGAAGTCGTACGCTGCGGTCTCGCTGTCCGCGGCGGTGAGACGATTGAGAAGGGTGGACTTCCCCACCGAAGGGTACCCGACCAGCCCCACCGTGGCGTTGCCGCTCTTCCGGATCGCGTAGCCAACGCCACCGCCCTTGCCTTTCGCCCGGGCCTCGCGCTCCAGTCGGAGTACGGCCAGCTTCGCCTTCAGTCTCCCGATGTGGAGCTGGGTCGCTTTGTTGTACGCGGTGGTCCGGATCTCCTCCTCGACCGCGGCGATCTGATCTTCCAAGGCCGACATGCGGATCCGGAGCGGCTCCGTGCATCGGGGGCGACCCGGATACTTGAGGGTGACGCGACCGACCCACCGTTCACATTCCACGAATCGCGGTAGCACCTACTCCTGGAGCTTCGTCCCTCTCAGGTGCACGGACGAACGAGGTCCGAGCCGACCCCGGTCCTTTCCGAATGGCGGTGGGAGTCTCCGCCGCACCGGGTGGCGCGGCCCGAGGCGGTTCTTGCCGCTCGAGGCCGGCTTGCCGCCTCGCTCCGGGCCGGGCACGGACTCGGCGTCAACTTCGAGGTCCGGCTCGTCGGGGGTCCGGTTCCCGCGCTGACGCTCGGCTGCACGAGCTCGACCACCGCTCGATGGGTGAGTCGGGTCCTGCTCCCTGCGTACGGGCGGTCGGCATGGATTCGCCATCTTCCGCAAACGGAAGGCCCTCGTCCGGACGCCGAGTGGGGGCGACGAGTCCGACCCTGGCCCGAACCCCTTCGCGACGCGACGGACAGCCTCTCCGCGATGGGCGGACTCGCGCTCGCCCTCACCGGAGTCCCCCCGGACCTATGCGTTCGCTGGCAGTTCTCGCCCATTGCGGCGACCTGGCGCCGGGGCGTCGCTCACGATGTGCCGCCGACCCCAGTTCTCCCGCCCGGGAGTCGGGCTCCCTTCCCTCGGACGGTCTCCGCCCCCCGGGTCGGTTTCGGCCCTGAGAGGGAGACTATCCCACTTTTCTGGCGAGCGAGAGTATCCATCGAGTTCCCGGCCCAGTCTCCCTCGGCGGCGATTTCGAGGAGCACTGCCCGCTCCGTGATCGAGAACGCGCTGAGGTCCGGCCGGGGTAACGGAGTCCGGTTTTCCTCACGATGGCTCGGGCTTCCCTGGTGGGAGCGTTGGTTCGCAGTTGCCGAGGATGAGCTGGCATGCGTCCTGCCGAATGCAAACTCCGATGAACTCCTTCGGGCCGACGCCGCGCTGGAGGGTAGTTGCGTCCTGCCACTGGGCCGGACCGACGCGGGTCTCGTCGTGGGACCCCCGATCGAGCCAGGGCAAGGACGTCACGTCGCCATTCTCGGAGAGACCGGCATGGGGAAGAGTGCGACGCTCGTTGCAATCGCCCGCCGAGCGTCAAAGATGGGAGGAGTGGTCCTTCTCGATCCGCTCGGGGAGACGGCCCGCTCGTTCGTCCAGGGGCTCTCGGCCAAAGAGTCGCAGGAGCGCGTGATCCAGATCTCGCCCGAAGGGCCGTCCGCCGGGATCAACGCGCTCGAGGGCGTGGGTGGCGAGGGCCTCGATCCGGTCCTCTCCGACCGTCGACTGAACGATCTCGTCCACGCTCTGAGGCGCGTCCGATCCGGTCGGTACACGGAGAAGTTCTGGGGCCCCCGCATCGAAGAGATGGTTACCCGCGCTCTCAGCGCGGCGGCGCGCTTCCCCGCCGGTACGCTCACCGAAGCGCATACGCTTCTGGCCACCGGCGGACGCACTCGTCAAGTGGTTCCGCCTGAGACCCGCGACGCTGTCCGAGAACTCTCGGACCGGGTGCGCGAGCGGCCGGAGGACGCTGAAGGAGCGCGCCGACTGCTCTACGAGGTGGTCCGGAGCCCGGTCTTGCGTCGCATGCTGTGCGACCCCGAGCCCCGGCTTCACACGAAGGAACTCGTGGCGCCGGGGCGTATCTCAGTCATTTCGGGGGACGCTTCTCGCGTTGGCGAGACGACCGCTCGGTATCTGCTGGCGGTCTACCTCGCGTTGATCTGGTCAGAGCTGCTCGCCCGTCCGCTCCCCTCCAAGACGTTCGTCCTGCTCGATGAATGCCAGTGGTTCTCCCACGATAGCCTCGCCGAGATGCTCCGACTCGCCCGCCGGAAGAACGTTCACGTGGTGCTGGCCACGCAGACGATCGGTTCGCTTCCCGAGGGGGTCAGCGAGGCGGTCTGGACGAACGTGTCCGACTTCGTGGCGTTCCGGGGCTCGCCCGAGGAGGCCCGAGAACTCGAGCGGGCGACGAGCGCACTCTCGATGGAAGAGATCCTCTCACTTCCCCGAGGCCACGCGGCCGTCCTTCTCGGAAAGGGGAACTCCGTGGCGTGGGTCCGCACCTCCGGACGTCCGTGGGATCCTCTCCCGGAGCCGACCGGCCCGGACGACCCAACAGCGGGCGCAAGAGGATCGCCTTCCGGTCGGGAAACGGTGGCGGTACCTGTCGCACCGACGACGGAGGACGTGCTCGAGTGGGTCCGGTCCCGGGTGAGCCCTAGTGCCCACGTCGTGCGCGTCCCACTGGAGGAAATCCGTCGTTCGGTCGATCCCGACGGGAAGGCGGTCCGAGACGCCGGTGCCGTCTTGAGCCGCGCGGGCGCGCTCATCTCGAGCGGCCGCAGCTCGGGAGGGTCCATCTGGACAGTCGACACCACGAAGATCCCCGCGCCGCCCGAATCCTCGGAGGCACGCCGCGGCGGGGACGGAGCCCCGGGGCCGATCTCGCGCGGATGCGCGACTGGAGACCCTCCGCGCGGAGGAGCGCCGAACGAAGAAGGGTCGGCGCCGACAGTCGAGGGTGTCGGCTCTCCACGCAAACCCTCTTAGGGACGGAGCGGCTCGTTTTATCGATGGACGTTCCACCGGTTCCACCGCCGGCGACGTCACCTGCCGACGGGCTCCTTCCTCCGGCCACGGTGCTCGAGCGGTGCCCTGCGGGGATCGAGGGACTGGACAGCATCCTCGAAGGTGGCATCCCGCGGGGGAACATGGTCTTAGTCGCCGGGAGCGTCGGGACCGGGAAGACCACGCTCTGCCTCGAGTTCCTGGTGCGCGGCGCGGAGCGGGGGGAGCGATCGCTCTTTCTCTCGGTCACGGAAGCCTCTCAGAAACTGATGCAGAACCTCTCCACGTTCGAGTTCTTCCACAAGGACCTCGTGGAGGAGGGCTCGCTCGTCTTCATCGATCTCCCGAAGGTCTACGACCGGCTGGGGCTGGGTCGGGAGGAGATGACCTCGGAGGAGATTGGGATCCTCCTCCGGACGATCCGGGACCTCGTCCGCTCGTTGGGGATTCAGCGGCTTGTGCTGGACAGCCTTACGTCCGTTTGCTACCGGATCCACCGCGAGGAGCAAATCCGGGACTTCATGCTGCGACTCGGACAGGAACTCAAGGAGGCCGGTTGCACCTCGCTACTCGTCTCCGAAATCGGTCCGACCCCGGGTCGCTACTCCCTCCACGGGGTCGAGGAGGCGATCGTCGACGGGGTCATCCTACTCTCGAACATCCATCGGATGGGCGACATCCTCCGAGTGCTCCAGATCATCAAGATGCGGGGGACGGCGCACTCGCACGCGCAGTTCGTGATCCAGCTCACTCCGATCGGAATCCTGATGGCCCCGCACCTGAAAGGTGGTCGGGAGGGCGGAGCGTAGCCGTGGTGCCGTCCGCGGATCTCGGCGAGCGACTGCGCACGTTGCCGAGCGGGAGCGCCGTGGCCCTGAAGCTCGATCCTCGAGAGTACGCCGATCATTACTTTGCCGTGCTCAACGCCACGCTGCGGGATGTCGGAAGCGAGACGGACGCCCACACGATCTATCTGACCGTGACGAACCCGGCGGCGTTCGTCTGGACGCTCGCCCAAGCGCTCGACGTGCCCGCCGACCGGATCTCGTTCGTGGATGCGATCAGCCACATCATGATGAACTACGCGAACCCGCTCCCGAACGCCACGTACGTGGAGAGCCCGCGGGCGCTCGAGGAGATCATGCTCCGGATCGAGTACCTGCTCCGGAAGTTCCCGCACCCCCGTACGATCGTGGTGGTGGACAGTGTGAACTCCCTCGCCATCCACAACCAGCCGGAGCTCCTCTCGGAGTTCTTCCACATCCTCCTCAACAATCTCAAGTCGCGACAGGTGCTCACGCTCGTCCTTGAAACCTCCGAGCAGGAGACGACGGGCATCGAGCAGATGTTGAATCTCGTGGTCGACGAGACGATCGATGTCGGCCGCATGGGGCGCTGACCGTGGCCGAGACCCAGCGGATCTTCGGCATCCCCGAGATCGACCAGCCGGTCTGGACCGCGCTGCCCCCGGGATGGCTCTCCGTCCTCTCGGGTACTTCGGGTTCCGGGGCTCCGCTGCTCGCGAAGCAGTTCGCCCACGCCGGGGTCGGCGAGGTCCCCGTTCTCTTCTACACGACCTACGAGCGCACCGAGGATGTCCGGAAGGCGTTCGACGACTTCGGCTGGGATCCCGCGGAGATCCAGATCGTCAACCTCGCGGACGAGTACTTCGAACGGGTGCTGGTCCGGGGACTCGAGATCGCCAAGGCTCGGGAAGGGGGCGTCTCCATCGACGAGCTCGTCGACTCCCGGCCCCAGGACCGCGTCCTCACGCCGTTCAGCTTGACGAACCGGATGCTCTCCGACCTTGCGAAGATCGACACCCCGTTCCGGATGGTCGTGGACTCGGTGGACTTCTTCCTCGAGGTGATGGAGCCGCACGACCTGACGATCGTGGCCCGCCAGATCCGCCATAGGTGCCAGACGATCGGAGGCCACGCGCTGCTGACCGCCCACTCGATCGCCCACGACCGGGCCGTGTTCGGGCTCCTTCAGGACCTCGCGGACCTTGTCTTCGACCTCAAGGCGGAGCCCCGGGCCGACCACTACGAGCACACCCTCGCGGTCGAGAAGGTCGGGAACCGCCCCGACTTGACGCGCATCTGGGCCGCCCAGCTCGGCGAAAGCGGCTGGCAAGTCCAGGACCGGGCGCCCTCGCCGCGATAGCGGCCTACCGGCGGGTAAGCTAACCTTTATTCGCGTCGTCCGGCTCCTTTGAGCGAGGTCACGGTCCCGTGGAAGACGTCGTCATCCGTACGCTCGAGAAGGTGGAACTTCGGGACCCGATCCTGGTGGAGGGTCTCCCGGGGGTCGGGAACGTCGGGAAGCTCGCCGCCGACTACCTGCGCGAGCAGCTCCAGGCGAAGCCGCTCGCCACCATCTACTCGAAGTTCTTCCCGCCGCAGGTCTACGTGAGCGAGGAGGGGATCATCCGACTCGTCTCGAACGACCTCCACTACTGGAAGGGCCCTCCCACGGCCGCTCGCGACCTTCTGGTCCTCGGCGGGGACTACCAGGGGATCAGCCCCGAGGGACAGTACGAGATCACCCAGCGGGTCCTCGATTACTGCCACGCGCTCGGCGTGCGGGAGGTGTTCACGCTCGCCGGGTTCGCCCAGGGCCGGGTGGTCGACTCGCCCCGGGTCCTCGGTGCCGCTACTCACCCCGAGCAGGTCGAGGCGATGAAGAAGTTCGGGGTGGTCTTCTCGCGCAACGACCCGGGCGGGGGCCTGATCGGGGCGAGCGGGCTGTTCCTGGGCCTCGGCCGGCTCCTCGGGATGCAGGGGGTCTGCCTGATGGGCGAGACGAGCGGGTACTTCGTCGACCCCCGCAGTGCGGAGGCCGTCCTCAAGGTGCTCGCCAAAGTGCTGCGCGTGGAGATCGACTTCACCGCCCTCGAGACAAAGGCGCACGAGGTCGACCGGATCGCCCAGAAGATCCACGAGGCCGAGAGCCGCGCGACCGAGGCCGGGCCGTCGCCGACCGCGACCCCCCGCGAAGACCTCGGGTACATCGGCTAACGCCCGATCGATGAGCGAACCCTCCGGCGGGGTCACCCTGACGGGGGGACCGGTCGCCGACGCCGCCCGGGAGCTCCTGCTTCGGTCCGCCGACGCGCGCGGCTTCGTCCCGTTCGACCGATTCATGGAGGTCGCGCTCTACGGAGAGGGGGTCGGGTTCTACACGCGGCCCGATTCCCCGTTTGGCGGCGAGGGCGACTACTATACCGCGGCCCACGCGAGTCCCCTCTTCGCGCGGGCGGTCGCTGAGCGGGTTCGCACCGTGCTCGCCGCGTTGCCGGACGGACCGCCGCCCCGCATCCTCGAGATCGGTCCCGGGGATGGGACGCTCGGGGAGGGAATCCTCACCAGCTTGGGCGCCGAGGCGGGCCTGCGATCCGGGACCGAGTACGTGCTGGTCGAACGCTCATCGAGTCTCGCTCGCCGAGCTCTCGAGCGCGTCGCCGCCGCCGGACAACCGCATGGGGTCCCCGTGCGGTTTCTCGAGAGCGTGGGCGCGGAAGGTCCCTTCCGGGGGGTCGTGCTGGCCAACGAACTGCTCGACGCGCAGCCGGTCCGCCGGCTCCTCTGGACGGGTCGGGAGTGGCAAGAGTCCGGCATTCGGTGGGCCGGTGAACGGTTTGTCCGCGCGACCGTTCCGATCGACCGGCCCGTCCCAGCCCCCGCCCTCCCAGTGGACCTTCCCCCGGGAACCCTCGTCGAGATCTCTCCGATGGCCGAAGCGCTGGTGCGCGAGGTCGCCGACCACCTGGTCCATGGTCTCTTCCTCGTCATCGACTACGGGATGGATCAGAGCGAGCTCGTCACGGCCCATCCCTCGGGAACGCTGGCGGCGATCCGGCGACACCGGTACGTGGACGACCCGTTTGCCGATCCGGGCTCCTCCGACCTCTCGGTCTTCGTGAACTTCACGCGGATCCGTTCGGTCGCGCACGCGGCCGGGCTGCGCGAAGTCGCCTTTCGACGCCAGGCGGAGGCACTCGGGGAGTGGGGATTCCCCCGGCTACTCGAGGAAGCCGTCCGCTCGGCGCCTTCTTCCGAGGCGGAGGTGCGCCTTCGCCTTGCGGCGAAGAATCTCGTCTTCGGCTTTGAGAGGTTCCAGACCCTCGAGCTCGCACCCCCGGGGAGATCGACTCCGCCGGCAAGTCCGTCTACGTGACCGGAGGGTTCGGGGCAGTCTCGAGCGGCTCCACGACCTTCGCTTCGGCGAGAATCCGGGCCGTTTCGGCGGGGAGCGACAGAACGTCGTCGGCCCTCAGGTCGACCGTCTCGGAACCGACCTCGACCGGACGGGAATCCTTGAGCACCCGCACATAGACGAGCGCGGGACGGTTCCGGGCGGCCGGCACCACCGCAGGAGCACGGCCCGCCGGAGGGGCCGCGGGAACCCCCGTCGGCTCCGGGGAGCGGGTAGCGGAAGGGGGCGAAGGTCCCGAGCTCGGCTCGATGTACGACGCCGAGGACCGGCGGAAGTCGAGGAGTGCCCCGAGGATTTGGTCGAACATCTGCCGCTCCTCGGGTAGCGCGTTCGGCAGATCCCGGCTCCCGCCGATGCTCGCTTGGAACGCGGTGTTGAGGACCTTCTGCGCACGGCCTTCCACGATGTCCCGCGCGACCTGGATCGCCCGCTGGTACGTCTGGCGGGAGATGTCGCCCTTCCGGCCGGACGGGTTCTCGCGGAGCTCACTCTCGTACGAGCGGCGCAGTTCGGCGAGGTAGGTCGAGGTCGCCGTGTAGAACTCCGGGGGAAGCTTTGCGAGGCCCCGGACCGCGAGCTCGCCACGCCGCCACTCGAGGAGCTGCGTGAAATGGTCGGCCATAGACAACCCGGGAGTCGGTGGAGACGCGAAGGACTATACGAGGTGTGCGGTGTGGTTCTCGCCCCCGTCCACCGTCCGGGACGCGAGGGAGCAACACGGTTCGATGGACGCAGGTCGGGACCCGGGCGCCATCTTCGAGGAGTTCTGGGAGCTCTGGATGCGCCTCCTCAGCGACAGCCGAATGCCAGGAACCGTCATCGTGGTCGAGGGAGAGCGCGATCGTCGTTCGCTCCGGAGACTCGGTATCGTTGGCCCGATCGTCCTCGTCCATCGGGGACGAACGCTGTCCGAGACGGCGCAGCACCTCGCCGGCTCGGCGCGTCGGGTGATCATTCTCACCGACTGGGACACAGAAGGGGGGCATCTCGCGCAGCGGCTCAAGGAGTTCCTCGGCTCGGGTCGATCGGGACCGGACCTCGAGCATCG
>Ga0187770_10002397_pt1 | contig 10478 bp, 5 predicted proteins | sample 0116_SJ02_MP02_2_FD_133154 | JGI IMG/M metagenome (GOLD analysis project Ga0187770, IMG submission 133154) | Tropical peat soil microbial communities from peatlands in Department of Meta, Colombia - 0116_SJ02_MP02_20_MG | ecosystem: Environmental > Terrestrial > Soil > Wetlands > Peat | place... | reverse complement strand
TCTTTGTTTCTCTTGCCGGCCTTGATTAGATTTGCTAATTGAACTTCCATAGGACTGAGGTTGGCATGCTGAAGCGACAGCTTTTTCAGCAGCGGAGAACAGATCTCCATAAGGTTAGACTCCACGATATCTAACCACGCCAGACACTTTGCACTTAATCGCTGGTTCTTGAGTTTATCCAGATAGGGGAGGACGAATATCTCTACATTCGATGCAATACCTGCACGGAGATCGTTCTTTTCCCGGTCAGCCTGGCGAAGAAGTACCGTCAGGGCAACATTCATTTCCCGGAGTTCCTTGCGCATTTTTCGTTCGCGATCGACTCTCTCGATCTTTGCTGTCAGTTCAAAGTTTTGAAAGGGTTTTGCTATGAAATCGGCTGCGCCAGCCTTTATTAGGTCACTGTAAGTGTAGTCTTCCGTATACCCGGTCATAATGATGGAATCAATTCCACAATCCATTTTGAATACTTCCTTGATGAGCTGGATACCATCGAATCCTGCCATTTTGATATCGGATATAAGAAGGTCGAACTTGCCATGCCTCAGTATTCCCAGCGATTTGATAGGATCGGTGGTGCTCTCGCAATGATAACCACAGGACCGCAAGAATTTGACCAGCATCGTACAAATGCTCTGCTCATCATCAACGACGAGAATCCGCTTAATTTCTCTTTCTTCAGTCATAAATCATTCCAGTGAGGTGGCTCCAAAAACCAAAGATATCGATGCCAATTGCTTCACTTGCCATTAGACAAGCGGCCATGAAGAACTGGGCACCGTGTGAATCAATTCTTTTCGACGTCGAGCACTTTTCGGATCAACTCGGCAATTTCCATTATCGTAAATGGCTTCAGGACCAGCTCCACATTGAGGTTCATGGCAGTTTCCCATGTGACTTTTTCGCTAAATCCGGTACAGAGGATAATCGGTATATCCGGTCGAATCCGGCGGACTTCTCGGACAAGATCCATTCCACTCAGATTCGGCATCGTGTAATCAGTAATAATCAAGTCGAAGTCGCGGGGCCTGGAACGAAGCATTTCAAGGGTGCGCAGACTATCGGTCTCGGGTGTAACCTTATAGCCCAGCCGCTCCAGAATCGCGGTCCCCATTTCTACAATGCGCTGTTCGTCATCTATGAGTAATATTCTTTCTGTGCCTGTTGGCAGCACTGGCCTCGCCTCACCAGCCACCATGGCGCCGTCCTCCATTGCCGGGATGAAGATGCTGAATGTAGTGCCTTTTCCCACCTTACTCTGGACGCTTATGGCCCCACCATGGAGTTTGACTATCCCATGAACGACAGCCAGTCCGAGCCCGGTTCCCTTTCCCACTTCCTTGGTAGTAAAATAAGGGTCAAAGATTCGCTCCAAAGTTGCTTTATCCATGCCACTGCCCGTGTCTGAAACGCTCAATTTCACGTGTCGTCCCGGCTTAAGATCTAAAATTGACCGGTCGGTCAAATCATTTTCGCTCAAATACACACGGGACAGCCTTACCTCCAGAACGCCCTTATCATCCATCGCATGGGCCGCGTTGGTGCAAAGATTCATCAATACCTGATGTATCTGGGTTGGATCGGCATTGGCGACAGCATCTTCGATACCATGCCTGATCTCGATTGAACTTGGCAGCGAAGCCCTCAACAATTTCAAAGCCTCTTTAACAATCGAACTCACCGCTACTGGTTCTTGGTTCTGATCTCTACCTGGGCGACTGAACGTCAGAATTTGCTTCACCAGGTTCCTCGCTCTGAGTGCGGCGTTTAATATCTGCTCTTGTCCGGCCTTCATGGGATTAGAGTCCGGGAGGTCATTTATAGCCATCTCCGAGTAGCCCATAATTGGGGCCAAAATATTGTTGAAATCGTGGGCTATTCCACCGGCGAGAGTCCCTATGGCTTCCAGTTTCTGAGCCTGGCGAAGTTGTGCTTCCAACCGCTCTTTTTCTTGCTCGGCGTGCTTACGCTCGGTGATATCCTCTATAAAACCTTCAAGATAGGACTGCGTCCCGTCTCCACCTCCACCACGCACCATCCAGACATGAAGGCTACCTGTAAAGGTGCTCCCATCCTTTCGTTTGTTAAGGACCTCTGTATGGATGGGTCCCTGGGATTCCAATATCATGCGCAGGATTTCGTTGCGTCGTGAGGGATCGACATAGAGATCGACGGCTATATCCTTTATTTCACTCTTTACTTGCTCCGGTGAATCAAAACCGTAAATTCGCGCAAAGGCCGGGTTAGCGTCAATGAACTTCCCGTCCATGGTTGACCGGAAGATGCCCAGCACGGCATCTTCGAACAGTCTTCTGTACCTGTCCTCGGACACGCGCAGTGTTTCTTCCGCCTGCCGGCGCAGACGCTCCCTTTCCATGTTGTCGAGGGCAAATCCTATATCCTTGGCCACTTCTTGGAGCAGTACCACATCTTCCTCTCCAAAAAAGCCAACTTCGTCTGAGTAAATTGTCAGGGCGCCCCACACTCGCCCTCCCGATTCGATTGGAAACGCGCCTGCGGCAGCTATGCCAAAAGAAGCAGTCCGCTCCTGCGACGGCGGGGTGTTCGGATCATGCAAAAAGTCGTTATGCACAACTGTACGCCGTTCTCGAATGCAGGTACCGGTCGGGTCGCGCCCTTCGGGGCGATCGTCGGCGCAGACCGTTACGCCGTTGACATACTGGCGTGCTTTGCCCCATGACGCAACGGGCAAAACGGCATTTGCAGCCGTCTCCAAGCGACCGATCCAGCACAGGAGGAAATCGCCCTCTTCAACGATAATCCGGCACACCTCTCTGAGGAATGCATCAGGGGACTCAGCCCGCACTACCGCCTGGCTCACATGGCTCAGCACACAGTATAGCCGGTTGAGGAGTTCGATCTGCCGCTCTTTATGCACCCTATCGGTGATGTCGGTCACCATTCCAAACGAGCCGGCCTTAGTCCCCGATTCGTCAAAAAGCGGCGTTGCATTGAACTGGCAGAAGACATGTGAACCATCCGGGCGAGAGAGGGCGATCTCATAGGCGCTTGGTTGTCCCTGCGCCCTCAATTCGATCTGCTGTTCGAAGATAATCCTGTTTTCATTATCTACGAAATCGAAGATTTTTCTCCCGAGGATCTCTTCCCGATTTCTGCCCAGAATCGCGCACATTCGAGGGTTGACATCGATGGTCACAGTGTCGTTATCTATCAGCCAGAACCCTTCATTGGTCGTATGCAAAATGGTTCTATAGGCCAGTTCACTGTCACGCAACGCTTCCTCAATCCGTCTGCGTTCGGTGATATCGCGTATCGCTTCGATCGCTCCGACGACATTTCCCTTGGAGTCGTATAAAGCGCTTGCCCTTCCGTAAAGATATACTCTGGAGCCCCCCGGCGCCGTGATACAAGTTTCGCCGGCGATTCCCATAGCCGTTCTTTCAAAGGCCGCATACCGCTGTTCGATTTCAGGCTGAGGCTGGAGGGCGAGATCGATGAGGATGGGCCTCCTTTCACCGCAAAAAGGCAGAGCGTATTCGTAGTTGCCTTTCCCCAATATGTCCGCCGCCTTGACCCCCGTCATTTGCTCGATCGCCCGATTCCATGCTATCACCTTTCCTTCCATGTCGACAACGAAGGTCGCATAAGGCAGGAAGTTAATTATGCGTGCAAGCTGTTGCTGGGATTCTTTGAGCGCCTCTTCCGCCAGCTTCCGCTCCGTGATATCGGTGATCATCGCAAACGCGCCGACCTTGTTGCCCGACCCTTCAAAAAGCGGCGCCACATTGAACCGGCAGAAGACATGTGAGCCATCTGGGCGAGACAGGGCTATTTCATACGAGCCTACTTTTCCCTGCTCCCTCAATTCGACCTGCTGCTCGAAGATAACCCTGTTGTCGTTATCTACAAAATCGAAAATTTTTCTCCCGAGGATCTCTTCGCGATTTCTGCCCAGGATGGTGCACATCTCCGTGTTGAGATCAATGGTCACAGTGTCGTTATCTATTAACCAAAATCCTTCATTGGCTGTATGCAGAATGTTTCTATAGCGCAGTTCACTTTCGCGCAGCGCTTCATCCATCCGCTTACGCTCCGTGACATTGGCGATCAGCCCATCATAGGCAATGAGCTGTCCCCTGCCGTCGTAGTGCGGTACGGGTGTATTCCGAACCCAGCGAATTGAACCGTCTCGATGAATGATTCGATGTTCGAGAGGCGATACAGCTTCTCCACCCAGTATCCTGGCAGCCTGCTCAGTCACGGCATTTCGGTCGTGCTCGTAGACTATTCGATACCAAAGATAAGGATCAGCCTGGTAGTCCTCTGAGGTATAGCCGGTCACCGCAGCACACCCCGGACCATGGACAGTGGCAACTGGACGGCCGTCTTGGATTTGTACCGTGTAGACATAGTCAGTGACCGAGTCGAGAAGTTGCCCATAGCGGTTTTCGCTTTCACGCAGCGCCTGCTCCGTCCGTTTCTGCCTGGACAAAAATCTTACCAACTTGATATTGGAGTAACTTAGCCTGGAAAGCAATCCGGCAAACCGGCTGTAGAACTCCATCACGCTCTGCACACTCTCCCTGCTCCACCTTGGGAGCCTCTCCAGAGCAGCCAGATACTCCCCCTCATCAAACCCATACCTCTTGGCCTGAGCGATGAAAATGTTGTAGTCAGGCGCCTCGTCATCAAAGAAGAACTGCCCCAGGTAAAGATTTGCGATACGCCTGTTTCCTGCAATGATCGGCGTGACCATTTCCCTCAGGTTATTTTTGCACTTGTACAGGATGTATTTCCCCCGCTCTACGTTTCGGGAAAGAAATAGATCGCTCTCGATACAGTTCTTCAAGGCCCCAGGGTGAATTCGGTGAAATTTCGCGCAGATATCCTGCCATCCAGTAGAGACGAGGATGTTGCCTTTGAGGTCAAGAATGGCGACGCCAATATTCGTCACTTTGTAGAAATAATCCATTAATTCTTGAACGGCCGCGAAATCAAAGGATGTTTCTTCTTCAACCTCCCTGTCGATTGATGACAGGGCCTTCAGTTCAGGCTCCAACCGCCCTTTACGTTTCTTGACTGCTCTTTCCTGAAACTTACCTTCTGCAATTTCCTCATGCAATCTGGCAAAGTTCTGGCGCAGCTCTGCCAATTCATCGAGGAGCTGCTTTTTAGTTTTTTCTCCGTCTTTCATTTTGAACTCCGCAGAGCTCTGCTTCATGAGTTCGCCTAACTCGAATCCATCATCGGGTAGGACACTTCCTGATAGAGAGTATCCCTTTCCAAATCAGCGACCAGTCTGTCTTCGATGGCTTTAAAATGTGAGCAGAGGGTCGCTCTTACGCTTCTTCTTTGGATTCACGGACTTTTCTCACTGAGTTGCAAACCAGAGCACATCAAACTTTATGCTGTGGCCGGTCTCTGGCATCCGACACCCGCAAATTCTGCTCTTTACAGTGGGGAAACTTTCTTTTATTCAAATCCTGCCATCGTTGTCAATCGTGCAAGCCCGTATGCGTCAGATCTCTGACAATGTTCCTCTCCCTACGAGAAGAACTCTGTCAAAGATTGATCTCTAAGACCAGCAAAAAATGGGACCAGGTTCAGACCTCTTGAACCCTACGATTAATTGCTATGCATCTTCTCCAGCCACCCAGCTTCTGAAAGTCATGTTCAGCCATTTGAAACAAGGTGTTCCTCTCCGCCGGCTTGGTGAAATAGTCCTCGAACCCTGCCAGTCTACAGTCGAACAGCTTGAGAGCCGTTCCGCATCCCATTACCGCGTAAGCTGTCGCAAGAGGATTATCCTTCCGGATATGCAGGCACAGCTTGATTCAGTTCATTCCAGGAAGCTTTAAATCCAGAGAGAACACCGAGCACCTGTAGCTCCTGATTAGTTGAAGCGCCTCCTCAGCGTTTTCGGCCGTCTGCACCTTCCTTTCTGCTCTCGTAAAGGCCTGTCCCATCATCTCACATTGTGGCCTCGTCATCCGGGATTGGCATCAATCTGTTGAACATGTCTGTCCTCACCTTGTTTGATCTTCCTTCACGCCATCCCTCCGGCTCCCGACGAAGCTTGCACGATATCCATGATCGCACACAGCCCTCCACGGCAGTCTTTGGTTCGGTACTGCGTGATATGCATTATTTTTGGTGAAAGCTCAATGATCCTTTCTATTTGCTCCCCGATGATGCATGGCATTTCTCAGCAAAGTCAATGCCAAAAACCCTGAGAGATATTTTTCAATCCACTCCTTTCTTTGGTATTGGTGGTTCATTGGGACGTTTATCGCATACCGGTGGATTTTTCCATAGTCTTGCCCAACGAGCGGCCAGGTTGCAGGAATGAGAATCAACTGTTCCGCAAGATGCTTAGAGGATTCAATCTGCCCGAGTGGGCCGAATACGTCGTCGTTGGCTCGATTCCGGATTTGTTTCCAAAGATGCGCCCAAAAATCGGACATTCCCTCGGGGGAATCATGAAGCGTGTTTTGACTCAAAAACAACTTTTCAACTGAGCTTGTATACAGGCAATTGGAGATAGAGATGCTGCGAAAACTCAGCAGACCCATGAGAACGGCATGAATCGAGGAATTTACGGTGTCAACGCGTCGTTATTGAGTATCCATCTAAAGTTCAAGGGATATTCATTGTTACACACGCTCGATAATTTCCCCGCAAATGCTTATGACAACCTCCTCAACCGGGATGCTCTTCCCCGCCTCCTGCATCCCCTTTCGAACGATAAACGGCAGGGCGGAACAACATGGGACTTCCATGTCGATTACCGTAACGCTGTGAATGTCGGCGGTGCGAAAGATCTCGGCGAACTTGCTTACGTACTCCTGGGCATTGTCAAATTTGGGGCAGCCGAGAAGCACGGCTTTTCCCCTGACGAACTCTTGGTGAAAATTGGGGTATGCCACCGGCGCGCAGTCGGAGACAACCAGAAGGTGCGCTCCTTTGAGGAACGGTGCGCCGGGCGGAACAAGTCTTATCTGGACCGGCCAGTGAGAAAGTTCGGTCCGGCTTGTGCCAAGTTCTCCCGAGGATCCCTCTCGGGAAGGCGGCTTGTTGAAGGTCTCGATTCGAGAGGAAGGACAGGCGCAGGCGAGTGGCTGTCCCTCTCTGCTTTCGGGAGCGGGCCGGAGTGAGCTGAGGTGCTCTTCAACAGCTTCAGGATCGAATTCGTCGGCTTCGCGCTCGATTACATTAACGGCCCCCTGTGGACATCCCGAAAGGCAAGCGCCCAATCCGTCACAATAGGATTCTTTTATGAGGCGCGCTTTGCCCTCCTTTATCTCGAGAGCGCCTTCCGCACAGGCAATCGCACACATTCCGCAGCCGTCGCAGAGCTGTTCATCTATTTCAACTATTTTCCGAATTTTTCCCATTTCCTATGCTCCCGGTTCAGATTCAAACACGTGGGTACTCCAATTCATAGCTTAATCGTCAGCTCTTTCATAATCGTTCTCCCTGTAAGGGTCAGAAGATATTTATCCAAAGCCGCATTCACGCCGCTCTCAGATGCCCCGGCCTTGAGCGCTTCGCTTTCCTCTACAATCAGGATTGCGTCAAAGACGCACTTGAAATTGACTGAATCGTCCGGCCGGCCCGTGCCGGCCAGATTGTTCAATATGGAGAGAACTTCCCGGGCCGCCTCCTCGGGGGCGCCGGTTAGCGAGAGAATGGATTGGGCCGTAGCGATCTCTTGGGGAGAAAATTCCCTCAGACTGCCGTCCGGTCTGCCGGAGCCGCCGGCAACGGCTGAAAGGCAGGCAGCCAGGGTGACGACAGCCGGATCTCCTCCTTCCGATTTCTGAATCATACCGGCGTACTCGACAACTTTAAGAGTCCAGCCGATCCGTTTAAAATTTCGGCCAAGCGCTTTCTTGACTTCCGCCGCTACGCGGTCCTTAAGAAGATCTGTCCTCCTGGCGAGAAGCTCAGGGGGCATATCGGTCCCCAGGCACTGCGAGGCGAACCTGCAATAGGCGGCGCAGCCGAAATCGATCTTGGGATTGAGGAGCTTGGTCCCGCATTTGCGGCATTTTCTCGAACTCTCATCCTTGAAGAACTCAATCGGCCCACCACAGTTAGGGCAGCTGGATTCGCTAATTGCTTCCGGTCCCCAAAACCGGGTGTCCTGGCCAGGGCACCTCATCTCTATCTCCAATGAAAGGTGAAAAGTGAAGGGTTCCTCATTCCTAATTTTTAATTAACCGAGCTTCACCCTAAAATGGCCTTCAGATCTTCATCCGGGGTGGTTATCGGCTTGATTTCGAAATTCTTGACAAGCACGTCAAGCACCCCGGGACTCACGAATGCCGGCAGCGAAGGACCAAGCCGGATGTTCTTGATCCCCAGGTGAAAAAGGGTCAACAGTATGGCTACCGCCTTTTGCTCATACCAGGAAAGGATCATCGAGAGCGGCAGATCGTTCACTCCGACGTTGAAGGCCCTGGCAAGCGCGACAGCGATCTGTATTGCCGAATATGCGTCATTGCACTGCCCGAGGTCAAGAAGGCGCGGTATCCCTTCGATTGTCCCCAGGTCCTTGTCGAAAAACCGGAATTTACCGCAGGCAAGCGTGAGCACAATACAGTCCTTTGGCACTTTTTCCACCAGTTCGGTATAGTAATTGCGGCCCGGTTTGGCACCGTCGCAGCCTGCGACAAGGAAAAAATGGCGTATCTTTTTACCCTTTACCGCTTCGATCACCTTATCCGCAACGCTCATTACCGTATTTCTCGCAAACCCGACCATAACGGTCTTACCGTTGGAATCCTCCGCAAATCCAGGCATCGTCAAGGCTTTTTCGATAACTGGTGTGAAGTCGCGGTTTTCTATGTGGGTTGCCCCCGGCCAGCCAACGCAGCCGCTCGTAAAAATATTGTCTGCGTACACCGCGGCCGGTCTCTGGATGCAGTTGGTGGTCATGAGGATCGAGCCGGGAAAGTTTGGAAACTCTTTTTGCTGATTCATCCAGGCGGTCCCGAAATGACCGTAGAAATGCGGATATTTCTTCAGCCCCGGGTAGCCGTGGGTTGGAAGCATCTCACCATGGCTATAGACGTAAATGCCCTTGCCCTCGGTCTGTTCCAGCAGGGCCGCCAGGTCGGGAAGATCGTGGCCGGATACGAGTATAGCTTTGCCTTTCCTGTGGCCGAGCGGGACTGCAGTCGGTACCGGATGACCGTACGCGCCCGTATTGCCCGCGTCAAGAAGCTCCATAGTGCGCAGATTGATTTCGCCGCACTTTAGGACGAGCCCGATCCGGTCATTTACCGGGATTTCTCTGCTGGTCAACGATGCGAGAGCTTCATGAATGAAGGCGTACACCGCATCGTCCTGCTGACCTAAGATCCGCGCGTGGTCAGCGTAAGCCGCAATTCCTTTTACTCCAAAAAGGAGAGTGTGCTTGAGTGAGCGCAGGTCTGCGTTTTCCTCCGGATCGGCTTTCAGCCCGACGCCTGCAGCTTGCGAAAGAAGTCCCTCGATTGTACCGGCAGGTTGGAAGCTGGCAGCAGGTGACACAAAGTCGGTCTTACCGCCTGCCGCCTCGACCCTGACCTTTAGGTCTTCCCTCATTTTTACTGCACGCGGGATCGTTTCGAGAAAATGTTTTTGATCGAAGTTTACATTCGTCAGCGTCGAAAAAAGAGCGGAGCATGTGAAAGAATTTACCTCTTTGTCGGTTATTCCGACTTTGCGGGCTTGCGCTGCAACGATCGAAAGCCCCTGGAGAGCATAAATCAGGAGGTCCTGAAGCTCGGCGACCTCGGACTGCTTGCCGCAAACACCTATTTTATCGCACCCCTGTCCTTTTGCCGTCTGTTCACACTGATAACAAAACATCATTTACCTCCAGATAAAATTTTATATGGGTTAATTAATTTTAACCTGCGCCCTCGGCCTCGAAGACAAATTAATCCTTGTGCGAAAAACAATCCTTGACTTAGATCAAGAAATTTGAATTTTTCAAAACGGAGGACGGAAGAGGAATTGACATGAAAATCTCCGATCGAATCTCTAAGGCGCCGCTTTTCAACGGGCTTCCCGCCGATCAGGTCGAGGAACTGGCTCAAATCTGCCTGGACCAAAAATTTGAAAAAGGCCGGGAGCTGTTTTCGGAAGGGAACAAGGCAAAGGGTTTTTACCTCGTGTTAACCGGTAAAATAAAGATCTACAAACTCTCGCTGGAAGGAAAAGAGCAAATCCTCCACATATTCGGGAGCGGTGAAATCCTGGGTGAGGTCCCGGTTTTTGCAGGGGGAAGTTACCCGGCCAACGCTGCGGCAATTGAAGAAAGCCGGGCTCTTTTCTTTCCAAGGACATCTTTCTTAGAGCTAATAGGCAGGGAGCCTGCCATAGCCCTTAACCTGCTGGGCATACTTTCCAAGCGCCTGCGCAGGTTCACTCTCCTGATCGAGGACCTCTCCCTGAAAGAAGTTCCAGGAAGACTTGCCGCATACCTCATCTATCTGGGCCAAAAG
>Ga0187770_10002396_pt1 | contig 10485 bp, 11 predicted proteins | sample 0116_SJ02_MP02_2_FD_133154 | JGI IMG/M metagenome (GOLD analysis project Ga0187770, IMG submission 133154) | Tropical peat soil microbial communities from peatlands in Department of Meta, Colombia - 0116_SJ02_MP02_20_MG | ecosystem: Environmental > Terrestrial > Soil > Wetlands > Peat | place... | reverse complement strand
GTCCACGCGGGCGGCTTGCCAGGCAGAATCGGCATCAAAGTTGGTAATATAGTGCGATCCCGCCGCAACCAAGGCCAAGGCCTTCCTGCGAGGAATCACAAGCGGAACCTTTACTCACGGCGCCTCTCGCCTCTTCATGCCGAGCGCTACGGTCCGCCACCACGCCCGGTTAGGGAGGAGAATGGATGATGGGAAAGTTCGCGAGTGTGCTGGCGCTGCTGATTCTGACAATTCTCCTGGGAGCGCAGGGACTCGCCCAGACAACGCCCGCCGGACAGGAACCTGCGCCGGCGCCCGCCACTCCAACTCCCGCCGCACAACAACCTGCAGCCCAACAACCCGCCAGCGGCCAGGAACCGGCTGAGGAACAATCCAGTTCGCGCCGGCAAGCGCGGCCGCACGACTACAAGAACTGGTCCTACAACGTTGCCGCTGGCGCCAATACGGACAGTGGCACGACTAAGACGTTCGTGAGAGGCGGAGGGGTTGTGGGCACGGCTGGCGTGGCTCGCAATGGCAACAAGTACTTGGGGCTGCGCGCGGATTTTATCTTTGCCGACCTGCCGCTGCGTCAATCCACACTGGCACTGGCGCAGGCAGCGAGCGCCACCAGCCATGTCTACGCCATCACCCTCGATCCCATCATCAACATTCCGGTCACCAGCAACTACAGTGGGTATGTTCTCTTCGGGCCGGGCTTTTACCATCGCTTCGGGAGCCTGAGTTCAGACACGACTGTGCCAGGCTCGCCGTGCAATGGGTTCTGGACGTGGTGGGGTGCGTGCTCAAGTGGAAACGGCAGCCTTGCTCTCAGCGGGAGCTTCGTCCATTCCAGCCAGAACGAATTCGGGTACAACCTTGGGGGCGGGGTGACGCGCAAGATGCCCAGTGGCGTCGAAATCTACTTGGAGTACCGTTTTACGCACGGATCGCGCAACGGCATCACCACCGACTTCCGGCCAATCACGGTCGGAGTGCGCTGGTAGGGCTGGGCGGTTCCGGATTGGTTACGCGTCTGCTCAATGCAACGCAGATTACGCGGGATTAGTGCGGTAACTCCAGAGATTTCCCGCTCGCGGTTGCAACCGCACGAATGATGCGGCGGGAAAGGGTTGCGAAACCGCCGCGCTGGAATTGGCCGCGGCCAACGCTGCCTCGACGATGTGGTGCGCGGGCGCCAGCGAGCAGGCAGGATCGGTGGCGGCCGCGTTGCCGGTGAGCAGCAGAGCCTGGCAGCGGCATCCGCCAAAATCATCGGCGCGCTGGTCGCAACTGCGGCAGGGTTCCGGCATCCATTCCTCTCCGCGAAAGCGCTGGAACGAGGAAGACTCCTGCCAGATGAGCTCCAGGGTTTGCTCGCGAACATTTTCGAACTCGAGGCCGGGGATCACCTCCGCGGCGTGGCAGGGAAGGACCTTGCCTGATGGATTGATGAGCATCAATCTACGTCCCCACCCGCCCATACAAGCCTTGGGAAAGCGCGCGTAGTAGTCGGGGACCACCGAATCGATGCGGATTCGTCCGGCCAGGCGTTTTTCCGCGGCCGCCACCGCTTCCACCGCTTTTTCAAGCTGCGCCCGCGTGGGCAGCAGCGCGGCCCGGTTTTGCAACGCCCAGCCGTAATACTGAGTGTGGGCGATCTCCATGCGCTCGGGCGCGAGCTGCTCGATGAAAGCGATCATCTCCTCGAGGTGGTCGATGTTCTGACGGTGGACCACAAGATTGACGGTAAAGGCGATTTTGTGGCGGCGGACGATACGCGACAATTCAATCTTGTGCGCGTGCGCCTTGGCTCCGGCAATCCAGTTGGCGGAATCTTCGCGCGAATCCTGGAGGCTGATCTGGATGTGATCGAGACCGGTCTCGACCAGCGCCTGCAGTCGTGCTTCAGCAAGCCCAATGCCCGAGGTGATGAGATTGGTGTAGAGACCCGCGGCGCGCGCACCTGCGATGAGTTCCGTGAGATCGGGGCGAGCCAGAGGTTCGCCTCCGGTAAAGTGTGCGTGCAGCATTCCCAGTTTGCCCGCCTGCTGGAAAACGTCGATCCATTCCTCGGTGGAAAGCTCCGAGCTTACCGCGGACAGCTCAAGGGGATTCGAACAGTAGACGCAGTGCAACGGGCAGCGATGCGTGATCTCGGCGATGAGGGCGAGCGGGTTGGGAATCATCACTGCTGCAGCTGAACCGTCCTGTGGATTTGTCGTCGAAATAATTTTTTCTGCGAGGCGATCTAGGCGCTCTCGGGAAGCTCAAATCGGTTCTTGCAGGTATTAACTTTCGGGGCTCCCCCCTCCCCCTATACCTCTGGAAGTCTTGTGCAGCGCGGCTTTCGCAAAACAGGTATTTCAAAATCTTGAGCCCAAAGGATTTAGATACCAAAATCTTGACACTAAACGACTTACGGGCTTCTCCACGCCCTTTGCGCCTACCGCCTCCGCCTTGACCATAATGACCGGACTTCGCGTGGAAGGCAAGGTCGGATGTCACAACGGGGTTGTGGGTTCTGGGAAGGTGGGATGACAGTTCGTGGCGGGGTACGGGGCTGTACCGGGCTGCGCCCGGTCGGTCAGCCGAGGGCGGCCGTCCCCACAGAGCAACGCCGAATGCGCTCTAATAATCGACAATCCGCTTATGCCGCAGTTGCTCGAGGAACTGGCTGATGTCGGAGCGAATCTTCGTTGGGTCCGCGTCGGCGAATTGGGCCTGCAATTCTGCGATGATCTGGGCGAAGGTGCGCTGACCGTCGCAGCGCTCGAGTACCTGGCGGCCGGTGCCCTGCAGCTTGATTGCGCCTTCGGGGAAGAGGATGACGCGCGCGTCTTCGGCGCCGGCCTTATTGGTGCGAGCCTTATGCTCGGCGCCCCAGCGGCAACCGGCAGCCAGGCGCGGCTGGCTGGAATCTTCGGGAGGGGGCATGCTAGTGTCCTGACCCAGAGGTCTGCGGCATAGATAAACGCAACGTGCGGAGGAGCTGCGAGAGAAAGCAGATTCCTCCACTTCGCTCGCTGCGCTCCGCTTCGCCCGGAATGACAAAGCTTCTATCGGATTTCCGACTCATCATGCTAGCTGGCCTCGATGCGGAAGGCTCCGGGCGGCGGCCATGCCGGCTGTACGTAGGCGAAGTAGAGCGCGTCGAGCTGGGCCCATAGAATGTCGCACTTGTCGCGCAGGGCCTGGAGCGCCAACTCCTGCTCGGCGCGTGTTTTCGCGTTGTCGTAGACGTAGTTCAGGGCGAATTGCGAATCCTCCGGCGCCTGATACAGTCTGGCTTCGAAATAATCCAGACCTCCCGCCAGCCAGGGATAGTGCTGGCGCAATTTGTCCACACGCAGGGTGATCAGCTGGGGTGAAAACAACTCGGTCAGCGAGGAAGCGACCGCCTCCAGCAGACTCCGGCTGCGAACGAGGTTCAGATATTCATTGACCGCGAAGCGCGTTGCGGGAAGAATGCCTTTTCCGGCGCGGACGTCGGCTGGATTGAGACCCGTCGCCTCCGCCAATTTTACCCAGCGATGGATGCCGCCGTCATTATTATGGGTGGCGTCGCCATCGTGGTCGACGATCCGCTTACGCCAGGCGCGGCGGAAGACGGGGTCGGGACCGCGGGAAAGAATGATCGAATCTTTGATGGGGATGATGCTTTGATAGTAGTAGCGGTTCAGCGCCCAGGCCTGCAGCTGTCCGCGGCTGAGCTTGCCTTCGTGCATCAACAAATGAAAAGGATGCTTGTGATGGTAGCGCTCCTCGCCTGTGGCCTGCAGTTGCGCGCGCAATTCCTCGAGCGAAAGCGGGTTGGCTTGCGATGCGATTTCGGGCTCTACAGGTTGAACTGCCATCCATCCTCCGCAATTTCCCAGCCCGCGTCCCGTACCTGGCGATATTCAGCGCTCGCCTCGTCGAGCATGGGATTGGTGTTGTTGATGTGTAGAAATATTTTACGCGAGCGGCGCACTCCCGCCAACTCAACGAGCGTTTCTACAACCGGCAAATGACCCATTTGCCGCGCGGTGAGTCCCGGCCTTTGGCGGTCATTCATCGCCATGAGTTCGGTGTTGCTCCAGAATGTGCCGTCGAAAAGCAGAACGTCGCAGGCCTCGAGTTCCGCGAGTAATGCGTCGCCCACTTGCGGAACGGCCGGCATGTAGGCCAAGCGCGAGCCGGAAGTCGAATGGATGAAGAAGCCCAGCGAAGCTTCTCCGGGGGAGATCTGCGATTGGCGTTCTGGCGTGACATAGGCGGGATAGTGAGTACTCAACGACCACGCCCGGCAGCGCAGACCGGAATCCTGGCCTTGCGCATCGCACAAAGGAAATTCTTTTCCGGATTCAAAATCAGTCCACGCGGCTTGATCCGGAACACGGTGCAACATGCCGAACATCGAGTTATCCTCGCGGAGAATGCGGCGAACGGAGGCGGTGGTGTGGACGCGCAGCGGCTGGAGTTCGCGCAGCAGAAGCAGCCCGAGGACATGGTCGAGATCGGCATTGGCGAGCGCTATGCCCGCAATGGGGGAATGGCGCATACCCCGTCGCGGATGCAATTCAGGCGTAGCTTCGATCTGGACGCGAAGGTCGGGAGAGGCGCCCAGCAAGAACCACAAGAGGCCGTCTTCGGTGATCGCAACTTGCGTTTGCGTGCGCGGCTTGCCGTGGAAGGTACCGGCTCTCAAGGCGCGACAATTCGCACAGGCGCAATTCCATTGCGGAAATGCGCCTCCGGCCGCTGAACCGAGAATCTTTACCTGCATGTGTGCGAGTTTACAGCCTGGGATTGATGCTGCAGGTAATTTCGTGCGAACCCTGGAGCGATTCGGTTGTTGCCGTGGCGGCGCGGGGAGTGCTCCCAGCCAGGCAGGATGACAGAACTTGCAACTTTTCCTCGATTCGGATGCAGCAAATGTGAAAGTTGCTGCATTCCACGCGGGAATTCGCGCTTCTGTTCTGCTTTGTACTTGTGTTCGCAGCGCTGCCGCTGCATACTGCGAATGGCCCGCCTGATGCGGGGTTCAGCCTTCCCCCCGCCCTCCCCGCTTCTCATTCTCTACGCTGAGACCGTCGCAACAGATCGGTTGCACGGGCCTGCCTTTGAGAAAACTCCGAACAAGTTCCCGGTCGCCGAGAAGTTAGAAATGCGGGATGATGGTAGAAATGCCTTGCGGGGTCCATGATGGCGCTGGCGTGTAAGGCGTCCTTCGCTTCGCTCAGCATGACAGCATTGGAGATTGCCCAGCGGCCAGAAGCAGTAGCGACACTAACCCTGGCCTACAGAAGCCGCGCAGCGGAGCGGATCGACATCCCAAAGAGTCGAGTCGGCGGAAAGGTTCTCGATTCCGACTTCCCCGGCCATCGCAGTTCCGGGCTTGCCGCACCACACGATGCGGAATTGCGCTTTGGTGCCCTGGTAGAGAACGTCGACTACGTCTCCTGGCTTCAGTTGAGCGTCGACGCACTGCAGGGTGGCGCCTCGGCCGCTGATGGTGCGCAGGCTGGCGGGCTGCGTGAAGGGGCGGGCATAACTGTCCATGCCCCAGATCTGGACGGGCAGGTCGACGAAAACACGCGACTGGCGGCGCCGATCCATGCGATGCTCCTTAGGTTTTCAAGGGAGGTCAGAGCATCGTAGGCGTGCGGGGTGGGGAAGCAAAGGTAACCAGAGTCACCGGCGAAATGGTGCCGAAAGTTTGGTGACCGAAGGTGAGGCGCTGGTCCGCTAGTCGAGATCGCCGAGCGAACAGGCGCCCGGACCCCGAGGATCGCCGCAGGAGCCGCAGGCGCCCGAGGGAGCCGCTGCGCCCGCGGAGCTTTTGGCAGACATGGCAAAGACGCTAAGCTGCGGGCTCAACTTCTGGCTTTGACACTTGGGGCACTTAGCCTTGTCGCGGCCGAAGACCAAGGCTTCAAACTCGTGCTGGCATTCCTGACAGATGTATTCAAAAATCGGCATGACGATCACTCCCCTGCAGCGGACTGTTCCTATTAGAATCAATTTGTGGGAACTTCGCAAACTGGGGCTGCGACGCCTGAGCCGCCGAGTTCGAGAACCAGCTCGAGAGCCAAGCTCGAGCCGGTGCTGCCGCAGGCGCCAGCAGTGTTGACGCGCCCCGTTTTCCGGCCACATCCCTGGCTGCGCGGCGGGCATGTGCAAACTCTCGCTGCTTTCTTTCTTCCGCGCCGAATCGAACTGCCGGCTGCCGAACCGCGTCTGATCGAAGTGGAACCCGGGGTTCCTGTGCTGTGCCATTGTCATTGGCAGAGGGACCGGAAGTCGTTAACCCTGATCATAGTGCACGGGCTGGAGGGATCGAGCGAATCGCAATACATGCTGAGCATCGCGGGGAAGGGTTTGGCCGCGGGCATGAACGTGGTGCGCATGAACCAGCGCAACTGCGGCGGCATGGACCATTGCGCGCCCACGCTTTATAACTCAAGCCGTTCCGCGGATGTGGCCGCGGTGGCGCGCAACCTGGTGGAGCGCGACCGAATTCCTGGTTTCGTGCTCGTCGGTTTTTCCATGGGCGGCAATCTGGTTCTGAAGTTGGCGGGAGAGTGGGGCAGCAACGGTCCACCGGAGTTCCGCGGCGTGGCGGCGGTTTGTGCGGCGGTCAATCTGGCGGCTGGGGCCGACGCGCTGCATGAGCCGGCCAACCGGATTTATGAATACTATTTTCTGCTGCAATTGTTCCAGCGGTTTCGCCGCAAGGTGCGGCTGTTTCCGGGTAGCTTCGACGCCTCGCGCCTGCGCGGAGTTAAAACCCTCCGCGACTTTGACGACCGCGTAACCGCTTACTATTGCGATTTTGCTGGAGCGGACGACTATTACGCGAGAGCGGCTGCCGCCAATATCGTCGGCCGCATCGCGCGTCCCGCACTGGTGATCCATGCGGCGAACGATCCTTTCATTCGCATTTTGCCGGAAACGCGCCAGACGCTGCTCTCCAATCACAACATCACCTACATCGAAACCGAGGACGGCGGCCACTGCGCCTTCATCGGCGAGCGCGATGGCGACCCAAGTTACGATGGCCGCTGGGCGGAGCGCGAAGTCGTGGAGTTCGCCAAGCAGTTTCGTTAGGGTTGTGTGGCGGACACTCTTACCCCCGAAAAGCCGGCGGCGTATAAGAAGCTGGCGCCGAAGACCGGGGCGTTGATTCCTAAGGTCCTTCATCCCCAGCAAGTTCCACACCTGGATTTGCGATGGTTCTCGTGGATAGCTTTCGCGGGCAAGAGTGCCCGCGCCACGCATTCAGTTGGCCACACCTTCAGTTCGCGCGTGCTGGGCGCCGCAACCAGGCCAGCATCTCAGCCCCGCGGCCCTTCATCCGCGTCCGCAGGAAGGCGAGGATAAGCATGGCAAGGCAGATCGTCAGCAATCCCAGGGATGCGGTCCGGATGCTGACGGTATGTTTGGGCAAGATAGAGAAACGTCCATAGACGAATTCGATGTGCACCCAGTAGACGAGCAGGGAAGCTTGGCCCAATTGAATGAGCGGACTGAAGCCCCAGTGTCCGGCGCGCCGTTGTCTGATAACCCAGCGGCACCAGGCATAACTCGCCGTTAGAATCAGGAGCAGCATACCCACGCGAATCAAGAAAAAGTTGGGACTGGTGTGCCAATAATCGTAGATCGCGTAGAGCCGATGCGGCTGCGCATCGAGCCAGCGTGCGGTTTCCACGAACACCAGGCCGGCGGCGCCCACCAATACGAAAATCAGGGTCTCGCGCTGGTGCGCCCACTGGCTCTGCAAAACAAATCCGGCGGCCAGCCCGGCGAAAGCGAAGGCGGCCCAGGGAAAAACTGGAAAGAGCCAGGCCTGCGGCGTGCCCAGGTTGTGGACGCCGTTGACGTAGGACTGCAACGGCCAGGGAAGCCAGTTCGGCCGCCAGGTTGTCCACAGCGGTGGTGTGAGCAGGGAAATCAATAGCGCCGTTCCCGCAGAAGCAAGAATGAGGGCGAGCCGGGCCTGCGCTGCGCGGTGCATAAAGACGAACAGAACCAGCCAGCAGACCAGGCCCATGAGCATCATGGAGAGGCCGATGGTGTTGAGTATATCCACACGCAGCAGGTCGCTGAGCGGCGCCCAGCCCCAGGCAATCAGATATTCCTGCAGACGAAACAGCAGGCCGAAGGCAAAGATCTCCGCGCCGCGGCGAATGGTGACGCGGGCGATTTGCGCCGGTGCCAGTTTCTTCTTCCAGAGCTTTTCAGTTACTAACGCGAACGAAATGCCGGCCAGAAATAGAAATAGAGGAGCAGGGAAGGTTCCTCCCAGTTGCGAGTACATAAAGAACTTGCTCTGGCGCGCGCCGGCGTTAAGCCAGGAGTCGTAGCAATGAGTCTGGAACATCAGAACGCAGGCCAGGCCGCGCATCCAATCGATGTAGGCGAGGCGGGATGAATTTGAAGCCACCATGCGGCTGCCCGCGGGCAACGTGGCAGTATACGGTACGGCGCCGTAGCGTAGTTTCCGGCGACGGCTCCGCTATATCATGGCAGTGGTCCTTGCGATAGGGTTGGGGCTGAGATATGGAGCGCTCGCTGATCTGGATCGAGAGCGATGTGAATGGCTGGGCCTGCTCGAATTGTCGATGGAGATTCCCTGTCCCCACGCTGCTGAGCGGAGAAGAGGCTAAGGGTGCTTACGACCGCCTGGCCGCAGTGAAGTTTCGCGAACACAGCTGCGACGGCGGAAACAGCTTCTCGACGGCGAAGCAGGAAGCGAAACGGGATGCCGGCACCGCTTTCGCAGGGCGTGCTCGGATGCTCATAAAACGAGGCTACAAACCTAAGGTTGCGGTGGAACTTATCCTTCAAGAAACGGAAATCGAACACGGTAAGAATCCGCGGATCATGGAGAAGGCGCGTGCCGAGGCCGAGGATTTCCTTCTGAAAGTCCGCAAGGGCCTCATCTGATCGACAATCCTGCAGGCCACCAAGGCATTGTGGCTGCCGGCATACCCGAAGCGCCTGCGGGCATGCGCGCGACTCGATTGACAATTCGTCTCCACCGCCCTACCTTTCCGTTGGTGTCGTGGAGGCGCTTTGTCAATGGATTGAGATAATCCGAATCGCGCTCCGTCCGCTTAAAGCTGCACGGAAGCACGAAGAAAGAAACGTCTATGGCAAAACCATTTGATTTTGGTGAAATCAAACTCACCGCGGGCGGAGACCCCTCGCCCGCGATTCCAGATCCAGAAACTCCGTTCTGCATTGCGCTGATCGGCGATTTCAGTGGACGAGTCAATCGTGGCATCTGTGATCCGAAATCCATCGCGACCCGCCGCTTGACCTTGGTTGACCGGGACAATTTTCACGAAGTTCTGGCAAAATTTGGCGCCGAGATCCAATTACCGATTGGCAAGACCGGCATGTCGCGTTTCCGGTTCGCCGGGCTCGAGGATTTTCATCCCGACCGGATCTTCGAACGCGCCCTGATCTTCCAGCCCTTGCGCCAGGTCCGCACCCGCCTGAACGACCCTGACACCTTCGCAAAGGCAGCAGAAGAATTGGGCTTAGTCTACCGCCGGGAAGCCACGTCGCAGCCGCGACAGCCCGAGCCGTCTCATGCCGTGGCGCCTTCTGTTACCCGGCTCGCTTCCGGCAGCTTGCTGGACGAAATGATCGAGCAGACTGAGGCTCGCACCTCCGCTGAACCGCCACGCCGTGCGGACGAGTTGCAGGAGTTCGTGCGCCGCGTGACCCAGCCCCATCTGGTAGGTGCTGCAGATCCGCGACAGGCGGAGGCCGTTGCCGTTATCGATCGTGCCGTTAGCGCTCAGATGCGAGCCTTGCTGCACACCGAAGATTTCCAAGCGCTGGAGGCAGCATGGAGAGCGGTATTGCTGCTGGTGAGCCGGAGTGAAACCAGTTCCCAACTCAAACTCTACCTCATCGACGTCTCTAAACCAGAGTTGGCCAAAGACCTGGAATCGGCGTCCGACTTGCGCACAACGGGAACTTATCGGCTTCTCGTCGAGAAATCGGTTGGCGCCTCTGGCGCTGAGCCATGGGCAGTGATTGCCGGCAACTACTTCTTCGGAGCCGGACGCGGAGACGCCGCGCTGCTGGCCAGGCTGGCGAAGGTGGCGAGCGCGGCCGGCGCGGCATTTGTGGCAGGAGCTAGTCCTCGCTTACTGGGATGCGAGTCGTTTGCCACTACCCCGGAAGCGCGCGACTGGAAAGGATTGCACGATGCGGATGCGGCCGAGGCTTGGGCGGCTTTGAGAGGACTTCCGGAGGCGAGCTCGCTCGGCTTGGCTCTGCCGCGCTTCCTGCTGCGCTTGCCATACGGCAGAAAAACTTCTCCGGTGGAGACTTTTGATTTTGAGGAGATGCCGGAGGCACCGTCCCACGAAGACTACCTGTGGGGCAATCCCGCATTCGCGTGTGCGCTGCTTCTGGCTCAATCCTTCGCTGAATCCGGATGGGAGATGGGTGCGAGCCTGATCTCGGAAATCGACCGGCTGCCGCTCCATGCCTATGTATGCG
>Ga0187770_10002395_pt1 | contig 10489 bp, 7 predicted proteins | sample 0116_SJ02_MP02_2_FD_133154 | JGI IMG/M metagenome (GOLD analysis project Ga0187770, IMG submission 133154) | Tropical peat soil microbial communities from peatlands in Department of Meta, Colombia - 0116_SJ02_MP02_20_MG | ecosystem: Environmental > Terrestrial > Soil > Wetlands > Peat | place... | reverse complement strand
GATGATCTCGAATACCTGCCCCGTGTAGTACCCCATCCCGCGCACCAGGGTCGGATCGAACCGCCAGGTCAGCGGCCGCTCCGAGGACAGCCGGTCGAGGCAGGACGCGGTAGTGACCAGGTCCTCGATCACCGGTGCCGCCAGTCCGGGTACCCCTTCGGCCAGCGCCCGGGCCAGCTTGCCCGCGGGCAGGTCCTCCAGGCCCCGGATCGTCTCCTCCACGGCGGAGATACAAGCCGGGGAGGACCCGAGCTCGGCCAGCTCCGAACGCACCCCCGCCCACCCGATCTTGTCGAGCTTGTCCAGCGTGATGAAGAACGCCTCCCGCGAATCCGCGGGCACCCCGCTGTCCGACGCCAGCGCCGAAAGGAACCGCCGGTCCGACAGCCGCACGGTCGTCCCGGTCAGCCCGACCGCGGCCAGCGCCTCATTGGTGGCCTCGATCAGTTCCGCCTCGGCCAGCACGCTCGGCTCGCCGATCATGTCGATGTCGCACTGGTAGAACTGCCGGTAACGGCCCCGCTGCGGCCGTTCGGCCCGCCATACCGGCCCCACCTGCAGCGACCGGAACGGCGACGGCAGCGAAGCGTGATTGTGCCCGTAGAACCTGGTCAGCGGTACGGTGAGGTCATACCGCAGCCCCAGGTCCACCAGCTCCTGCAGCGCGGTGCCAGCGGCGACCTCCGGAGGCAACCCGCGCCGCAGTACCTGGTAGATGAGCTTCTCGTTGTCCGCGCCCTCTCCGCTCTGCAACCGGTCGATGTTCTCCAGCGCCGGGGTCTCGATCCGCTGGTACCCGAACCGCCGGTAGACCGCCATGATCGACTCGAGCACATGGTCACGGACAGCGACGTCGGCGGGCAGCAGGTCCCGCATCCCCCTGGCCGGACTGTTGTCGATGTTCATGAGGCCTTCCTGCGCGAACGGAACCGGCACCCGCTCCGGGGCGGCACATGCACATGGTACGGGGCCGCGGCGCCAGGACCGTGATGATAAACGGGCGGCCCGGCCCAGGGCAGGGTCACCCGGGCCACCCGGGCCGCCCGGGCCGCCCCTGCTGCGCTGGGCCAGGATCAGGGCGCCGACCTGGAAGCCGAGCACCACGCACAAGACGGCGGGCACGAGCACGTCACGCACCCCGGGCACCCAGCCCGAGGCCAGGCCGCTCCCGGTCACTCCGCCGATCACCCCGTAGAGCACCGCGCCCACCGCGGGCCAGATGACCAGCCCCGCGCGCTTGGACACCAGCAAACAGTGCTCAGGCGAGCCGACGTGGATCGGTATCCGCGCGTCCGCCGCCAGCCTGACCGCGGCCCGCCAGGACGCCGCGATCATCGCCAGCACGAGCGCCCCGCCGGTCACCAGCGACGCCACCATAGGAGGCCAAGGCTAGCGCCGGAACCCCGGCCAGGCGCAGGAAACCGGGAACGACCAGGGCCGCGGCCCCGCGCCGGTCGCCGCGGGGCCGCGCCGGTCGCCGCGGGTAGCGGCTGTTAGCGTGAAGCCGTCAACCAACGTGGAGCCATCGAGCGGAAGGAAGATCCATGCCGGACTTCATGGACGAAGCGAAGAATCTCGCCGACGAGCATTCCGACCTCGTGGACAAGGGAATGGACCAGGCCGCGCAGGACGTCGAGAACAAGAGCGGCGGGAAGTTCGACAGCCAGATCCAGGGCGCCGAGCAGCAGGCCGAAGGGCACCTGGGCACGGACCAGCAGGGCCAGCAGGGCGGAAATTAGCCGGACCAGAACCAGCGACCTCGGGAAACCGGGGTCAGGAAGCCGAGTGGGGACAAGCGGGGCGCCGCTGTGCGGCGCCCCGGCGCGGTCCACCCCCGGCAAGAGCCGATCCCGCGAGCACCGGGCCGCTCACGGCTAACTAGGCTGTCATGGTGCTGAACTCGCTCACCTCACCACCCGTCGGTCCGCTGCTCGACCGCCTGTTCCGAGCCGCGGCCACCGATCCCGCCCGCTCGGCAGGCCTGGCCGAGCGCTACCCGGACGGCTTCGCCGCCGTCTCGGCGCGCGAGCACGCGGACGCCTTCGAGCAGCTGTACATCCCGGTCTCACCCGAAGGCGGCAGGCTCCTGTACACGCTGATCCGGGCCAGCCGCCCGTCGACCGTGGTGGAGTTCGGCACGTCGTTCGGCATCTCGACTATCCACCTGGCCGCGGCCGTCCGGGACAACGGCGCCGGCCGGGTGGTCAGCACCGAACTGAACGCGGCCAAGGTCGCCCGGGCCCGGGCCAACCTCGCCGAGGCGGACCTCGCGGACCAGGTCACGATCGCCGAAGGCGACGCGCTGGAGACCCTCGCGGGCCTCACCACCCCGGTCGGGTTCGTCCTCCTCGACGGCTGGAAGAACCTCTACCTCCCCGTGCTGCGCCTGCTCGAGCCGCGCCTGACGCCAGGTGCGCTGGTCGTGGCCGACGACACCGTGTCGATGGCCGCGCAGATGGCCGACTACCTGGCCTACGTGCGGGATCCCGGCCGCGGCTACCTCTCGGTACCCTTCCCCGAGTCCGACGGCCTGGAAATCTCCTGCCGGCTCTGACGGAAGGACGGCGAGTGGGAGCGGACTGCTCGTCCGGGCACCTGCTGGTCATCGGTGGTGCCGAGGATCGGCCGGGCGGCTCCGGTCTGCTGCGGACCTTCGCGGAACTCTCCGGTGGCGCTGGCGCGCGGATCGTGCTCATCACGACGGCGTCCGGGGCTCCGGAGGACTCCTTCGCACGATATTCGGCCGCATGTGCCCGGCTCGGCGTCCCGGTCGTCAGCGAGCTGCGGCTGGCCAGCCGGCAGGAGGCCGACGACGACCGGACGGTGGACGAGCTGGGCCGGGCCACCGGAGTCTTCTTCACCGGAGGGGACCAGTCCCGCCTCCGGGTCCTGGTGGGATCACGGACCAACCGGTCTCTCCGCGACCGGCTGGCCGAGGGCGCGCTGGTGATCGCCGGGACGAGCGCCGGTGCCACCGTGCTGGGAGAAACAATGATCCTGGGCGGCAGCCGCGGCCCGGACGGCGATGACGCGACCGGCAGCCCGCCGCGCACCGGACCGGGGCTGGGGCTGCTGCCCGAGGTCATCGTCGACATGCACTTCGCCCAGCGGCGGCGTTTCCCGCGCCTGCTCGCCGCCGTCCTGCGGCACCCCTCGCACCTCGGCGTGGGCATCGACGAGGACACCGCCATCCTCGTCGGTCCCGGGCGGTTCGACGTGCTCGGCAGCGGCGCGGTCACCACCGTCGATGCCCGCCCGGCAGCGGCCGCCGGCCCGGCCGGCGAGCCAGACGACCCGGCCCGTCACGTACGCCTGCACCAGCTGTACCGGGGGGACTCCTTCCGCCTGCACCAGCGCAGCCCGGCTGACCGTTCGGACGAATAACGCACCGAATTTATCCCGAACGGACAATTGTGATACGGCTCAAAACCCGGCCCAGCTCCCCGGCGGACTGGCACTACGGGGTGTCACGTGAAATATCCGCAGGGTATTCGATTGGCCTGGCACTAAGTGCCTGAACCCGACTGACTCGGCAGCCGTTCCTCATGGTGTGGGGGAGATTGACGGGATATGTGCCGAACAATCCCGTCCCGGCACAGCCTGCCCGGAGCCGCACCTTTTCCTGTCCGATCGCGGTGTCACGACGCCGTTCTGCCTGCCGACGCGGCCAACCGGGACCGGCCATTGCCAGAACGGCTCACAAGTGGGGAGAAGACATGCGGATAGTCGAGGTGCGCCGGCTTCGCGGCCCGAACGTGTACTGTTCCCGCCCGGCGGTCACCGCGCTGGTCGATCTGCAGGAGTTCACCGGCCGGGAGACCGTCGAGGTACCCGGCTTCACCGAGCGCGTGCTGGAGCTGCTCCCCGGGCTGGCGGAACATCACTGCGCGGCCACGCGGCCGGGCGGGTTGGTGGACAAGATGACCCGCGGCACCTACTTCGGGCACGTCATCGAGCACGTGACCCTCGAGCTGTCACACCTGATCGGCCGTGAGGTCTACTTCGGCCGGACCCTGTGGGCCGGAACGCCGGGATGGTTCAAGCTGATCATCGAATGCCCGCAGGACGAGTGGCCCGAGGATCCGGTGGCCGGGCAGCTGCTGGCGCTGGCGCTGCGCATGGTCCGCGAGACCGCCGGGGGCGGCAGCCCCGATCCGGGCCCGGACCTGCCGCGCATCGCCTCGCTTTACGAGGAGGCACGGCTGGGCGTGAGCACCGCCGAGCTGGCCCGCGCGGCCCGCCAGCGTGACATCCCGGTGCGCAGGCTCTCCGACGTCGCGCTGCTGCAGCTGGGCCACGGCTGCCGCCGCCGGCTGGTATGGGCGGCGAGCACCGAGCAGACCTCGGCCGTGGGCGTGGACATCGCCTGCGACAAGGAGGTCACCAAGCAACTGCTCAGCGCGGCCGGCATCCCCGTGCCCGAGGGGATCGTGGTGCACAGCGCCGAGGAGGCCGCGGATGCCTTCTCCTACCTGGGTCCGCCCGTCGTGGTCAAGCCACTGTCCGGCCACCACGGGCAGGACATCTTCGTGGCGCACGCCCCCGAGGACGTCATCGCCGCCTACGGCGCGGCCGGGGCCGGCGGCGGGCTGGTCCTGGTCGAGTCCTACATCGGCGGCAGCGACTACCGGGTCCTGGTCGTCGGCGGCCGGGTTGCCGCCGCGGCCGAGCTGTGTCCCGCCCAGGTGACCGGCGATGGGGTCAGCCCGATCGCCGCCCTGGTCGACCAGGTCAACGCCGAACCCCGGCGGGGGATCGGGCACGACCGGCCGCTGACCCGGATCGTCCTGGACGACGTCTCGATCACCCACCTGGCCCGCCGGGGCCTGGCGCCCGCGTCGGTGCCCGCGCTCGGGCAGGTCGTCACGCTCCGCTTCAACGCGAATCTTTCCACCGGCGGGACCAGCAAGGACGTCACCGATTGCGTGCATCCGGCGGTGGCCCGGATGTGCGCCCGCGCGGCTGCCGTCGCCGGGCTGGACATATGCGGGATCGACCTGCGGCTGCGTGACATCAGCCAGCCTGCGGCCACGGGAGGCGCATCCGGCGCGGTCATCGAGATCAACTCCTCGCCGGGCCTGCGGATGCATCTTTCTCCCAGCGAGGGCAGCCCCCGGGACGTGGCCGGCCACATCGTCGACCAGCTCTACCCGCCCGGCACCACTGCCCGGGTGCCGATCGTGTCGGTCACCGGGACCAATGGCAAGACCACCACCGTCCGGCTCATCGCGCACATCCTGCGCTGCGCCGGCCTGCACGTCGGGATGACCTCCACCGACGGCGTCTACATCGACGGCGACCTGGTCCACGCGTCCGACGCCTCGGGCCCGAGGTCGGCCGAGATGGTGCTGGGCGATCCCGGCGTGCAAGCCGCGGTGCTGGAGACCGCGCGCGGCGGGATCGTGCGCCGGGGCCTCGGCTACGACCGGGCCGACGTGGCCGTGGTCACCAACATCTCCGGCGATCACCTGGGCGCCGACGGCGTCGACACGATGGACGACCTGGTCGCCGTCAAGTCACTGGTCGCCGAGCAGATCGCCCACCGTGGCCAGCTCGTGCTCAACGCCGACGACCGCCACTGCGCGGGGCTGGCCCGCCGGCCCGCCGTCGCGGACCGCGACCCGGTGGTCCGCTACTTCAGCCTGCTGCCGCTCAGCCAGGTGGTGACCGGCCACCTGCGCCAAGGGGGCCTCGCCTACCTGGTCGAGGACGGCTGGCTGACCGAGGCCGAGGGTTCCCGCCGCACCGGGCTGGCGCACGTGCGCGATGTGCCGCAGTCGTGGGACGGGCAGGCCGGGTTCATGGTCGCCAATGTGCTGGCCGCGGTCGCCGCCGCCCGCGCTCTCGGCGTGGCGGCCGGGGACATCCGGGACGCGCTGGTCTCGTTCGGGCCCGGCCGGGACAACCCGGGCCGGATGGACCTGTTTCGCGTCGGGCAGGTCCCGGTGCTGCTCGACTACGCGCACAACCCGGCCGCGCTGTCGGCCGTCGGCCGCTTCGCCCGGCAGCACTGGGGCCGGCCGGGCGTTGCGGTCCTCACCCTGCCCGGCGACCGGACCGACGCCCTGGTGGCCGAGAGCGCCTACGCCGTCGCCTGCCACTTCGACCGCGTGGTCGTCTACGAGGACCTGGACCTGCGCGGCCGCGAGCCCGGTGAGATGACCAAGCTGATCAGCTCGGCCCTGACCGCGATCCGGCCGGGCATTCGCTGCGAGCTGGCCGCCGATCTGGACGAGGCCGTCACGCTGGGCCTGGCCCTGGCCGCGCCCGGCGACCCGGTGCTGGTGGTCTACGAGAAGCTGGAGCCGGTCCGGGCGGCCATGGGCCGCCTCGGCGCGCATCGTCCGGCGGCGGGCCGCGGCTGACGCCGGGAGGCTGGGGTGCAGCACGAACTGGTCGACCGGGCCTGGGAGATCCATGACGCCGACCTGGCCGCCGGACGCCGGTTCCGGGGCATGACGCGGCGCCTGCCCTCGCTCATGCTGGCCGTGGGCAAGCTCGCCTGGCAGGCCAGTCCCCGGGACTGTGCCGTGACCGTGAGCTGCGATCTGGTGGCCGGACTGCTGAGCGCCTTCGGCCTGCTGGCCACCACCCGCGTCCTGACCACGCTGCTCGAGACCGGTCCGACGCCGTCACGCGTGCGGGCGGCGCTGCCGGCCCTGCTGTTCATCCTGGCCGTCGTCGTCGCCCAGATGGCGCTGAACCTGGCGGCAGGCTGGGCCGAGCAGCGGCTGCTGCCCGAGGTCACCCGCATCGCGGAACGGCGGCTGTTCACCGCGACCACCCAGGTGGACCTGGCCGCCTTCGACACGCCCGGCTTCTACGACTCGCTCCAGCGAGCGCGGGACCGGGGCATCTCCGAGGCGACCCGCGGCGTGGACCTCGCCGTCGGCATCCTCGTCGGCGCCGCCCGCCTGTCCGCGTCCCTCGGCGTGCTGGCGGTCCTGTCGCCGGTGCTGCTGCCCCTGCTGGTGGTGGCCGCGGTGCCCGACGCCTGGGCCGCGCTGCGCCTGGCGAAGATGCGCTACCTCACCAGCTACGAACTCGCGGTGAGCCGACGGCGCAAGTGGATCCTGGCCGACCTGATGGCCGACCGGCGCGCCGCGGCCGAGGTGCGGTCCTTCAACATGCACCACTTCCTGCTGCGGTCCTATGACGCGCTGGCCTCCTACGAGCGGGGCGTCCGGCTCGGCCTGGCCCGCCGCCAGTCGCTGGTCACGCTGGCCGGCGACGTGGCGGCGGGCATCGGGCTCGGGCTGGTGTACCTGGCCCTGGGGATCCTGCTCAGCGTCGGCTGGATCGCGCTGCCCGTGGCGGGCACGGCGGCGCTCGCGATCCGGTCCGCCGCGTCGTCGCTGTCCAGGATGCTCGTCTCGGTCAACCAGTGCTACGAATCCGGCCTTTACTTCAGCGACTATCTCGACTTCTGCTCCGAGGCCGAGCGCAACATCCCGCGCCGGGGATTGTCGCCTGCCCCGCGCGGCTTCTCGACGATCACGGCCTCGCACGTCAGCTTCGCCTATCCGGGCTCGTCGCGGGACGCGCTCAGCGACGTATCCATCGAGATCCGCCGGGGAGAGGTGGTCGCCCTGGTCGGCGAGAACGGATCGGGGAAGACCACGCTGGCCAAGCTGCTCGCCGGGCTGTACCAGCCCAGCCGCGGCGACATCAGGTGGGACGGGCAGTCACTGGCCGACGTCGACCGCGAGGAGCTGCGCGAGCGCATCTCGGTGATCATGCAGGACTACACGCGGTGGCCGATGACGGCCCTGGAGAACATCACCATGGGCCGCGCCATCGACCAGCGGCTGCTGGCCATGGCGACCGCCGCAGCCGGCGCCGACCAGGTCATCCAGGGCCTGCCCGAGGGCCATGACACCCACCTGGACCGGCGCTTCCGCGGCGGCACGGAACTGTCCGGCGGGCAGTGGCAGCGTGTCGCGATCGCGCGGGGCTTCTACCGGAACGGCGCCCTGCTCATCTGCGACGAGCCCACGTCGGCCCTGGACGCGCGCTCAGAGCACGCCCTGTTCGAGATGATCCGGGCGCACGCCGAGGGCCGGACCGTGCTGCTCATCACGCACCGGCTGGCCAGCGTCCGCAGCGCCGACCGCATCTACGTGCTCGACCGCGGGCGGGTGGTGGAGCACGGCAGCCACGACGAGCTCGTGGCCAGCGCCGGCCTGTACGCCGACCTCTACACCCTGCAGGCCTCGGCCTACGAGTCAGCTCCGCTCACGGTCGGCCGCAGCTGACGCGGCTCCCACGCAGTGGACCGCCCGGCTCGTACGGGTGATGGTGGCGGGGCTGATGTGACTGGTGCGCGGCGTCGAGGGACGCTTGCTGTATATGCCAAGCATCACGCTTGACATCCCAACCATGCTTGGTATAGTTAGCAGTAGGAGTCAAGAGGAGGAAAGACAATGGCCAGCACACCGTACAAGGAGCTCGAGGAAGGCTTCCTGTCCTACAGCCGCAAGAGCCAGGAGATCATGCTCGAGGCGCTCAAGACCTGGATCGACACCATCCAGGCCTTCACCCCCAACGTTCCCGCGGTGCACATCCCGTTCGCCGACCGGCTGCCCAAGCCCGACGACGTCGTGGCCAACTACTACGACTTCATCGCGCAGATCCTCGCCGGCCAGCGGAAGTTCGCCGAGGAGATCGTGAAGACCACCAGCCCGCTGCTGCCCGGCGAGGGCCACGGCGCGCACAAGGTCCACGCCGCCAAGTAGCAGAACCCCGCCCCGCGGAGCCTGTGCGGCCAGCGCGGCGGGCACGGTACGCGGCAGCCTCCGACCGTCTGGCTGCCGCGTACTTTAGTTTGCGGAACGCCCGCGCCGACCCGCAGCCGCTGACGGCAAGACCCCGGTAGTCTGGGGGACCGTGACACACGGTCATCAGCTGCGGCTGTACAACTCGCTGGGCCGGCGGGTGCAGGATTTCGTTCCGTCGGCCGAGCCGGCCGGCATGTACAGCTGCGGCCCCACCGTGTACGCCTTCCCGCACCTGGGCAACATGCGCGCCTACGTGTTCGCGGACACGGTGCGCCGCGCCCTGCGGTGGAAGGCCATCCGGGTCCGGCACGTGGTCAACATCACCGACGTGGGGCACGCGGTGGCCGACACCGACACCGGCGAGGACAAGCTGGAGGTGGCCGCGGCCAGGGAGCGTCGTTCGGTGCGGGAGATCGCCGAGTTCTACACCAGGGCGTTCTTCGACGACATCCGGGCGCTGAACATCCTGCCCGCCGACGAGTACCCGCGGGCCAGTGCCTACGTGCCGCAGATGATCGACTTCGCCGCCACCCTCGAGCAGAAGGGCTACACCTACCGCCTTCCTTCGGGCCTGTACTTCGACACCGCACAGGACCCCCGCTACGGCGAGCTGGCCCAGCTGGACCCCGAGGGACAGCGCGAAGCCGCGCGGCTCGAGCAGGTGCCAGGGCGCCGCCGCAAGACCGACTTCGCGCTGTGGCGCGCCGAACAGCCCGGCCAGCGCCGCGTGATGCGCTGGGACTCACCGTGGGGCTGGGGCGCGCCGGGCTGGCACCTGGAGTGCTCGGTGATGAGCATCGCCCTGCTCGGCCCGCACTTCGACATCCACACCGGCGGGGTGGACCACCGCGAGCTGCACCACGTCAACGAGATCGCGCAGAGCGAGGCCTACCTGGGCGACGGCCTGCCCTGGGTCCGGTTCTGGCTGCACAACGAGTTCCTGCAGCTCGGCGCGGCCAAGATGGCCAAGTCGGCGGGCGGTGCGCCGCGCCTGGCCGACCTCACCGAGGCCGGGTACCACCCGATGGCCTTCCGGCTGTTCCTGCTCGGCGGCCACTACCGCAGCCAGCTCGACTTCACCACCGAGGCCATGGACGCGGCCCAGGCCACCCTGCGCAGGCTGGTGGCCCGCGTCCAGCCGCTGCGTCCCCTCCCCGAGGCCGACACCCTCGGCGCCGCGACCGCCGCCGCCGCGACCGCCGCCGCGGCGACCGGCGCCGCCCGCGCGCTGGACCTCATGGACGCGGCCATCGCGGCCGACCTGAGCACCCCGAAGATCCTGGCCGTCCTGCAGGACGCCCTGCGCGACCCCGCGATCGCCCCGGACGGCCTGCGCGTCCTCGCCGCCGCCGCCGACGCGCTGCTCGGCCTGAGCCTGGGTAGCCTGGACCCCGCCGACCTGGAGCACCGCCGCTCCGTTACCGAGCTGGCTCCGGAAGAGCTGCACGCCATCGAGCACCTCGTCGCCGAACGCACCCAGGCCCGTAAGGAACGCGACTGGACCCGCGCCGACCAGATCCGCGCCGAGCTCGACCAACGAGGCGTCCAGCTCACCGACACCCCCGAAGGCCCCGTCTGGCGGCTTCGCTAGCCGCGGACGGGTCAGCGGAACGGGTGGGGTTCGGTGGCGTCGAGGCTGCGGGAGATGGAGCGGCGGATGTCGTCGCTGATCTTGCCGTCGCGGTAGAGCTGGGCGAGCTTGTCCCGCTGGG
>Ga0187770_10002394_pt1 | contig 10490 bp, 10 predicted proteins | sample 0116_SJ02_MP02_2_FD_133154 | JGI IMG/M metagenome (GOLD analysis project Ga0187770, IMG submission 133154) | Tropical peat soil microbial communities from peatlands in Department of Meta, Colombia - 0116_SJ02_MP02_20_MG | ecosystem: Environmental > Terrestrial > Soil > Wetlands > Peat | place... | reverse complement strand
CTGATGAACTTGGCAAGGGTGCTGTCCTCGCTGGTCGGCTCCAGGAACTCGACACTGGTCCCCCCGGCCCTTAGCATGGCAATCCTGGCCTTCTGACCAGGGACCTCGGTTTTCTTCACCTGGAAATCGCCTAACTTGCCGAAGATGGCGACCATCTGATCTACACTTTTCACGGCCACCCCTACATGGTCGAATTTCATCGCCATTGGCTAGAACACCTGCCTCGCCCTGTAGACGCCGTGCACCTCCCGCAGGGCATCGCTTATTTCGCCGACGGTACACCTTGCCTTCACGGCATCAGATATCGACGGGAGAGTGTTCTCGCCCCTCTGAGCGGCGCTCTTCAGCCGTTCGAGCCTCTCGGTAACCTCGGAGATGTTTCTCTTCCTCTTTGCCGCTCTTAGCGCCCTTACCCTCTCGCCCTGAATCCGCTCCGGGAGGACCTGCACTCTCCTTTTCGACGGAGACGAGGGTTGGTACGCGTTCACCCCGACTATGATCCTCTTCTTCGACTCGATGTCCATCTGCTTCTGATATGCCGAGTTCAGGATTTCCTTCTTCACGTACCCGCTTTCGATCGCCTTCAGCATCCCGCCCATTCTATCCACCCTTTCTATCTCCTCGAACGCCAGGCTCTCGAGCTTGTCCGTCAGATACTCAAGGTAGTAGGAACCGCCCAATGGGTCGGCCGTGAGGGTGACCCCGGACTCGTTTGCAATCACCTGCTGTGTCCTGAGGGCGAGCTTCGCGGCCTCCTCTGAAGGGAGAGAAAGGGCCTCGTCCATGGAGTTGGTGTGTAGCGACTGCGTACCCCCCAGGACGGCTGCCAGGGCCTGTATGGTCACTCTCACGGCATTGTTCTCAGGATCCTGCGCCGTCAGTGTCTCCCCGGCAGTCTGAGTGTGGAATTTCAGCTTGGTAGATTCGTCGTCTTTCGCACCGAACCTCTCCTTCATAATCCGCGCCCAGATCCTCCGCGCAGCCCTGAACTTGGCCACCTCCTCGATGAAGTCATTGTTCGAGGCGAAGAAGAAGGAGAAGTGGGGGGCGAACTGATCGAGGGATAGCCCCCTTTGTAGCGCGGCGTTGGCGTAAGTTATGGCGTCAGAGAATGTGTAGGCGAGCTCCTGCACGGCGGTGGATCCCGCCTCCCTGATGTGGTAGCCGCTGATGCTTATCGGGTGCCACTTCGGGTAGTTCTCCACTGAGTACTCCACAAGGTCGATGGCGAGTGATAGGGAAGGGCCAGGCGGATAGATGTACGTGTTCCTAGCAATGAACTCCTTGAGGACGTCGTTCTGAACGGTCCCCCTGACCTCTGACTTGGGCAGCCCTAGGCCTTCGGCCACCGCAGCATACATCGAAAATAGCATGGGCGCAGTCGAATTGATGGTCATCGATGTGCTGACCTTCCCCAAGTCGATTCCCCGGAAGATGGCCTGTACATCGTCCAACACGCTCACTGCCACCCCCACCCTCCCTATCTCTCCCATCGATCGGGGGCTGTCGGAATCGAGACCCAACTGGGTCGGGAGGTCGAAAGCTAGGCTGAGCCCTGTCTGCCCCTGGTCGAGCATGAATCGGAGCCTCTTGTTCGTCTCTGCAGAGGTGCCAAATCCAGAGTACTCCCGGACAGTCCAGAGCCGCCTTCGGTACATCTCTGGGTAGATCCCGCGCGTGTAGGGATACTTCCCTGGCTCCTCCTGGACTGAGCGAGATTCTTCAGGAGAGTAGCACCTCTTAACCTCGATACCGGAGAGCGTCTTCGGATTCTTCTGTTCCTCTTCAGTCGAGGCCATGGTTAACAGTCACTTGCCCGATGCATTGTTAAAGATAATCACTTCTGGCTAGACCCACAGGGACCCTTCAAAATGGAAAGTGTTTTTTGCTACGTCGGCGGAACGAAATGAAGGGGAACCGGGTGAAAATAAGGGCGCTCTCTTTGTTTCTCGTGGTCCTATTCCTAGCGCAGACGGCTGGCGCATCTACATACCCACTGACGATTACACCAGGCCGCTCATGGCCCATGGCCATCGTCACCGATTCGGCCAGGGGGTTGGTTTACTTCGACGCCACCTCGGGGGAGTACCCACCCACAGGGTACTCGTTCGGAGTCATCAATGCTAGCACTCATGAAGTCATGAAGATTCTTCCACTCGACATTGATGCTGGACCGATGGTCCTAGACCAGGAGACGGGTTATGTCTACGTAGCTGGCCAGACGAACATGACTATTGTGGTCTACGACCCGGCCAGCCAGGCTTTCGTGCGTCAAATTAACATCGGGAAGCCTGTCCGTTCGATGGCCTATGACAGGTCTGTCTCCCAGGACCTGTTCTTCACTTCGGGGCACCAGGTCTTCGCACTCGATCCGCAGAGCGGAGAATTGGTGGGGAATGTGACGCTTGCAAACTATGTGGATGGAATCGTGTTGGATTCATCCAATGGGCGGCTCTACGTGGGCCAATACCCCGGGGACGTGATTTCTGTGCTCGAAGCCGCCAGTCTGGCGCCCCTTGCAACCATCGGCGTCCCGGGGTGCTGTGCCCTCCAGTTTGCCCTTGATGACAGCACTCAGATGCTCTACGCCGTGACGGGGACCAGCTACGTGTACGTCGTGGACACGGAGACGGACTCGTTTGTGAAAAGCTTCCAGGTAACCTCGTCTGACCAAAACTCGACCAACGAAATCGCCGTGGACAACATGACGGGGCGAGTGTACGTAGCGTCTTCTCCCGGCGGGTCGATCATTGAAATGGACTCGGCGGGGGATATCGAACAGCACTACCAGGTCCAGAGCCAGGTGGCGGCGCTGGCGATCGACACGAAAACCCAAGAGCTCTATGCCACAAACTATCATTCGATAACGGTGTATGACGCCGCTGGGGACAGGACTTTCCCTGTCGCGATATTCATCGGTGTGGCGGCTGTCGTTATAGGGGCAACCCTCGTCTACCTTTTCGTGAGGCACAAGGAAGGTAGGGGACGGACGGAAGTCCAAACAGGTTCGGCGCTCCCGCCCCAGGTGAAGTAAGGGAAACGGACGTTGGACCTCGTCGTAAGGGGGGCGACTCTGCGAGGGAAGAAGAGTAGGTTCGATGTCGGCGTGCAGCAGGGGAGGATAGCAGTCATTGAAGAGCACTTGAAGGAGAAGGCGGAGAAGGAGGTAGAAGCAGGAGGGAGGCTCCTCACCCCTGGGTTCGTCAATATTCACTGTCACCTGGACAAATGCCTCACCGGCTCATGGGCAGATGTCTGGAAGGCGACCAAGATCGGCTCCCCTCAGGCAATTCCGTCTGCGACGCGGGTCAAGGAGCAATTTACAGAGTCGGACATCGTCGACCGTGCGAGCAGGGCGCTCACATCATCAGTGATCGAGGGCACCACCGCCGTCAGGGCGTTCGCCGACGTCGATACGACGGGAGGGCTACTCGCGGTCAAGAGCATGCTGCGCGTCAGAGAGAAGTTCAAGGACGCACTGGACGTGCAGGTGGTCGCCTTCCCGCAGGAGGGCTTGCTGAGGGACGAAGGTGCCGAGGAGCTCCTAGAGAAGAGCATGGAGCTGGGGGCGGACGTTGTCGGTGGCATCGCCTGGTACGAGAAGGATGGCGACGCAGCCGCGAAGCACACTGATATCGTCTTCGACATTGCGAAGAAGTACGACAAGGACATACACACTCTGATTGACGACAACACGGATCCTTCCTCCAGGAACTTGGAGTACCTCCTTCGGAAGTCGATCAGGGAGGGGTATGGCGGTCGAGTGGCCGCCTCCCACTGCAGAGGGGCGCTCGATTCTCCGGACGACACATACGCGAAGAGAATTGTGAGAATGTCGAAGGAGGCCGGCCTGACTGTCGTTGAGAACTCCCACATCAGCCTCTTCATGTACGGGAGGACCGACGGGCATCCCGTCAGGCGTGGGGTCACTCGGGTAAGGGAGTTCCTCGAAGCAGGGGTCAATGTGGCAGTGGCGCAGGACGACATTGACGACCCCTACTACCCATTTGGAAGAGGGGACATGCTAGAGCTGGCGTTCGTGATGTGCCATGCTGCCCACCTTGGGGCGCCTCGGGAACTGGAGTCTGCGTTCGACATGATAACCTACAATGCGGCCAAGGGGATGAGAATGAAGCGGTACGGCGTAACGGTTGGAGACTATGCAGATCTGGTTCTCCTAGACGCGGGAGGGGTGAGAGATGCCCTACGCCTTCAACCTGACCGGCTTTCGGTAATCAAACGTGGAAAAGTAGTGGCGGAAACGAGGGCTGAACGCGTCACTTACTTCTGACTTCGGCCGACAGGCTTGCCGTTCAGGAGAATGTTGGTGGTCATCTTCACACCGGCCTTCTTCAGGGTCTGGTGGGCGTAACACATCTTTTCCGCCTCCGTGGCAAGAGAGACGATGTCCTCCTTTGAAGAGGGGCTGGTGAGCCTCAAGTCGTAAATGACTTCCTGGAAGGCGCCCCCCATTCGCCTGTCGAAGTGGCCCCTGGCTACCATCTCCACTTCCTCAAGAGTTACCCCCCTGTAGATCGCGTCGGTGAGGAACTGGTTGATCAGACAGGAAGCGGCCCCTGCGATAAAGTAAGCGAGGGGGTTCGGGGCCTGGTTGGTGCCGCCTCTGTCTCCTGGCTCGTCGACGTAGAATACGAAGTCTCTCTTCCGGGCCTCGACCTTGAGGTGGTCAACTCTGCGGAGGTCAACCCTTTCGACCCCCAAGAGGAACTCCTTGTCGTCGGCTTCGTGCCTCTTTTTGACGTGCTCCTTGATTGTCGCGGTCAACCTGTCATCCGTAGCCATGAAATCCGTAGGGCCAGGTCGCTATTTATTCCTAGGACTTACGTGCTCGAGACGTTGACAGACAGAATGGGAGGGAGGCAGTCTGAAATCCTCTCCCAGTAGTTCCCTTGGTCCCGGCTTGAGAACAGTTGGCCGGTAGTGGTTCCGAAGTAAAGGCCACAGGGGTCTTCCATGTCGGACACCATCCCATCTCTGAGGACGGTATAGTACGACTTTTCAGGCAGCCCCGCGTCAAGCTTGAACCACTCCTTGCCCCTGTTGTCCGTTCCCCAGACCGCGAAGTGCCCGTCCTTCGGAATGCGAGAGAAGTCTCCCTCAAGGGGTGCAAGGTAAGCTCTCTTGGGGTCGTTGGCGTCGGCGGCGACTGGGAATCCAAAGCGAGACGGTAGGTTGTGGCGTATGTCGATCCAGCCGTCTCCCGCATCATCGCTTCTGTAGACCCCAGTGTGGTTCTGTTGGTAAATCACGTCGGGCGTTGAAGGATTGATCGCGAGCTTGTGAACGCACGTGCCATATTCAGGGTACTTTGTTGGCTGATCACCGGTTATCACGTTCCTGTTCTGGAACCTCCAGCTCTCCCCATCGTCGTCTGTGCGGAGAGTCCCAACGGCGGAAATGGCGACGTGCATCCTCCCTGGGCGCTTGCCGCTCACAATGATCGTGTGCAGGCACAGCCCTCCACCTCCCGGCTGCCACTTCTTCCTTGTCTTGTGGTTCATCAGCGCTTCGTTCACTTCCCAGCTCTTTCCCCAGTCCTTTGACTTGAAGAGGCAGGCAGGTTCAACCCCGGCATAGACGACGCCAGGCTCCGCTTCTGGGGCAGGTTTAATCTGCCACAACCTCGCAACAGAAAGTCCGGTCCCCTTCGGAAACCTAGGGGGAGAGCGGGACTCTTTCCAAGAGCCACCCATGTCCTCGCTCCGGGCGACGGTAGGTCCCCAGTGACCGCTTACCACAGACGCAAGAATCGCCCCGTTTCTCCTGTCGTAGGCCATGTGGTAGATCTCGTTCCCCTTTAGGTGTGGGCCGGAAACCTTCCACTCCCTGCGCTTGGAGTCGGAAGTGAACACGAAGCCTCCCTTCTTGGTGCCCACGAGAAGGCAGATCCCCCCTTTGTTCTTAGGCAATCAGAATTCCCCTTACCCACCCGAGACCGAAGGCAGGATGTGCACCACGTCGCCGTCGTGGAGCGGAGTGTTTTCGTTCTTGAGTTCCCTTGAGTTCTCGGAGTTCACGAAAACGTTGACGTGGGCCCTTATCTTCCCCTGGTCATCTACTATCCTTCCCCCGAGGCCGGGGTACGACTGGTCAAGCTTGCTCACCATGGTCCGGAGGTCTGCGGCGGAGTCAATATCCACTTCCCTAGCTCCGCGGGCGTAGTCCCGCAGCTGGGCTGTGAGGCGGACCCGAATCAAGGCACCCTAATCGCTTAGGCCCGCTTATTTATGCTGCGCGTTCTTGATGAGAATGGAACCCGCGCCGAACTTTATTATCAAGTGAGATGCCAGAAAGCGAAGATCCCATTGCCAGGGTCGACTGTCGTTAAGGGCCTGACACAGACGGAGGTCGAAAGATATAGCAGGCAGCTGGTGCTTCCCGAGCTCGGGCGCCAAGGGCAGGAGAAGCTCAAGGGGTCTGCGGTGGTCGTTGTCGGCGCCGGAGGCTTGGGAATACCGACGTCGGTCTACCTGACAGCAGCAGGGGTGGGAAGGATTGGGATTGTGGACGAAGACGAGGTAGAGAAGAGCAACCTCCACCGCCAGACAATCTACACCGAAGAAGACGTCGGCATGCCGAAGGCCCGCGTCGCAGCCGAAAGGCTGAGGCGGGTGAACCCTCACGTGAGCGTCGAACCTCACGAGGCGAGGCTGTCGTCCGCTAACGCCATGGAGATCCTGAAGGGGTACGACGTGGTGGTCGACTGCACCGACAACTTCCCCGCCAGGTACCTGATCAACGACGCCTGCGTCCTCCTCGGCAAGCCCGACGTCTACGCGAGCATATTCAGGTTTGACGGCCAGGCTTCAGTCTTCCAAGCAAGCAGCGGCCCCTGCTACAGGTGCTTGTTCCCCGAGCCCCCTCCTCCGGAAACTGTACAGGACTGCGCGGTCGCAGGAGTCCTCGGCGTGCTCCCCGGCATCATGGGGAGCATCCAAGCCGTGGAGGCAATGAAGCTCGTCCTCGGGCAGGGCGAACCGCTCCTAGGGCGCCTCCTTCTCTTTAACGCGACCGACATGACCTTTAATGAGCTGCGGTTCAAGAAGAACCCGGACTGCCCCGTCTGCGGGCGGAAGCCGACAGTAAGGAAGCTTATCGATTACGAGGAGTTCTGTGGGGTTCGGAGAGCGATCCCCATCGTTGCCGAGGTGGCCCCAATGGAGTTGAAAAGGGAGATTGATGCAGAAGAAAGGATTGTTTTGCTAGACGTGAGAGAGCCGTTCGAACACGCATTTTGTAGAATCGAGAATTCTAAGCTCATCCCACTCGGCGAACTCAGGAGGAGGATAGGCGAATTGGACCCATCGGCTGAAACCGTCGTGTACTGCCACACGGGCGTGAGGAGCGCACGAGCGGTGGACCTGCTCGCCTCGGAAGGATTCCGCAGAGTCCGGAATCTGAAAGGGGGGATTAATGCGTGGGCAAGGGAGGTCGACCCGAAGACACCCATTTACTGAGTGTAACGACCTAGCTTCTCCCGATTCGTGGTCGGCACGCGGCGAGTGGAACTTCGTTTCCGTTTTCGCTCAGGGGGGAATGGCTTTGCTATCATCACTTCCGTAGATTTCACGATGGCTTGGACGTCATCCCCCACGTTCAACTTCAGGTCATCCACGGCCTCGTTCGAGATGATCGAAGTTAGGTTCACCGGCGATGGGGAGGACATCCGGATTAGCGATGTTATGTCGCCCCGTTCGATGCCGACAACCTTCGCCCCCAACATGTTCCTCGCGCTAAGCTTGTACCGTACGTTTCCCGCCGATTCGGTGTCGTCCAGGGCATTGAAGAGATACTTCCTGATGTGCCTGAATTCTCGGAACAGCCTGAGCCCCTCGGGGGTGAGCTTTGCTCCTCCCCCTGAGCTGCCGCCGACTCTGGTGTCCAGTATGCGAACGCCGTAGTTAGATTCCAGCCTCTTGATTCTGCCCCAAGCGTTCCTATACGAAATGCCTACCATCTTAGCCGCATCTGTGAGTGAACTCTTCTCGGAGATTCTTCTCAGCAGCAGCGCGTCGGTTTCGTCTAGAACGGTGCGTCGGTCGCTCTGAAACGTGAGATGCGGGACGGGTCTCACGCTGGGGCGCTCCACGTCTACCACAGGCCAGGAAGGTGTATCCCGGGGCTTATATTAGCTCGGCTTCGGCGAAACGAGCATCTCACGATGCTGAAGAGAACACCGACGACTCGTCCGACAGATTCGCGCGGCTCCCAGGCAAGCTACGTTGTAGGCCCTTGCTTTGCCTGTAACCCATATATACCGTTATGCAACGGGCTACATAACTGAATTCAACGTGCATACAGGAAATAGAAGCTTCTCTGGTGTTGCTCTGGCGGTAATCGTGGGTCTGATTATTGTCGTGGGTGTTCTGGCGCTCCTGTACGCGACTTCCACTGGGACAACGACCACGGTGACATCCACGGCGGTTTCCACTGCGTCATCGACCCTCACCAGCGTGAGTACCTCAACTGCCCTGGTGACATCGGGGCCCCTGATCTCGTATTCGGCCGACGCATACGCAACGGAGACCACATTCCTCTTGAGCGGTTTCTCGAAGTTGACAGGCATACCTACGGCGCCCGTCATCTCCGGCGGGTCGAACGCTGACGCGAGCTCCATTAAGGCTGGCGCTCCTGACGACGTCTTCATTTCCGCGGCGCTCCCGGCAACGGCTCCTTCGCATCTTGGAAATTTGTCAGCTGACTGGGCAATTGGATTCGCAACGGACCAGATGGTCGTAGCCTACTCCAATGCGACCATGGCGAACTCTGCCGCCTCCAACATGGTCTCCTTGGGGCAGACGGCCGAAAAATCGAACGCGACATCTGATTGGAACGCATTCTATACGGCTCTTACTTCAGGAAGCGTGAAAGTCGGAATCTCGAACCCTCTGGCAGACCCAGGAGGTCTGCGCGGATGGCTTGTCTTGGAAGCCGCTGGGTATCTGTATTCTGCAGGCAACCAGTCGGCATATGTTTCCCAGCTGTTGAAAGTTCAAGGCAACGTAACAGGCGCCAGCTCGGCGGCTCTCGTGGCTCCACTTCAGTCGGGACAGATTCAATTCCTGTTCATTTACAAGTCGGCCGCAATCTCGGATGGTATTGGCTATATCTCATTGGATAATCATGTGAACCTATCCAACCCCAGACTAGCCGGCTACTACTCGATGTTCTCCTATACAGATTCAGCGGGGAAGACTGGTGGGGCTCCAATCGTCCTTGTGGTCACTATTCCAATGAGCAGCGTCAACACGGCGGAGGCTCTCGAGTTCGTCCAGTACCTCGTCAAGAACATGGGAAGCCTCTCAGCCTATGGACTAGTGATTCCCACGACCGCTTTGCTTTACAGTAGCCTCTCGTCCACAAGCGAACTCCCGCAGCCAATCCAGGCGCTGCTCGCTCAGGGCCTGCTCGTCCAAAACGGACCCATATAGCCGAACGAGGGAGGTGGTAGCGGAGCGCCACCCATGAATTGGCTGAGACTGATTTCGATTGGGAGTCTGCTTCTTCTGCTTGTCCCAGTTTTCGTCCTCCTCTACTATGGTCTGGGTCCGTTCAGGGATGCCGCGGGGTACAGTAGCGAAGTCTTCCGTTCGATTGAGCTCACGCTCTTCTCGTCGGCACTAGCCGTGGTTACGGATTTCATTCTCTTCACCCCCCTCGCCTATTATCTGGCCAGGGGGAACGACCGTGTCGCAGAGACTCTTGTCGATATCCCGATAAGCGTCCCTCATCCGATCATTGGTGTAGCGCTCCTAATTCTTGACAGCCCCGTCACTCCGACCGGACAATTCCTTCTCAGCATACACATCAATTTCTACAACACCATACTGGGATTGGTGACTGCGCTCGTCATCATGTCGGCCCCGATCTACGTAAAATCGATGCTGCCCTATTTCGAGTCGAAGGACCCATCCCCCGAGGAATTTGCTACGGGGATGGGGGCATCCAAACTCAGAACCCTCTTCTCAGTTGTTCTCCCGAATTCGTACGACGGCGTTGCGAGCGCCTCGTTAGTCTCGATGAGCAGGGCTCTCAGCGAGTTCGGTTCCATTTCCATAATCGCATTCTACGTCCTTCAATACCCGTTCTATGGTGTAAGTCCTGCGTCTGTGACCATCTACGAGTTCTTCAGCGGAAACATGGCTGGGGGCCTTGACGCGGCTGTCACAGCATCAGCAATGATGATTCTCGTGGCGATTCCGATCACGTTGGCTGGCCACCTCGTACGCAAGAGGACAGGACGTTGATAGAAGCCAACGTTCGAGTGCGTCTAGGCGAGTTCCAGCTCAGCGCCGAATTACAGGGAGAGGGGGTCATATGTTTGGCAGGGAAGAACGGGTCAGGCAAGACCACACTGCTAAGGGCCCTTGCAGGATTTGTCCCCATTGCCGGAGGATACATCGTGGTCGGAGGGGCCAACATCACGGATTACTCGGTCGAGAAAAGAGGCGTGGTCCTTGTCACGCCGT
>Ga0187770_10002392_pt1 | contig 10492 bp, 8 predicted proteins | sample 0116_SJ02_MP02_2_FD_133154 | JGI IMG/M metagenome (GOLD analysis project Ga0187770, IMG submission 133154) | Tropical peat soil microbial communities from peatlands in Department of Meta, Colombia - 0116_SJ02_MP02_20_MG | ecosystem: Environmental > Terrestrial > Soil > Wetlands > Peat | place... | reverse complement strand
GGGCTCAGCATTTCCACAAAGGCCTGAATTCGAATCTTAAGCTGCCCCACGGAATAAGACGGATCCTCCACATCCAAACGCACTGTGGGGATGCCCTTCGATTCAAGAGCGGCTTTCAGGTCCGGATAATCGAAGTAATGGGCCTCGCAATATTTGTAGAGGAGAAAGATGACCCCTCTGGCCCCGGATTTCCGAACATCCTCCAAGAGGGTTTCCATATGGACTCGACACCCGAGATGCTTGGTCGGGCAGAAAAAGGATGTGAAATAACGCTGGGTCAGCGCTTCCAGAGGATCGAGACTTTCCGGTACCGTGAGGCGGAGAGTCCGTGCCCCACTACAGAGATCATCCTGGACCACCCGTGCGCCGGCCCCTTCAATGAGAGAGAAATAGGAAGGAGAATGGGTCATGTTTCCCGTTAGATAAATGGGAACCAGACCATTCCTATTCTCTGTTTTCTCCGGTAAAGCATCCAGCAGCTCTTCGAGGAGTTCGAGATACCGGACACGGTCCATGAGGTATCCTGCTCGAATGATCTGGGCAAAGTAACCTCCTGGGAGTTCGGCGATCCATTTCCTGCGGGCATAGATCTCTCCCAACTTCTCCCGTATGCGATTAAAAAGCTCGATGGAGGCTTTTATTCTTTCAGAAGTAATCTTTCCCAAATGAGATTGAAGAAACTCCTTGAACCGCCCCATCTCCGCTTCCAAGAAAGGCCGGGAATGTTCCGAGTCCAAATTTGCTGGGATCATCAGGTTGAAGTGGATGGGAAGGCGTCCCTGGTGGGCCCAGATATCGGAGAGCCCCTGCATGGAATCGCAGCTATGACTGAAAATAATTCCCTTTAAGAAATAGAGTTCTCCCTGGAGTAGGCTTTCGAGTGAAGATTTTACTAAATAGCAGCAATTGGGAGGAAGATGAGCCTGGACATGGGACATCTTGATGGGTGCACCCATGAGACGAAAGGGAAGGGCACCGGCGGCATGAATGAGTTCCTCGGGGACATAAGGACAGAAAAAGCCGATGACGTTGCAGTCCTTTGGGAAATAAGAATTCATTTCCTTATATCCCAAAGAAGTGATTGTTTCGATCTCCTTTCGCACTTTTGAGAGAGAAGTCTGTCTATTCACAAAAGTTCCGAATGCTTCGAAAAAAACCCATTCTAATTTTACCCAGAGGTTTGAGTGATTTCAATAGGAGGTCGGTATTTTTTGCTTAGTGAATGGAAACGGATTAAATAATTTGAAAGGAGGTGAATTCCGCACCCTCAGGTGCTCTCTGCTTGTGAGTCCGTGACGTTTTGTACTATAATAAAATTGTTTTTCCCCTTCAATGTCAGTAAAAGGAGACGATGCGATGTCGCCGCGCACATCCGGAGACGCATCCGATGCTTTGGAGTTTCGGCCTTGGTTCAAGCACTACGATCCGGAAGTTCCTCCGCACCTGACTTATCCGCATATTCCTCTCTACCGCCTGTTGGACGAGACCGCGGCCAATCATCCCTCCAGTATATGCACAAATTTTTTTGGCAAACGGCTCACTTACCAACAGATCAAAGAGCTGTCTGACCGCCTTGGCGCAGGCATTCGCACCCTGGGGGTCCGAAAAGGTGATCGGGTGGCCCTCCTCCTTCCCAATTCACCGCAGTTTCTCGTTGCCTATTATGGTCTTTTGAAAGCCGGTGCCGTCAGCGTTCCTCTGAACCCTCTCTACACGGAGCGCGAACTCGAGTTCCACTTGACCGATTCAGGAGCTGAGGTTGCCATCACGATTCCACTCTTTTTGGATAAAGTGGCATCGCTCAGAGGCAGGACTCCTCTCAAGCAGGTCATCTATAGCCGCCTTGCTGACTTTCTTCCATTCCCGCTGAACCTCGCCCAAGCTTTCCAGGAGCGAAGACTCATTTGGGGAATAGGCGGTGGAGGTCTCATGGATTTAAGAGAATTGCTCAAACAGGAGCTCCATCCTGATTGGCATCCGGAGGAAGTTCAGCCAGACGAGATGGCTGTGCTGATCTATAGCGGCGGCACCACGGGCGTTGCCAAGGGCATCATGCTTTCTCACTTTAACTTTGTGGCCAATGCTCACCAGATCATCGCCTGGGGTCATCTCACCGACGAGCAAGGGGTACTGGGTGTTCTGCCCCTCTTCCACGGATTTGGCATGAGCGTGACCATGAACGCTGCAGTGCTTGCAGGCGGAGAGATCATCTTGCTCCCCCGCTTTGACGCAAAACAGATTGCTAGGACCATCCAAAAGTACAAACCCTCCTTCTTTCTTGGCGTGCCGACGATGTTTGTGCGGTTGAGCAGCTTGCCGGGCATTCACCGGTACGATTTCAGCAGCCTGCAGGGAATTTTCGTCGGTGCGGCACCGCTGACGCGGGCCATCAAGGAGGAGTTTGAGGCAAAGCTAAAGGCCACAGGCAAGACAGGGGGGCGAATGATTGAAGGGTATGGTCTCACCGAAGCGGTGACAGCCATCATGGCGAACCCCTACCAGGGAATGCATAAGATCGGAAGCATTGGCCTCCCGTTTCCAGACGTGGATGTCAAAATCGTCAGCGTCGAAGACGGCCGCGATCTTGGGCCGGGTGAGTTGGGCGAGCTTGTTCTCAGAAGTCCCACCGTGATGCTCGGCTATTACAAAAATGCAGAAGAGACCCAAGAGACGATTGTGGATGGCTGGCTCTACACGGGCGACATTGGCTATATGGATGAGGGCGGTTATTTTTACATTACCGACCGCAAGAAGGACCTCATTATCGTCGGCGGGTTCAACGTCTTTCCACGCGAGATTGATGAGCTGATCTATGAGCACCCCAAGGCCAAGGAGGGCATCACGGTCGGTATCCCCGATCCCCGTAAAGGGGAGCGGATCAAGGTCTACATTGTCCTCAAAGAGGGCGAGACGGCGACGCCGGAAGAGTTTATCACATACTTCAAAGAGCGGCTCACCCCGTACAAGGTTCCGTCCGAGGTGGAGTTTCGCACGGAGTTGCCAAAAAGCATGATCGGCAAAATCCTCCGGCGGGCCCTGCGGGAAGAGGAGAGCCGTAAGGCTAAAGAAGCTCAACTGCACCAGGCAGAGACTGCATAAATCCGATCGCCGGTCAAGAATCAGAAATTCGTGCTGGATTATACTCAAAACCCAATCCCTTCTGTGACCTGGCCCGAAGCCCACAAATTCTGATTGAAAAATGAAGCCTAATCTGTTATGAGTAAAAACTCGTCACATTTTTCTTGGAGTTTCGGAGGGGAGAATGAAGATTCGTGCCTTTAAGAATATATGGATGGCAGTCTCAATTCTATTGATTTCTTTCATCGTCTTTCCCAATCAGATCTTTTCCAAGACGACAAGGACCTCTAAGGTGGCCAAGCCCTCACCGAAGGCCCAAACGGCTCACAAGGCTCGAACCTCGGAGAAAACCCAGGCCGCACCAACGGTCGAGAGCAGCCTCCATTGTGATGCTCAATCGGCAGTGTTAATGGACGGCCTAACGGGTCAGGTCCTGTATGAACAGAACTGTCAGTTGAGGATTCCGCCGGCCAGTTTCGTTAAAGTTCTCACCCTTTATTTAGTCTTTGATGCGATTCGCGCCGGGCAGCTTAAGATGGATGATCTGGTGACAGTAAGTGAAAAGGCCTGGAGGATCCAAGGATCCAAGATGTTCATTAAGGTCGGGGATAGGGTGAAGGTGGAAGATTTATTAAAGGGAGTTGCCATCGCTTCGGGAAATGACGCCTGTATTGCCTTGGCGGAACATCTCTCCGGATCGGAGGGAGTCTTCGTTACGAAGATGAATGAGAAGGCCAAGCTCTTGGGGTTGAAGGATTCCCAATTTAGAAACTCTCATGGGATGCCGGATGACGAGCAATTTACCACAGCTATGGACATGGCGACATTGTCGCGAAGTTATATCGAAAATCACCCAGAAGGGCTGACCTTCCATTCCACGGTGGAATTTGAATATAATGGGATTCGGCAGGGGAATCGAAATGTCCTTCTCCAGAAGAATATTGGGGTGGATGGGCTGAAGACGGGCCACATTGGAGAATCGGGCTATCACCTTGTGGCCACTGCGAAGAGAGATGGTCAAAGAATGATCGCCGTGGTGATGGGGTGTGACAAAGTGAGAAAGAGGGCTCCAGAAGCACAAAAATTATTGGAATACGGCTTTAGGAATTTTTCCACGGTCGAGGCTGTCAAGAAAGGTGCTTCTTTTGGTCCTGTAAAGGTTAGGAGGGGCAAACTGAGAGAAGTCATCCTCGTCGCTGCGGAGGACGGAAGGGTGACGGTGGCCAAGGGGAAAGAAAATACAGTATCGGTCAATCTCCAATTGCCACAGTTTGTCGCGGCCCCGATCCAAAAGGGTCAAGTGGTGACAAAAGCGATCATCCAGAATGAGGGGAAAGTCGTAAAGGAAGTTGGGTTACTGGCTCCCATCGATGTGCAGAAGAGCATTCTGCCCTCTTGGCCAGTGACTGCTGCAGCCGTTGCAGGGCTGGTGCTCATAGGCCTCATCGGGTTTTGGTGGTTCCGTCGGCCCAAACAGAAGAAATTCGGATCGTCATAACATCTCCGCCGTCACCGTCCCCCCTAATAGGGAGGGAAAGGACGAGGGAGGAGAACTTCAGAGATGATTTCAAGGCAGATCGTACAGAGGGAGAAGGATATCGAGATTTCTCTGGATCAAATTTGTGAGCAAGTGCTCGGCAGGCACGCTCAATTGAATGATGTGGTCCTGGTGGGGATTCGAACTGGAGGTGTTTTTTTGGCGGAACGGATCAGGCAGAAGATTCTTCAAAAAAGAGGGATCGATCTTCCCACGGGAATTATTGACATTACTCTTTACCGTGATGACTGGACCAGACTGAGCCAAACGCCTGAGGTGAAGAAGGCGGAGATCAGCTTTCCTATCGAGGACAAAAAGGTCCTTCTTATTGACGACGTCCTCTTCACAGGGAGGACCATCCGGGCAGCGATCGATGCTTTGTTGGACTTGGGGAGACCTCGCAAAGTCGAATTGGCTGTGTTAATTGATCGGGGCCACAGAGAGTTGCCCATCCATGCCGATTATGTCGGGAAAACCTTAGAAACGTTCCGACAGGATTCGGTTAATGTGGAGCTGAAAGAATTGGCAGGCGTTGATCAAGTCGTCATCGATTACGGAAAGTACCCGAACCCTTAGTTCGCAGTTCTTAGCATTAAAGTCCGAACTCTCAACTCCTGGCTCAAAACCGGATTGCTCCGAGATATCAATCCCCTATTACCCATTGGGAATGGGCGATCTGTAAGATTGAGAGCTTAGCCCATCCGTCAGCGATCCAGCCCCCTTTTTGGAACCGGGGCCGGTCAGAGGTAACCCTGGCCAAACCCCAGGTTCCAGTCTGGGAAATTGAAAGGATCCTTCATTTCCTACCACAATCCGAGAACCTTCCACCAAGGGAAGCCGATGCCTATCCATATAACAATGTTGACGAAAGAGATAATGAGCCCCAATTTCCACCAAGTCTTTTGATCCAAATAGCCAGCGTTGAAGTAAATGGGTGCAGGTCCGGTTCCATAATGGGTGATCCCGGCATTGAGGGCGGAGAAGAACCCGAAAGTCAGGGCGGCCAGATAAGGTGGAGTCTTTAAAGCTACAGCTACCGCCAGAAAAGCCGGGAACATGGCTGTTACGTGCGCACTCGTACTGGCAAAACCATAATGGCTATAGAAATAGACCAGCATAAGGATGATCAGCGCCGAGATCCACATCCATCCGGTCAAGCTGTTGCCCACTGTAGTGGCAAACCATTTCATGAATCCGAGTGTGTTCAAGTAGCTGGCCATCATGACCAGCCCTCCGAACCAAAAGAGGGCATCCCAGGCTCCTTTCTCGGCGAGCACTTCGTCCCATCGGATGACCCCCGTCAATAGCATGATGGATACGCCAATTAAGGCAACGACTGTGGCGTTGATCTTGTTCCATTCTGAAGTTGCCCAGAGAGCCAAGATAAGGATGAAGACGAAGAGCATGATCTTTTCCGTTCGCTTCATGGGCCCCATTTTTTCAAGCTCGTTTTTGGCCATTTCAGAGGCCTGAGGCGTGGCTTTGATCTCAGGCGGATATATCTTGTAGAGAATGAACGGAACGATGATGAGCGAAAGCATGCCCGGAACAATAGCTGCCAAGGCCCACATCCCCCAAGAGATCGAAATATTTGCAGTTTTCTTAGCCAGCTCAGCAACGAGCGGGTTCGGAGCCATGGAGGTCATGAACATGGCCGAAGTAATGACCGTAGCCTGATACTCCATCTTCATCAGGAAGGCGCCGATCTTCCGAGCCGTTTCTCCCGGTTCAGACCCAAAGGTGGTTGTGAGGGCCCGGACAATGGGATAGATGACTCCTCCTGACCGGGCCGTGTTTGAGGGCATGGCTGGAGAGAGAACCAGTTCGCTGGCAACGATCGAATAGGCTAAACCGAGCGTCTTTCGACCAAAAGCCCGGATGAAAATGTAGGCAATCCTCCTGCCAAGGCCCGTGCTGATGAACCCTCGTGCGACCAAAAAGGCGGTCACAATCAGCCAGACCGTGGGGTCGGCAAATCCTGAGAGCGCCTCACCAACCTTGAGGACTCCGGTGAAGGTGGTCATCATCACTCCGAAGATGACTACAGCACCCATCGGCAAAGGAGTCAGGATTAAACCTACGATGGTAGCCACAAAGATGGCCAGAAGGTGCCAGGCTTCCCTCTTGACCCCGGCTGGTACAGGCGAGTACCAGATGATGAGTCCAATGATAACGATGATGATTCCGCGTCCTATCCGCGCCCCCACACTACGCTCTTGACCGTTCATCTCTCTCCCCCTTTCCACCTGACCTCATTCATGAATTGAAAGTCAGGTCAAAAATTCTACGAACGAAATACCCATCGACCCGATAAACTTGCTACCATGGTTTTTCAGGAAACACGCCTGTTTTCCTCCATGCAACCCGAATGGGAAACAGGTGGATCTTCGTGCCCCGTCAGGTATGATTTGCAATATACGCATTTTATGGAAATTGGTCAATCGAAATCAGGAAGGGATTTACACGGCGGAGGAGTGGACGTCAAACTCGTGAGCCTGAGGAAGCTCTTTATGCACCGGGACCGAGTAGCTTGCGGGAGAGAAGAATAATGTTTGATTTGGCCGGTAATTTATTTTATTCTGATAAAAAGGCAGAACGATAAACGGGGAGATGGTTCACTCCATAAAATAAATCACTCTGTGTCAACGAAGAGAGAGGGATTGCCATGATGACAAGAAAAATCTTTTTAGGCACGTTGCTTTGGTTTTTCTTACTGGAGACGGTGATGTCACCGGTGGTATTCAGCCAGGATCAATCGGGGATAAAAAAATTTGCCCAAGAAGAACTGGATCAGATGCTGGCACCCATTGCCCTTTATCCTGATTCACTTCTCGCGCAGATTCTGATGGCAGCAACTTATCCTCTTGAGGTGGTGCAGGCTGAGCGGTGGGTAAAGGCAAATGAAAATCTCGGGGGCGATCAGCTCAACGATGCCCTCGATAAGAAAGACTGGGATCCCAGTGTAAAAGCCCTGGCACCTTTTCCTCAGGTCCTTTCGATGATGAGTGAAAATCTGGAATGGACACAGAGGCTGGGCGATGCCTTTCTGGACCAACAGGACGAAATGATGGATACAGTCCAGAAACTGAGGAGCAAGGCGGAGGCTGCGGGCAACCTGACAGACACCGAAGAACAGAAAGTGACTGAGGAGGATGGGGTCATCGATATTGAGCCTGCAGACCCAGAGGTCGTCTATGTGCCGGTCTATGACCCGGCCGCGATTTATGGGCCTTGGTGGTACCCAGATTTTCCTCCCTTCTTTTTCCTCCCTCCTCCTGGAATAGTTATCGGTTTCCACGGAAGGATGGGGTTTGGAAGGGGCATAGCCGTGGGTGGGGCCTGGTGTCACGGTTGGGGATATTGGGATTGGCGGCATCATCATCTCAATGTGAACGTCGATCGCCACATCAACATTAACCGTAAGATAAGCCTTAATCGTGATAACATCCAGACAACTCCGTGGCAGCATGATGTGAGTCATCGGAAAGGCGTCTCCTACAGGAATGAGGCGACTCGAGAGCGTTATGGGCAGTCAGCCAGGGGAGCGGGGAACCGTCTCGAATTCCGGGGATTCGAGACAAGAGATCGGCAGGCCCCTGCGGTTACCCGGCCGGGTCCCGCGGAGACAACAAGTCAGCAGGCTTCAGGAGCTACTCGCCAGGGCATTGATCGAAGCAGAGAGAGAAGTGCCTTTGGAGGTATAGAGGGGGGAAGCGATGTTCAAAGGCAGAGCGATCGTGGCCGCCAAAGTCGACAGAGCACATCTTCGAGAGGGACGGGTGGCGTAAGCCGCGGCAATGTTGGCCGTTCCCGTTAAGGATTGAGGAGGGCATTTAAAAATCTATCATTCGATGGAGGAAGAGGCGATGTTTACCAATACGTGGCATCAAAAGAAACGTTCGATTTCCCGATTTGGTTTTCCGATCATAGCCGCAATGATGATATCAACGGGGTTTTATCTCACCGTTTTTGCAGCGGATGCTAAGCAAAAAAATTTCAAGTCTCCTGAGGAGGCCGTTAAATCACTGGTCGATGCAGTGAAAAGAGATGATACAAAGGAACTGCTGGCGATCTTCGGGACGGCAGGCAAAGAGATCATTTTCTCTGGTGACGAAGTGGCCGATCGGCGAGGAAGAGATCGTTTTGTCAAGGCCTATGAGGAGATGAATGAACTGGTAAAGGAAGACGACAAGAGAATCATTCTCCGTGTGGGGATTGAGGATTGGCCTTTTCCGATTCCCATTGTGAAGGTAAGTGAAAACTGGTGTTTTGATACCAGAGAAGGAAAGGAAGAGATTCTGAATCGCAGGATTGGAAGAAATGAGCTGAATGCCGTCCAGGTCTGCTTGGCCTATGTCGATGCGCAGCGTGAATATGTACTGAAAGACCGGGATGGTGACAAGTTGTTGGAATATGCCCAGAAGTTTATCAGTAGAAAAGGGGAAAAGAATGGCCTTTATTGGGAGGCAAAAGAGGGCGAGCCTCAAAGTCCCCTTGGTCCCTTAATCGCCAAGGCTGCTGTGGAGGGATACACTGGGAAGAGGCCCGTTGGAAAACGAAACCCTTATCATGGGTATTACTATAAAATTCTGAAGTCCCAGGGCAAGAATGCACCGGGAGGGGAATACGATTATATAGTTAAGGGCAAGATGATAGGCGGTTTTGCCCTCGTTGCATACCCTGCTGAATATGGCAACTCCGGAGTCATGACCTTCATCGTGAACCAGGATGCTGTGGTATACGAAAAGGATCTGGGTAAAGATACTGAGAAGATTGCAGCGGCCATGAAGAAATTCGATCCGGACAAAACCTGGAAGAAGATGCAATAATCTTTTCCCGGTGTGACATTGTCTCCATAGTCCACAGTCTCTGAGGGGTTAACCTCTAAACTTCAGAGTTTATTCTTTGATTGAAGCATCCTCTTCCAATACTCCTCCGGAACCTAAGGCATCCCTGACCATCCCGCAGATTCTTCCAAACGCCTTCGTCTCCACCATGGATCGGTCGCGGGGCCTGCCCAGAGGGATGGTGACAATTCGGGTGACACGACCCGGTCGGTGTGAAAGGACGACCACACGGTCTGACATGAAACAGGCTTCAGAAATCGAGTGAGTGACCATCAGAACCGTTTTTTCTGTCTTGGACCAGATATCGAGCAAAAGCATCTGCATTGTTTTTCGAGTCAGGTCATCCAGGGCGCCAAAAGGTTCATCCATCAAGAGTAAAGGGGGGTCCAGGGCGAGGGCCCTCACAATTGCCACTCTCTGTTGCATCCCCCCGGAAAGTTCTCTGGGATAATAGGACCAGAATTTTCTATCCAAGCCCACCATCTCCAGCAGAGATTCGATCCGCCTCACCTGCTGCTCTCTTGGAAGTTCACTTTTAGCGATTCGAAAAGGCAAAAGGCAATTCTCGAAGACGCGATACCATGGGAAAAGAGTGGATTCTTGAAAGACGATGCCATATCCCCGAGCTTTTCTCAGCTCTTGGGGGGTCTTTCTTTCGATGAGGATCTCTCCCTCGGAAGCGCCGCCCTCATCTCCGATATCTCCGAGAAGTTCGAGGAGCGTACTCTTACCTGATCCGGAGGGACCGATCAGGGTGATAAACTCGCCCTGAGCCACTTCTAAATAGATTCCACCGAGGGCCTCGACATCTCTGTCTTTGAAATGTTTCTTCACATTGACCAAACGAATAGCGGCGGGAGGGGTTGGTCCTTGGTTCATGAGGAGTCCTCATCCGGGCGTTTAAAGAGTTTCATCATTTCCACAGATCGCCGAAATATTGAAAAAGGGACGGGTTGAAATCGGAAACTTTCTTCTGAAAGCTTTCTTCTCGAACATTCACTGTCCAAGCATCCCAATCCTCTTTTTTCGG
>Ga0187770_10002391_pt1 | contig 10497 bp, 6 predicted proteins | sample 0116_SJ02_MP02_2_FD_133154 | JGI IMG/M metagenome (GOLD analysis project Ga0187770, IMG submission 133154) | Tropical peat soil microbial communities from peatlands in Department of Meta, Colombia - 0116_SJ02_MP02_20_MG | ecosystem: Environmental > Terrestrial > Soil > Wetlands > Peat | place... | reverse complement strand
TCCCGGATGCTGCCTACTCTGCTGGGAGCAGACATTGAACTCAGCCTAAACCCCTCTTTGACTCCCGCCGTCGTTCGCGCCGACCCATCGCAACTTGAGCAAGTCATCCTGAACCTGGCCGTGAATGCGCGAGATGCCATGCCGCAAGGCGGCCGAATTCTTATCGAAACGTCCCTCACGGAAATCAAGGACAAAGGCTCCGAGCAAGTTGACACCCAGATTCCACCTGGACGCTACGTTCTTCTTTCTGTCACGGACACCGGTTGCGGCATGGACCGAAGAACTCAGGAGCGGATGTATGAGCCCTTCTTCACTACCAAGCCCTCGGGCAAAGGCACGGGGCTTGGGCTGTCGATGGTCTATGGAATCGTGAAACAGAGCCACGGATTCATTTCTGTCTCGAGCGAAGTCGGCCAGGGCACAACCTTCCGGGTATATCTACCCCAGGTCCAGTCCGAGCATGTGCCGATGCCCGTTCAGAAAATCGCGCTGTCCCCCGAGGTTCAAACGGCGACCATCCTGTTGGCGGAAGATGAGCATCTGCTGCGTGACGCCATGGGCGAGTACCTGCAAGGTCTCGGGTTTAACATCCTGTCCGCTCCCGATGGGAAGTCGGCTTTGCGATTGGCTGAGATGCAAAAAGAACCTATCCATATTTTGCTGACCGACGTCATCATGCCGGGAATGCGAGGCACGGAGCTGGCGCGCAGGGTTATCAAGATCCATCCGGAGGCGAAGGTGATTTGTGCGTCTGGCTACCCGGGCGATGTCATGGAAGATGACGAATTGCCGGAAGGCATATTTATCCAGAAGCCGGTCGACTTGCGTGCCCTGGTGGTCCAGATCCAAGGCCTCCTCCGTCCCAGCTAAAGCGCGCGTCAACTTTTTTCTTAGCTCCCCAACTTTCTTAGCTCCCAGCCCAATCCAACTTCGCCCGTAGCGCGTACTGAAAACAAATTCCCCCGCTGGGGTCACGGAGCTAAGACATATGAAAATCAGATCTTCGATTCTTCGACTGCTCATAACATCAGCCGTCGCGTTGCTAACCACAATCTCATTCGCGCAGGGCAATCACACACAAGGGTATGGCGATGACAAGGTCCTCGAATTCACCTATACGCAAAATTTCGACTGCGTCGATCAGCCTTCCAACGACCTGAACTATAACGGCGTCAAAGCCGCCGAGGATCCCGGAGAACTTCAGATTCCCATCTGCCAGGTGGGCATAAACCCAGGGATCGATCCCCCGGGCCAGGTTGGGAACCCCGCTATTACTACGGAGCCGGTTTACGTCCTGGTTCCCATGTTCTCGGTCGACAATGACCAGAATGTGAAGGATGCTATCCCGTGCGACAAAGTGGTACCGGGAACCCTGTGCGGCTCTGCTCTGGGCAGCACGCTGGTCAAACTGTTCGGTGCGATTCCGGAGGCGTTCAAAGCTCGGCCCCAAGTCTTCACGCAATGCCCTGGTCCCCTGCCCGCCGGCACATGTACCATGCACACGTCCAGAATCGACCTGGGAAGGCTGCTGGTCTCGCTTGGATATCTACCTCCTCCAGCCACGAATGTTTTTCTGCCCACGCCGAATCACAGCCATGTAGTTATCAATCAGGACGTCCATCTCAAAGCCATCTGGTGGCAGGTGATCCCGGTGCTGGTGTTGGATGAAATCGACTGGCCGAGCAAGAACGGCGACAGCGGCATCACTTCGTTTGCGAAGCTCCAGGCAGCCGAAAAAGCGGGCGCCGCTCTGGAAGCCCCCTCAAACTTCTTTTTGTTCTTTTCGTCTCGCGAAATGAAAGATGGCATGTAACTTGCGCCCTGCCGCCCGGAGGATCTCCGTCTAATCCTCATTTAGGGGGTATCCCATCCTCGCCGCATCCTTGCGACGAGGGTGGGATTTTCGCGCCGAGTTTCGAAGTTTAGGTTTTTCGAGTGCGCGTTGCCGCGGGTTGTTCCCAACCGAAAATCTCTGCCTGACTTGCCTCTGACACGCTAAGATAGTTGAACTCGCACCTTCCACGGAACTCGCGTGATCGAAACGAAAACAGAGGCTGAGATTGAGACGCCGTCGCGGACTGTGCCTGTGCTTCCCGTGAGCGTGATCGTTCCCGCTCGTAACGAAGCGCGCAATCTGCCGCGCTGCCTCGCGTCGCTCGCGGCGGTTGGCGAAATCTATCTCGTCGACTCCGGGAGCACCGATGACACCGTGCGCATTGCAGAATCGTACGGCGCGAAGGTCGTTCAATTCCGCTATCGCGGCGGTTGGCCGAAAAAACGGCAATGGGCGATGGATACCCTGCCTCTGGCGTATGACTGGATTCTGCTAGTCGATGCCGATGAAGTTCTTACTCCCGAACTCTGCGCCGAAATTCGAAGCGCGATCAAAGTCTCTGGCATTGACGGTTACTACATTGCCCTCGAGATGTATTTCCTCGGGCGAAGGTTGCGCCACAGCGGGGCAAGTTTTTGGAAGCTCTCACTTTTCCGCAAACGCGTTGGCCGGTACGAATGCCGCCTGCAGGATCAGGATGCAACGATGGCCGACATGGAGGTGCACGAGCACGTCATCGTCAACGGCCCGACGCGCCGTTTACAGCATCCGCTGATTCATCACAATGTCGAGTCGCTCGATCGCTACATCCAGAAGCACAACGAGTATTCCAACTGGGAGGCGCGGGTCTGGGTTGACGGGCGGGGTGAGGGGCGGACTGACGGGCGGATTCACGGAAACGACCGCGCCGGAACGAAGTTCAACGACAGAGGGCTGGACGGCGGCAAGAACGAAGGCGAGATTCAACCCTCCCTCTGGGGAACGCAGGCCGAGCGACGCCGCTGGCTGCGCAGGCATTTTCTGGAGCTTCCTGGTTCGCCGATTTTGTTTTTCTTGTACAAATATTTCGGGCGGCTCGGGTTCCTCGACGGTATTCCCGGCTTGATCTACTGCGTATTCCAGGGAGTTCAGTTCTTCCACATCAAAGCCAAGATCTACGAGCTTCGCGCCTCAAGGAAGGCAGCCTGACTCATGTGCGGCATCAGCGGCCTTGTCAACCACAATAGGTCTGACGGCAATTGCGATAACTCGGAAACGCTGGCGCGGACGACCGCAGTCCAATGGCATCGCGGGCCTGACGACTTCGGGCTCTGGGAGCGCCGTTTGCCGGATGGCACATACATCGGTTTGGGCAGCCGCCGCCTCGCCATTCTCGACTTGTCGCTCTACGGTCACATGCCGATGTCGAATGAAGACGGCTCAGTGTGGATCACCTATAACGGCGAGATCTACAACTTTGGCGACCTGCGCCGCGAATTGGAGTCGAAAGGCCATCGGTTTCGTTCGCACACCGACACGGAAGCGATCATTCATCTCTACGAGGAATACGGGACTGAATGCCTCAATCGACTGAACGGTATGTTTGCCTTCGCGATCTGCGATCTGCGCGGCCCGTCGCCGAAGTTATTCCTAGCGCGCGACCACTTCGGGATCAAGCCGCTCTACTATTCGGAACGAGGTGGCACGCTGGCCTTTGCTTCCGAGGTCAAAGCTCTGCTCGAAGTCCCCGGCATTGAAGCGCGAATGAACATGGAGGCGCTGCATCAGTATCTGACTTTTCTTTGGGTGCCCGATCCAGCAACCATGTTCGAAGGGATTCAAAAACTGGAAGCGGGACATTACGCGATCTGGCAGCGCGGCGAGCTGAAGATCGAGAAATATTGGGACCTGACCTTTCCCGCGAAAGACCATCCTTTCGAGCGGAGCGAGGCGGATCTGTGGCGGGAAATTCGCGAGCGCTTCTGCGCGTCGGTCGAAGAGCAGATGGTCAGCGACGTCCCCATCGGCGCTTTCCTGAGCGCTGGCCTCGATTCCTCAAGCATCGTAGCTGCGATGGCGCGCAAACAGCCGGTGCGTACGTACACGATTACATTCCCTAAGAAATACCGCGTTGGCGAAACGACAATTGACGATCCTGGTGTGCCGAGGCGCTTCGCGCAAACGCTGGGATGCGAGCATCACGAGATTGTCGTCGAACCGGATGTAGTGAGCCTGCTGCCCAATCTGACGTGGCACATGGATGAGCCGACAGCCGATCCGGCACTCATTACCGCGTTTCTCGTTTGCCGCGAAGCACGAAAACAGGCGACAGTCCTGCTCTCTGGTGTTGGCGGCGACGAGCTCTTCGCTGGATATCGCAAATATATTGCAAACGCGTGGGCCGAGGAATATCGCCGAATGCCACGCCTGGCCCGGTCTGCCGCAGAGAAAGCTACGCTCGCCCTTCCGAGCCTGCGCGGAACGCGCATGAAGGGTAGCGTTCGGTTGGCCAAGAAGATGGCTCGCAGCGCGGCGCTCAGCCCGTCAGAAGCCTTTATCCGCAACTGCACTTACCTTGACGCCGAGCAGAAGGCCGATCTCTATGCACCCGAGTTGCAAACGCTGACCACGTTTGATCCGTCGAACCGGCATCGAGGCGCCTTCGAGGAAGTCCGTCACGCCGATTTCCTCAACCAGATGCTCTACCTGGATACAAAGATCTTCATGCCCACTCTCAATCTCACTTATAACGACAAAATGAGCATGGCATCGTCGGTCGAAGTCCGCGTGCCCTTCCTCAATCGCGAGTTTGCAGAGTTTGTTGCCTGGAACGTGAAACCGGAGTTGAAACTGAAAGGCAAATGGCATCCGGTGACGAAGCACATTTTCCGCGAAGCCATGCGCGGGATGCTACTTCAGGAAGTGCTGCAACAGCCCAAGGCTGGATTCGCTGCTCCGGTAGACTATTGGCTGGCGCACGACCTGCGACCGGTTGTCGACGATCTGCTATCTGAATCTCAGGTTCGCCGACGCGGCTTGTTTCGGCCAGAAACGGTTCGCCGTTTCGTAGACGAGCATCGGCGGGGAACGGAAGATTGGTCGATGCAAATCTGGCAACTGCTGACGCTGGAGACCTGGATGCAGCTCTTCCTTGACGGCGGAGCGCACGGTTTAGCGGAAAAGACTCTAGCGCAGCAGAAACAGCAGGCGCGGGCGCCGCACACAAGCTCTGCGTGGGTGGGTTCCAGCGCATGAAACAACTCTTACAAGATGCACGAACTGGCGAACTGGCCGTGACTGAGGTGCCGGCACCGCAGTTGCTGCCCGGCTGCGTGCTGGTGCGAACTGTGGCGTCGTTAGTCTCGGCTGGTACCGAGCGCGCATCGGCGGAGTTTGCCCGCAAAAATCTGCTGGCGAAAGCCAAGTCTCGCCCCGATCTGGTGCGGGACGTGCTTGCGAAACTGCAGCGCGATGGCTTGACCGCGACGGTAGGAGCAGTGCGCTCACGCCTCGATCAGCCGCAGTCGGTTGGGTACAGCAGCGCCGGAACCGTGATGGCAGTTGGCGATGGCGTTTCCGATCTTGCGGCCGGCGACCGTGTCGCGTGCGCGGGAGCCGGTTACGCGGCGCACGCCGAGATTGCGTGTATCCCGCGCTTGCTTGTCGCGAAGATTCCCGCTAGCGGTCCAGCAAACGCCATCGCAGGAATCAGCGAGCAGCGGGCGGCCTCCTTGGAAGCTGCGTTTCCGGTGTCGTTCGAAGAAGCCGCCTTCGGAACCGTTGGCGCAATCTGCCTGCACGGAATCCGCACTGCGGGCGTAACACTCGGCGATTCGGTGGCGGTCATCGGTCTTGGGCTCCTTGGTCAAATTGCACTGCAATTGCTGAAAGCTGCCGGTTGCCGCGCGTTTGGCATGGACCTGGTGGAGGAGCGCGCCCGCCTGGCGATTCAAAGCGGGGCCAGCGCAGCTTCGGCGAGCGCGGAAGAATTTCGCGATTTCTGTTTTCAGCAGACCGGAGGTAAAGGCGTCGATGCGGTCTTGATCACGGCCGAGACTCCGTCGAGTGTGCCGGTCAATCTGGCTGCTGAAGTTGCCCGCGATCGCGCCATCATCTGTGCGCTTGGAACGGTTGGCATGGAACTAGAGCGGAAGCTCTATTACGAAAAAGAACTCGACTTTCGCGTCTCTCGTTCCTACGGTCCGGGCCGCTACGATGCTGCCTACGAGCAGAAAGGCCGCGACTATCCCATCGGCCACGTTCGCTGGACCGAAACGCGCAACATGGAAGTTTTTCTCCGTTTCATCTCGGAGGGCAAGTTGAACCTGCCTGCGCTGATCACGCATCGCTTCCCCATCGACCAGGCGGCCCGCGCCTACGACTTGATCATGGGAAGCGGCAATGAATCCTCGCTGGCGATTTTGCTTAGATACCCGGAAGCAGGACCGGAGACGTTACCAAGTTTGCCGGGAAAAATCTTCTTGGGCGACGCTGCTTCGCCCGCGGCCGTGAAGCAAGGCGCGGTTGTTCTCGGCGTTCTGGGCGCGGGCAATTTCGCGCAAAGCACGCTCCTGCCCGCTCTCAAGGCGATTCCCGAAGTTTCTTTTGCGGGAGTGTGCAATTCGACCGGGCCTCGCAGCCGCAGCACCGCCGAAAAGTTTGGCTTTTCCTACTGCGCAAATTCCGAAGACGAAATCCTGCGAGATCCTAAAATCAACGCGGTGTTGATCGCCACGCGGCATCATCTTCACGCAAGGCAGGCGATGGCAGCGATCAACGCCTCCAAATCCGTCTTCTGCGAGAAGCCGCTCTGCTTGACCGAAAGCGAACTTGCCTCGCTTGTGCGTGCGCTGGAACGGTGCAGCGAGTCGTCAGAAATGCCCGTGCTCATGGTGGGTTTCAACCGCCGGTTTGCTCCGATGGCTGTACAGCTGAAAGCGTTTCTATCGGAAATTCACGAGCCGCTCTCCATGCACTATCGGCTGAATGCCGGCTTCATTCCCGCCGACCATTGGATCAACGATCCCGAGCAGGGGGGCGGCCGCATTCTCGGCGAGGTTTGTCACTTCGTGGACTTCCTTTGCTTCCTCGCCGGCGGGTGCCCGACGGAAGTACAAGCCCAGAGCGTTGGCAACCCAGGCCAATACAGCATGGATAACATCGTTGCCCAATTTAGATTCGCGAACGGCTCGCTCGGCACGATTACCTACATGGCCAACGGCGACAAGTCGGCTTCCAAGGAGCGGTTGGAGGTGTTCGGCGGAGGTTCGGTTGCGATACTCGAGGATTTTCGGCATCTCGAACTTGTCCGCGCCGGCCGTCGACGCATCACGCGCGCCCGCCTGGAACAAGATAAAGGCCATAAGGCGGAAATGCGCGCCTTCGTCGATGCACTCCAGGGAAAAATTCTGGCGCCCATTTCGCTCGAGCAGATTGTCGGCTCTACGCTGGCGACGTTGCGCCTTCTGAACGCCTGCCAGACCGGTGAATCGCTAAAGATCAACGTGCGTGAATTTGTTGCCTGCGCCTTGCAGGAGAAAACGACGGAGAACGAACCTGCGCGGCCGAAAGGAGATGAGAGGCTCGTCTCGTAATGAACCTGGCGTGCAACGTTCAAATCCGCCTGAGGCGCAAAAGCATGCACGGCAGTGCTAAGGCTTTGCATGCCCAAATCAGTTTTGAGATTACGCCGAGCCGTGCATGCTGATCCTGGGCCTGAACATGTTTCACGCCGATGCGTCGGCCGCCATCCTTGAAGACGGAAAGATTCTTTTCGCCGTCGCCGAGGAGCGGCTCAATCGCCACAAGCACTACGGCGGCTTTCCTGCACTGGCGGTAAAGGCGTGTCTTGACGCGGTAGGAGCGAAGCTAACCGATATCCACCACGTTGCGGTCGGCCAGGACAGCGATGCGAATCTCGCGAAGAAGGTCCAATACGCTCTGGCCAATCCTGGCAAGATTTTGAACTTCATCAAAATGCGGCAGCGCAAGGAAGCTATGCGCGACGTGCGCCTGCTGCTCGCGCAAGCTCTCGAGCTCGATCCGAAGCAGCTCAAGTTTCAGGAGCATCACGTCGAGCACCACATCGCGCATATTGCCAGCGCTTACTACTGTTCGCCCTGGGAGAAAGCTGCCGGCTTCAGCTACGACGGCTCCGGCGATTTCGTCTCTACCATGATGGCGCGCTGCGAAGGGACAAACATTCACGTCCTCGAGCGAGTTTTCCTTCCGCATTCGCTTGGCAGCTTCTACACCATGATCTGCGAATTCATCGGCTACAAGAAGTATGGCGATGAAGGAAAGGTCATGGGCCTGGCTCCCTACGGCAAAGATACGTTTGTCGAGCAAATCGGCAAGATCATGACGCTGAAGAATGGCGCCTTCCGGCTCGACATGAGCTACTTCAAGCCGCTCGGCAGCAATCAGGGGATGCAAGTGCTGCCCGACGGAACCGTGCGCCTGGCAAGGCATTTCAGCGAGAAGATGGAAAAGCTGTTCTTGCAGCCCCGCGAACCTTACAGCGAAATTACTCAGCGCGACATGGACCTTGCGTATGCCATGCAGCACTGCTTCGAAGAAGTTTTCTTCCGCCTGCTGGAGGACCTGCATCAGCGCGTAGGGGATGAAAACCTGGCTATGGCAGGAGGCTGCGCGCTCAACAGCGTGGCAAATGGGAAACTATTTGCGCGAACGCCCTTCCGCCGAACGTGGATTCAGCCTGCCGCGGGAGACGAGGGCTTGGCAATTGGGGCCGCACTTTATGCCTACCATGCGGTGTTGCAACAACCACGCCGCGAGCAGATGAATCACGCCTATCTCGGCCCCGAGTTTTCGGAGGCGCAAATCGAATCTACGCTAAGGGCTGCGGGCGTAAAGTATCGGTGCATGGATCGCGAGCCCCTGCTCGAGGCAGTGGCAAATGAAATGGTCGCCGGTAACGTGGTTGGCTGGTTTCAGGGCCGCATGGAATGGGGCCCGCGCGCTTTGGGTAATCGCTCCATCGTCACGCACCCAGGTTTGCCCAATATGAAGGATGTGCTGAATGCGCGCATCAAGCACCGCGAGTGGTTCCGCCCGTTTGCGCCGGCGATTCTGGCGGACGCACAGCATGAATATTTCGAGCACGACCATCCGTCGCCTTATATGCTGCACGTCTATAAAATTCGGCCGAAGAAGAGAAAAAGCTTGTGCGCGGTAAACCATGTGGACGACACCGGCCGCCTCCAGACGGTAACGCGCGACGAAAATCCGCTCTACTACGATTTGATCAAAACCTTCGGCCAGAAGACCGGCCTTCCGATAATTCTCAACACCAGCTTCAACGAGAATGAGCCCATCGTGTGCACGCCCGCTGAGGCCATCGACTGCTTCCAACGCACGAAGATGGACGTGCTGGCGATCGGCCCGTTTCTCGCGCGCAAAACCGAGAACTGATGGTTATCAGCGCACAGGAAGCAAAGGGCGGTGTGGCGACAGCCTCAATCAATCTTCGCAAAGTCGCGGCCTGGCGCGGCGTCCGCGTGCTCGCCTGGGACGGTGATGCCCTCTATGGATGCCGGCGCTACGAACTGGTCTGCTTGAGGACAACGCGCTTACATGCGAAAGATAAGGCTGAATGGGAACCTGTGGCGAGTTTCCGGCCTGGATGGTGGAGAAATCTAACTTCACGCACTCGCCTTACGTATCGACTGGTGCGGGATGGATTTCACGCGCTCGTTGTCCTCGAAGACAAAACCATGATTGCCGCTGTCCCAAGTGCAATCGCAACACGCGAACCAGCGAGCCGCGACTTCAAAACGACGCACAAGATTCTCCGCGGCACGCGGCCGCTTCATATCGCCGCCGTCCCCGGCGGAAACATTTATTGGGGTGAATACTTCGACAATCGCGAACGCGCCGAGGTGCACATCTACGCCTCCTCGGATCGAGGCCGGACCTGGGATGTCGCGTATACCTTCCCCGCTGGCGCTATCCGCCACGTTCACAACATTGCCTACGACCGTTGGGGTGATTGCCTCTGGATTCTTACAGGTGACGAGGGCCCGGAGTGCAAAGTGCTCCGCGCATGCCGCGATCTCGGTTCGGTCGAAACGCTTCTTTCCGGCAGCCAGCAAACCCGCGCCGTCGCCGCCATCCCCAACAAAGATGCACTTTACCTCTCAACCGACACGCCCTTCGAGCAAAACCATGTGCTGCGGCTCGATCGCGCGTGCAGAGTAGAGAAGCTCGCTGAACTTACCAGTTCTTCCATCTACGGCTGCCATACGAGCAACGCGCTCTTTTTTTCCACCATGGTCGAGCCAAGCGCGGCAAATCCAACCCGCGAGGTCCATCTAATCGGCTCCGCCGATTGTGCAAATTGGCAGATGCTTGCCCGATGGGACAAGGATTCTCTTCCAATGCGCTACTTTCAATACGGCAACGCCATATTGCCTGATGGCGAGAACACGACAAACTATCTTGCAGTGACGACGATCGCGGTGAAACACGACGACGTCGTTACAACGCTCTGGGAAGTTGCCACAGACGAAAGCACGAAACCGATCGCAAGCAACGCAAAGAAGAGCCTGCCATGACTGTGGCTGCACGCTGGCGTTATTACCGACGCGTTGTCCCAGCCTACCTTGGCTCGGGACAGAGCCAGCTCGCGTTTTGGCATGAGACGCCCGAGATCAATCCGCAAG
>Ga0187770_10002390_pt1 | contig 10500 bp, 5 predicted proteins | sample 0116_SJ02_MP02_2_FD_133154 | JGI IMG/M metagenome (GOLD analysis project Ga0187770, IMG submission 133154) | Tropical peat soil microbial communities from peatlands in Department of Meta, Colombia - 0116_SJ02_MP02_20_MG | ecosystem: Environmental > Terrestrial > Soil > Wetlands > Peat | place... | reverse complement strand
CGATGACGATGTAATCGTAGACCATGTCCGCTTCCGGACGCCCCCGGCCCTGTTCCCGGCCGGGCTCCTCGGGCAGCAGGATTTTTATAAACAAAATCGCGGCTTTTTTCAATCCCGGACACGCGCACCGGGGCCGCGGGCTTCCGAGCCGGCGGTCGCTTCGACGATGCGCGCTCGAGACGGGGCCGGGAAGCGGGGAGTTGGTAAGATCGTGTAAAGATCCCGTCAAGATTTTGCAAAATCGCGGCCCGGATGCCGGTTCTTGACATCGCTCGGAAGCCGGGAATACGATCATGGGACGAAAGCCTTCTCCGGGGAACGCCGGACAGTCGGGGCGTGCTTTCACGGAGCGGCGGGTCCGCGCGGCGGGAGCGGCCGGACCCGTGATTTCCCGGGGTTCCGCCGGAAAGAAAGGAGCTCGGACATGACCGCAGACGACAGGACGCCGCTCACAGAACGGCCGGCCTGGAAGGCGCTTCAGGCGCACCACGGCCGGGTCCGCGACCTGCATCTCCGGGAGCTCTTCGCGCGCGACCCCGGCCGGGGGGAGCGCCTGACGGCTGAGGCCGCGGGCTTGTTCTTGGACTATTCCAAGAACCGCGTCACCGACGAGACCCTCGGGCTGCTTATCGAGCTGGCCCGCGAGTCGGGGCTGCGGGAGCGGATTGAAGCCATGTTCCGGGGCGAGAAGATCAATGTGACGGAGGACCGAGCCGTGCTGCACGTGGCCCTGCGGGCCCCGAAAGGCGCGTCCATCGTCGTCGACGGCGAGAACGTGGTCCCCGGGGTTCGCGCCGTGCTCGAGCGGATGGCGGACGTTTCCGAACGGGTCCGCAGCGGCGCCTGGCTCGGCCACACCGGAAAACGCATCCGGAACGTCGTCAACATCGGCATCGGCGGCTCCGACCTCGGGCCGGCGATGGCGTACGAGGCGCTCCGGCACTACAGCGACCGGGCCATGACCTTCCGCTTCGTCTCCAACGTCGACGGGACCGATTTCGCCGAGGCCGCCCGCGACCTGGATCCTGCCGAGACCCTCTTCATCGTCTCCTCCAAGACCTTCACGACCCTGGAGACGATGGCCAACGCGCGCGCGGCCCGCGACTGGGCGCTCGCCGGCCTCGGCGGCGACGGGACGGCGTTGGCCAGGCATTTCGTGGCCGTCTCGACGAACGCGAAGGCGGTCGGAGAGTTCGGCATCGCTCCCGCGAACATGTTCGAGCTCTGGGACTGGGTCGGCGGGCGCTACTCCATGGATTCGGCCATCGGCCTCTCAACCATGCTGGCCGTGGGCCCGGACGGCTTCCGGAACATGCTCGACGGTTTCCGCCGCATGGACAAACACTTCCGCACTGCTCCGTTCGAAAAGAACCTCCCCGTGATCATGGGCCTTCTCGCCGTCTGGTACAACAACTTCTTCGGCGCCGGGACCGCGGCGGTCCTGCCCTATGATCAGTACCTGAAGCGTTTCCCCGCCTATCTCCAGCAGCTGGCCATGGAGAGCAACGGCAAGCGCGTCACGCTCGACGGGAGCGCGGTCGCCTGCGAGACCGGTCCCGTCTATTGGGGCGAGCCGGGGACCAACGGTCAGCACTCCTTCCTCCAGCTGATTCATCAGGGTACGCGGCTCATCCCGTGCGACTTCATCGCCTTCGCCCGGCCCCTCAACCCGCTCGGCCGGCAGCACGACATCCTTCTGGCCAACATGTTGGCCCAGGCTGAGGCGCTGGCCTTCGGCAAGACCCCCGAGGAGGTGAAGGCCGAGGGGGCGCCCGATCGGCTCGTGCCCCACCGCGTCTTTCCGGGCAACCGCCCCTCCAACACGATCCTCGGCGAACGCCTCACGCCGGGAACGCTGGGTGCGCTCGTGGCGCTTTACGAGCACAACGTCTTCACTCAGGGGACGATCTGGAGCATCAACTCCTTCGACCAGTGGGGCGTCGAGCTGGGCAAGGCCCTGGCCCGGCGCATTATCCCGGAGCTCGAGGGCCCGAAGGGGCCGCGGCTCGGGCACGACAGCTCGACGAACAGCCTGATCCGGCGCGTGCGGAAGCTCAAGGCGGCGGGCTGACGGACGGCGACTTCGACGCCCTGCACCTTCGCGACAATGCCGCGCATCGCGGCGCGCTGGACTACAAAAGCCGTCGGTCCCGTGGAGACGGACTACTCCGTCTCCATTGCCCCGATCCCGATCACGGCGCTGTCCGTGTCGAGGATCAGGAGCACGCCGCTGCTGACCTCATAGTAGGTCACATGGTAGACGGTGCCGGCGACGGTCAGCGTCCCCGTAAACCGTCCGGCGTTCGAAGTGTCCGCGGTATAGGCCCCCGTGAGGGCCTGGTTTGCGGAGACCGTCCCGATACTATTGACGTCGACCGCGCCAGTCAGGGTCCCCGCCCCGCCGGCCACGGTCTGGCCGACGAAATCGGTTTCGCCGCTCGAGTTCACGAGTTGCATGTTGAGGGCGTAGTTGCCGGTGACCGTCCCCGTCGTTTGCGGGACGATTTGGCCGGTGGCAACCGAGGAGCCGTCAAAGTCCAGGATGAGCGCCCCCCCGCCGCCGTTCGGGTTGCTCGGGTCGATGAGGTTGACGGCCGGGTCCGTGGCGAAGATCATGAGGGACACCATATCCTGCGTGACGCCGACACTGGGAAGGCTGAAAGTTCCGGCCCCGTTCGGCGCGATGGCATAACTCGACTGGGCCCAGATGGAGCCGTTGGTGACGTTGCCGTCGTTGTTCACGTCGGCGAAGCCCGCCGTCAGGCCTCCGTTGCCGTTGGCCGTGAACTGGCCGACGGCGCCCTCGGGTCCCATTTCCGACGAGCCGCCGGCCGAAAAGACGTAGTTGCCGGTCAGGGTGGCGTTGGAGAAGGCCGGCGTCACCCCCGAGGCGGCTTGGCCGGCCATCATTCCGGCCCCAATGTAGGTCGGCACGTCCTCCTCGATGATCCGCAGGACCTCGCCCTGTACGATGTAATATGCGAAGTGGAAGCCGACGTTAGTCGAAATCGTGCCCCGGCCGAACGCGTCCGGTGCCGTAATCGTTCCGGTCAGCAACGCGGACGACGTCGAGCCCCCGTCGTTTTCATAGAACGTACCGTTGCTCATCGTGTCGGTGGCCGCGTTAAGCATGGCGGTGCCGCCGCAGGCCATGGGCGTTCCGCTCGAGATATCGATCCCGCCCGAAATGAAGGCGTAGTACCCGTTGATCGAGGCCGCGACGGCGACCCCCGAGGGCTGGGAATCGAGGGTTCCGCTCGAAGTCGCCGTGGCGTCGAATTGGATGATGGACGCGTGCGTGGCCGAGGTGAGCGCCAGGCTGAACGTTTCGACGCCGTTGTTTGGCAGGGCCGCGTCGTTGACGTTCAGCGTTATGCTCCCCCGGCCGTCGGGGCCGATGGCGTAGGTTCCAGTGACTTGGTCGCCTCCCGCCTGGCGGACGTTGTCGGCGTAGTCCTGTTCGCCCCCGGTAATATTGCCGCTGCCGTCCGTGATGACCGTGCCGACGGCCGTGTAGTTGCCGTAGCTGTCGTTACCCTGGACCTGGAAGACGTACGCGCCGCTCAGCTGGGAATTCGAAGCGCCGGACACGATCGTGATCGTAACGCTTTGCGAGGCCGAGCTGTCCGCAGTCGACGTGGCCGTGACCTTCACGGTCCCCGTCGACGCCGGGGCGGTGAAGACGGCCGTCACGCCGTTCGCCGTGTGCGAGGGGCTGATCGTCCCGTTTGAGGTTGACCAATCGATCCCTTCGTTGCTCGTGTCGTTGAGCACGTTGGCCGTGAGGCTCACGGACTGGCTGACCGTCACGATCGAGGGCCAGTTCGTCAGGACGATGGAGATGCTCGAGGACGACGAACTGGAGGAGCTGCTGCACGCCACCCCGGCGATCAGGCCACCGGCGACGAGCAGGCCGATAAGGGCGCGAGCCGGAAGATGTCGCTTTGCTGTGATCGTAGCCATGGCCGTCCTCACTTTTCCTTGGCCGCGCTCGTCCGGTCCTCGATCCAGGCATGACCCGTCCGGATGAGGAAGCCGCGCGCGCTCCGGATCGCGTAAACGAGGCTGCCCGTCTGGATCGTGCGCACGAGGAACACCGGATGCCCGAGGACGCTCGTCATCACTCCGACGAGCTTGACCTCCTGGCCCGGGCCGAGCGTCAGGGCTTTGGGACCCTTCAGGGCGTAATCGCCGAGATGGGCGTCGATCGTCGACGAAGACGCGGACACCATCACGTGGGCGCCCGCGAGCATGCCCGGATCGGGGGTTGCCACCAGGCTGACCACGCTCCCCGTGATCGTGGTCTCCCTCGCGGCATCGTACCGGGGGGCCCTGATGGTCCTCATCCCCGCGGCCGTCTGCGCCTGAGCGTGCGTCATGATCAGCAACAGGGCGGAGATGAGCAAGGCTCCCCCACCGCCGTGAGATCTTTTCATCGCTTCCTCCTTATAGAGCCGAGGGCGTTGGCTGGCGGCTCGCCCGCGATGGCGGGGGAGCCGAAACGGGCCCGCCCGTCGCAAAAAATTCCACCGCCCCTTCCCAAACCATGATAGGCCTAAGCGGAACGGAAATCAAATCGGGCCGGCGCCACCGCCGGCCCCGAAACGCGTGCCGCCCACTTTGCTCCCGGCACGGGACCGATCCGGTATTGACAGCGATGGGGACGCGGGTTAATATGGATAATTGGACGTCGGTCTTTTTCGCGACGACAGGTGAATCAGGCGCGGCGAAACAGGACGAGATAGAAAAGCGGAGCGCCTAGGCTCCTCTTGGGAATCGCTCGGAGGCTCGCTCATGGAATCCCAAAAAAAGGATGACCCTCACGGCCGGCTTGCGGAGCCGACATCTCCGGCGGCTGCCTCCGAAGGCCCGGCGCACCGGCGCCGGAGATGGCCGTGGATCCTGGGAGCGGCCCTCATCATCTTGGGGGTGTGGCTCGTGTGGCCTCGGCTGCACACCGGCCGGTCTCCGAAGGATCCCAGGCTCGGACTCGATGCGGCGATGCAGGGCGTCCCCGTGACCGGGGCCGTCGCCCGCATAGAGGACCTCCCGGTTTATCTGACCGGCCTCGGCTCTGTCATTCCGGTCAAGACGGTCACCGTCCGGACCCGGGTCGACGGCCAGCTCGACAAAGTCGCCTACCGCGAAGGGCAATCAGTCCGCGAGGGCGACCTCCTGGCGGAGATCGACCCTCGTCCCTTCGAGGTCCAGCTCCACCAGGCCGAGGGACAGCTGGCCAAGGACCAGGCGGCATTGGTCAACGCCAAGCTCGACCTGAAGCGCTACCAAGAGCTGATCAAGGACGATTCCATTCCGCGCCAGCAGCTCGACACGCAAGCGGCCCTCGTCGACCAGTACGAGGCGGCGCTGAAGAGCGACCAGGCCCAGGTCGACAGCGCCAAGCTCAACCTCGTCTATTGCCGGATCACGGCGCCGCTCTCCGGGCTCACCGGCCTCAGGCTCGTCGACCCCGGGAACATGGTCCACGCGAGCGACACGAACGGCCTCGTCGTCATCACCCAGCAGCAGCCCATCACGGTCGTCTTCACCATCCCCGCGCGCTATCTGCCGCAGGTGATGCAGCAGGTGCGGGCCGGGAATAAGCTCGCCGTCGAGGCCTGGGACGAGTTCGCGACGCGCAAGCTCGCCGACGGCACGCTCTTCGCCACCGACAACCTCGTCGATCCGAGCACGAGCACCATCCGCATCAAGGCCCTCTTCCCCAACACGGATTACGCCCTTTATCCCAGTCAGCTGATCAGCGCCAAGCTTCTCGTGGACACGCTCCGGGGGGCCATCGTCGTGCCCACGGAAGCGCTCCAGCTGAGCTCCCAGTCCACCTTCGTTTACGTCGTCAAGCCGGACCGGACGGTCGAGATCCGGAACGTCGACGTCCGGCTGACGCAGGGCGATGACAGCGCAATCGCCAAGGGCCTCTCGGCCGGCGAAATGGTCGTCACCGAGGGCGTCGATAAGCTCCAGGCCGGGACGCGGGTCGCCGTGGCGGGCGCGACCGCCGCCCCGGCCGGGAAGCACTCCTCATGAACCCCTCGCGGCCTTTCATCCAGCGGCCGATCGCCACGGCTCTGCTCATGGTGGGCCTCCTGATCGCCGGCACCATCGGTTTCCGTCAGCTTCCGGTTTCGGCGCTTCCCCAGGTGGATTACCCGACAATTCAGGTCGTGACGTTCTATCCCGGCGCGAGCCCCGACGTCATGGCCTCGGCCGTGACCGCGCCGCTCGAGCGCCAGTTCGGGCAGATGCCGGGCCTCAACCAGATGACGTCGGCAAGCTCCGCCGGGAGCTCGCTGATCACCCTCCAGTTCGTCCTCACCCTGAACATCGATGTCGCGGAGCAGGAGGTCCAGGCGGCGATCAACGCCGCGGGGACCTACCTCCCCGCCGACCTGCCCAATCCGCCGATCTACAGCAAGATCAACCCGGCCGATGCGCCGATCCTGACCTTGGCCCTGACCTCGGATACGATGCCGCTCTCCAAGGTCGAGGACTACGCCGACACCCGCTTCGCGCAGAAGATCGCGCAGCTTCCGGGCGTCGGACTGGTCAGCATCAGCGGCGGCCAGAAGCCGTCCATCCGGATCCAGGTGAACCCCGTCGCCATGGCCTCGCTCGGCCTGACGATGGAGGACGTCCGGAACGCGATCGCCCAAGCCAACGTCAACCAGGCCAAAGGCTCGTTCGACGGCCGGGGCGAGGCCTACGCGATCTGGGCGAACGACCAGATCCTGACGAGCGCCGACTACCGCCCGCTCGTCGTCGCCTACCGCAACGGCGCGCCGGTCCGCCTCTCGGACATCGCTACGGTCGTCGACTCAGCCGAGAACGTGCGGCAGGCCGCCTGGATGAACCAGGTGCCCGCGGTCATCGTCAACATCCAGCGCCAGCCGGGGGCCAACATCATCTCCGTCGCCGACAGCGTCAAGCGGCTCCTGCCGCGGCTGCGCGCTTCCCTGCCCCTGTCCGTGAAGGTCTCGATCCTGACGGACCGCACGACGACGATCCGGGCCTCGGTCCGCGACGTCGAGTTCACGCTCATGCTGACGATCGCGCTCGTCGTCATGGTCATCTTCCTCTTCCTGCGCACGGCGGCCGGCACGGTCATCCCGAGCGTCGCCGTGCCTCTCTCCCTCGTCGGCACGTTCGGCGTCATCTATCTCCTGGGCTTCAGCCTGAACAACCTGACCCTGATGGCCTTGACGATCGCCACCGGGTTCGTCGTCGACGACGCCATCGTCATGATCGAGAACATCTCCCGCTACATCGAGGAGGGGATCCCGCCCCTCAAGGCGGCCTTCCAGGGCTCCGAGCAGATCGGCTTCACCATCATGTCCCTGACGGTCTCGCTGATTGCCGTCCTCATCCCCCTCCTCTTCATGGGGGACGTCGTCGGGCGGCTGTTCCGCGAGTTCGCCGTGACCCTGTCGGTGACGATTCTGATCTCCGCGGCCGTCTCGCTGACCCTCACCCCGATGATGTGCAGCAAGCTCCTCCGCCTCAAGCCGGAATCGGAACAGAGCCGCTTCTACCGGACCTCGCAGCGGGCCTTCGACAGCGTCATCAGGTTTTATGACCGGACGCTGACTTGGATCTTCCGGCACCGCCGGGAGACGCTTCTCGTCGCCGTGGGGACGCTCGTGCTGACGATCGTCCTCTACTTCGTCGTCCCCAAGGGCTTTTTCCCCGTCCAGGATACGGGTGTCATCCTGGGCATCTCCGAGGCGCCGCAGACGGTCTCCTTCGCGGCCATGGCCGAGCGCCAGCAGGCGCTGGCCAAGGTCATTCTCCAGGACCCGGCCGTCGAGAGCCTGTCCTCCTTCATCGGCATCGACGGCGTTAACACAACGGTCAACAGCGGACGCATCCAGATCAACCTCGTGCCCCTCGAGAAGCGGAAGATCAGCGCCAGCGAGTTCATCCGCCGCCTGCAGCCGAAACTGGCCCGGGCCACGGGCATCACGCTCTTCATGCAGCCGATCCAGGAGCTGACCGTGGAGGACCGGGTCAGCCGGACGCAGTATCAATACACGCTCGAGGATCCCGATGTCCGGGAACTCTCGGCCTGGGCCCCCCGCTTCGTCGACCGGCTCCGGATGTCCCCGGAGCTCCGCGACGTGGCGAGCGACCAGCAGACCGAGGGCCTCGAGGCCCGCGTCGTCCTCGACCGCACGACGGCCTCCCGTCTCGGCATCACGCCGCAAATGCTGGACGACACGCTCTACGATTCCTTCGGCCAGCGGCAGGTCTCCATCATGTTCACGGAGCTCAACCAATACCGCGTCGTCCTCGAGAGCCAGCCTGGCTTCCAGATGCGGCCGGAGGACCTCGGCCGCGTCCGTCTGAAGTCGGCCGGAACCGGGCTCGTGCCTCTGGACGCCTTTACCGACATCCGGTTCTCGAACGCCGCGCTGGCCGTGAACCACCAGGGCCAGTTCCCGGTCGTCACGGTCTCCTTCAACCTCGCCCCCAACGCCTCGCTGGGCGCGGCCGTCCGGGCCGTCGACAAGGCCGCGGCCGAGGTCGGCCTTCCGGCCAGCATCGACCGTGGCTTCCAGGGCACGGCGCAGGCCTTCCGCAAGTCGCTGGTCAACACGCCGTTCCTGCTTCTCGCCGCCATCATCACCGTCTATATCCTCCTCGGCGTGCTTTATGAAAGCTACATCCATCCGGTGACCATCCTATCGACGCTGCCCTCGGCGGGCATCGGAGCCCTCCTCTCCCTGATCCTCTTCCGGACGGATTTTTCCGTCATCGCCCTTATCGGGATCATCCTCCTCATTGGCATCGTCGAGAAGAACGCCATCATGATGATCGACTTCGCCCTCGACGCCCAGCGCCAGGAGGGCAAGCCTGCGCATGAGGCCATCCACCAGGCGGCCCTGCTCCGGTTCCGGCCGATCCTGATGACGACCATGGCCGCCCTCCTGGCCGGGATCCCCCTGGCCGTGGGGACCGGGATCGGGTCGGAGCTTCGCCGCCCCCTGGGCATCGCCATCGTCGGCGGCCTGATCTTCAGCCAGATGCTGACGCTTTACACGACACCCGTCATTTACCTTGCGTTCGACCGGCTGTCGCACCATCTTTCGGGAGCGGGGAGACGGCAGGCTTCCGGGCCGACCGCCGGGGCGTCCCCTGAGGGGAAGGCGTGAACCTTTCGGCGCCGTTCATCCGCCGCCCCGTGGCGACGACCCTGCTCCTCGTCGGTCTCGCCCTGGCCGGAGCGGTCGGGTTCAAGTTTCTGCCCGTTTCGCCGCTGCCCATGGTCGACTTCCCGACGATCATGGTTTTCGCCGGCCTCCCGGGGGCCAGCCCCGAGACGATGGCCTCGTCGGTAGCGACGCCGCTCGAGCGCCAGTTTGGCCGCATCGCCGGGATCACCGAGATGACCTCGTCGAGCAGCCTGGGGTCGACCAGCGTGACCCTCCAGTTCGACCTCAACCGCAACATCGATGCTGCCGCCCGGGACGTCCAGGCCGCCATCAACGCCGCCGCCGGCCAGCTGCCGAAGAACCTCCCGAGCAATCCCACCTACCGTAAGGTCAACCCGGCCGACGCTCCGATCATGATTATGGGTATGTCCTCGAACACCGTCGAGCGTGCGCGTATGTACGACCTGGCCTCATCCGTCCTCCAGCAGAAGCTCGCCCAGGTCCCCGGCGTCGGCCAGGTCACGGTCGGCGGCGGCGCGCTGCCGGCCGTCCGCGTCGAGGTCGACCCCGTCGCCCTAAACGCTACGGGGCTCGGCCTCGAGGACATCCGAACCACCCTGGCGTCGGCCAATGCCAACCGGCCCAAGGGCCAGATCGGAGGCATCAACCGGGTCTGGTCGCTGTCAACGACGGACCAGCTCATGAAGGCGGCCGAGTACCGTCCCCTCATCGTCAGTTATCACGACGGCGCCGCGGTCCGTCTGCAGGACGTCGCCTCGGTCGTGGACTCGACCGAGGACATCCGCACGGCCGGGCTGGCCAACGGCAAGCCGGGGATCATCATCGTCATCTCCCGCCAGCCGGGCGCCAACATCATCTCCACCGTCGACGGGATCCAGGCCATCATGCCCCAACTGAAGGCCATGATCCCGCCGACGGTCGAGTTGGCGACCCTCATCGATGCCACACGAACCATCCGGGCCTCCGTTCGGGACGTCGAGATCACGCTCCTCATCGCCATCTGCCTCGTCATCCTGGTCGTCTTCATCTTCCTGCGGAGCGCCCGCTCGACGTTCATCCCCAGCATCGCCGTGCCCATTTCCCTGATCGGGACGTTCGGGGTGATGTACCTCCTGAAGTACAGCATCGACAACCTGTCGCTCATGGCCATGACGGTCGCCACGGGCTTCGTCGTCGACGACGCTATCGTCGTCATCGAGAACATCACCCGTCATCTCGAGGCCGGCATGAACCCCTTGGCCGCGGCCTTCAAGGGCGCCGAGGAGATCGGCTTCACCGTCGTTTCCATCAGCCTGTCCCTTGTCGCGGTCTT
>Ga0187770_10002388_pt1 | contig 10504 bp, 6 predicted proteins | sample 0116_SJ02_MP02_2_FD_133154 | JGI IMG/M metagenome (GOLD analysis project Ga0187770, IMG submission 133154) | Tropical peat soil microbial communities from peatlands in Department of Meta, Colombia - 0116_SJ02_MP02_20_MG | ecosystem: Environmental > Terrestrial > Soil > Wetlands > Peat | place... | reverse complement strand
TGAAAGAATGGCGGTATCGAAGGATTGCCCTTGCCGGATTGGGAAGCCTGCTGGTTTTAATCTTAATGATCGTCACATGGGTGCAGGTCCGATGTTGGCAGAGCAGCATCACGCTTTTTCATCATACGCTGGAGGTGACGGAGGACAACTTTCTCATTCACAATAAACTCGGAAATGTTCTGTTTCAGGAGGGGAGGATCGATGAGGCCATGACCTATTTTAGAGAGGCCCTCCGGATCAACCCCCATTTTGTCGAGGCAGAGAACAACATGGGGAATGTTCTATTCCGCCAGGGAAGGATCGATGAGGCGGTGACCCATTATCGTGAAGCCCTTCGGAGCGCCCCTGATTATGCGGACGCGCACTATAATCTGGGATTTGCCCTGGCTCGCCAGGGAAAGATGGCGGAGGCGATTGCCCATTATCAAGAGGCCCTGCGGATCAAACCCGATTTTGCCCAGGCTCGATATAATTTGGGCCTCGCCCTGGCTGATCAGGGAAAGAATGAGGAAGCCCTCATCCATTTTGGCAAATCCCTTGAGAACAAGTCCGGTGATGCGGACGCCCATAACAATCTGGGGGTGGCTCTGGCCCGCCAGGGAAAGAGAAAAGAGGCCCTCATCCAATTCTCTAAGGCCTTAGAAACCGATCCCAACTTTGCAGAGGCCCATTGCAATATGGGGAATTCCCTTACCGAGCTCGGAAGGGTTGATGAAGCGATCGGTCAGTACAGAGAGGCCCTACGGATCAAGCCCGACTATCCCATGGCCCGATACAACCTTGGGAATGTCCTATTCGGTCAGGGAAAGATGGCGGAGGCGATTGCCCATTATCAAGAGGCCCTGCGAACCCAACCCAATTTTTCGGAGGCCCGTTTCTCACTGAGCTTGGCGTATTGGATGACTGGAAACCGGACCTCAGCTCTGGACGAATACAGAATTCTCAAGACCATCAATCCGGAATTGGCCGACGTTTTGTCTCGAAAGATTCTTAAGTAAAGCTGAGTAATTGAGACAATAGGACTGTAGACCTGAGATATCAGACTGAAGATCGAAAATGCCAGAAATCTCCCCAGTTCTCCAATCCTTCTGAAAAATAAGGTTAGGTCTTGTGATTGAAGAGTCTGATGTCAGAAGTATGAAGTCGAGTGTCTATATTGGGATTCGACTCCTCCAGCGAGATGGCAATTATTTCTTGAGTCGGATATAATTTTGAGTCTACAAAATTTAAGTTCTTCGAGCCTCCGATGAAGAGGATTCCGATGCGAAAGTCTAAAGCCCAGCGCAAGCAGCGCAAGGTCGCAACGCCGAAGACGAAGGAAAAGGGCAGGGTGCCGCAGGTAAAAGTATCTCCGTTGAGTGGCAATGTTCTTACCCTCATCATCGGCGTGGTTCTCGTCGTGGCAACCTTTGTGGTCTTTTGGCAGGTGGGACATCATCAATGGGAGAATAGCAAAAAACTTTTTAGGCATGGACTGAAAGTGACGGTTAACAACTACCATATGCACAACAACCTGGGGGTTGTTTTGGCCCGCGAGGGTAAAATGGAGGAGGCTATGGCCCATTATACGGGGGTCCTGCGGATCCATCCCGGCCTCGTCCATGCAAGGAACAACATCGGAGGCATTCTGTTCCAGGAGGGGAAGATTCAGGAGGCCATCGCCCATCATCACGAGGCCCTTCGGATCAACCCAAACCTTCCGGAGGCACATTATTCGTTAGGCCTGGCGTATTTGATGATGGGAAATCGGGAGTCCGCTCTGGAGGAATATAAGATCCTCAACACCATCAATCCAAATTTAGCAAATGCCCTATCCCGAAAGATTTTTGAATAAAGCAGGCCTCGGAATTTTGAAACCCATTCTGAAAATTCACTCTTGCGGGTTCGTAAAATTAGGGAAAAAGCGAAATGTCGAAGCCTAAGGTTCAAAGCAGGGCTGCCATCCGGAAGGGAAAAGGCCACGCCAAACCGGCCGAAGTAAAAATCCTCCGGTCCCATCGCTATCCTTTGACCCTCATCATCAGTCTGGTTCTCATCGTGGGAACTCTTGCCGTCTTTTCTCAAGTTCGAAATCATGAATTCATCAACTTTGATGATAATGAGTATGTCACCAATAACCCGCAGGTGAAGGCCGGGTTGACCTTCAGGGGTGTGATCTGGGCTTTCACGACCAGCCATGCGAGCAATTGGCATCCCTTGACGTGGTTGTCGCACATGCTCGATTGCACCCTCTACGGATTGAAGGCCGGTGGTCATCACATGACCAATCTGTTGTTTCACATAGCCAATAGCCTGTTACTGTTCCTTGTCCTAAGATGGATGACAGGGGCCCTCTGGGAGAGCAGTTTTGTCGCGGCCCTCTTTGCACTCCATCCGCTTCATGTGGGGTCGGTTGCCTGGATTGCAGAAAGAAAGGATGTTCTGAGCGCTTTTTTCTGGATGCTGACAATGGGGGCATATGTTCGTTACGCTCAACGGCCGGGGTTCAACAAATATCTGGTGGTCGTCTTATGTTTTGTCCTAGGTCTTTTGTCGAAGCCGATGCTTGTCACTCTGCCTTTTGTGATGCTCTTGCTCGACTATTGGCCTCTGAGTCGTTTTCAATTCGGACAGTCGAGCGGTGATCGTGACGCATCCACTCACAATCCATCAGACCGCAGGGATCAAAGATCATCCGTTCTGCGTCTGGTCTTGGAGAAAGCGCCCTTTTTTGCTCTGTCGGCAGCCTCAAGTTTTTTGACCTTCTTTGTTCAACAACGGGGAGGAACCGTGGGCCCTCTGGAGGCGATCCCGCTGGAGAGCCGGATAGAGAACGCCCTGACATCCTATGTTCAATATATTGGCAAAATGGTATGGCCTCATCGGCTCGCCATCTTCTATCCGTACCCTGAAAGACTTCCCCTTTGGCAGGTGGGAGGGGCTTTCTTGTTGCTCATAGGTATATCTGTTCTGGTGATTCGTTTTGCTCGGAGCCATCCCTATCTCGTGGTGGGGTGGTTGTGGTATCTTGGGACCCTTGTGCCGGTGATCGGTCTCGTGCAGGTGGGGATGCAGGCGATGGCTGACCGGTATACCTATGTGCCCCTCGTCGGTCTTTTTATGATGATTGCTTGGGGAGTTCCAGATCTTTTAAAAGGATGGCGGCATCGAAGGGCCCTATTGGCCTTATCGGCGGGGATATTGTTTTCAGCCCTGGCGATCGTTACATGGGTGGAGGTGCAGCGTTGGCAAAACAGTATTACGCTCTTTCAACATACGCTGGAGGTCACTTCTAAGAACTCCCTTATTCACTATAACCTTGGAGTGGTCTTGCTCCGCCAGGGGAAAAACCCAGAGTCGATTGCTCACTTTGATGAATCTCTGCGAATCGATCCAAACCGTGCGGATGCCCACAACAATCTGGGCGTTGCTCTGGCCCGTCAAGGGAGGATGGAGGAGGCGGTGGTCCATTATGTTGAAGCCCTCCGAATCAAACCGGACTACGCCGATGCCCATAACAATCTGGGAACTGCCCTGGCCCGTCAGGGAAAGATCCAGGAGGCCATGATCCATTTTGCTGAAGTCTTGAGGATCAAGCCAGACCAAGCGGAGGCCTATGGCAACATTGGAAACTGTCTCGTGGAACAGGGAAGGATGGAAGAGGCCATCGCCCATTATAAGGAGGCTTTGCGGATCAAGCCGAGTCTTTCAGAGACACATTTTTCTTTAGGCCTTGCCTATCTGGCGATCGGGAATCGGAATTCCGCTCTGGAGGAATACAATATCCTCAAGACCGTGAATCCAAATTTAGCCAATACGCTATCTCAAAAGATTTTTAAATAGGGCAGGCCTCGAAATTTAACAGGAAGGAACTTTTTTCACAAATGGGCAAACGATCAAAACAGAAGAAGACAAAAAAGATTGCTGAGGTTCAATCCCAAACTGTATCGAAGGGCATTTCTCCATACTCTTATTGGGTCATTCTAATTTTAGTGCTTCTATTCACCGAGTTTATCCGCTTGAGGCTTCTGAGTATCCCCCTTGAGCGAGATGAAGGTGAATTTGCCTATATGGGTCAACTTATTCTTCAAGGAATCCCCCCCTATCTCATCTCCTACAATATGAAACTTCCGGGGATTTACGCCGCCTACGCCTTAGTGATGTTTATTTTTGGACAAAGAACGGAAGGGATTCATCTCGGATTCCTGTTCATCAATGCAGCAACAACGATCCTGGTCTTTCTTTTGGTGAAGCGTCTTTATGAATCATATACGGCTATCATCGCGAGTGCCTCCTTTGCCATTCTTTCCATTAGTCCATCCCTTCTCGGGACCTCTGCCCACGCTTCGCACTTTGTCCTGTTGCCTGCCGTGGGTGGAATTTTGCTCATGCTCAAGGCAATCGACTCGAATAAAATGAAGCACATATTCTGGAGCGGAATCTTATTAGGGGTGTCGTTCCTGATGAAGCAGCCTGGCTTATTCTTCATTCTTTTTGCTTTGCTCTATTTCCTTTTCGCTCAGCTTCGTCTTCCCCACGTGTCGGTCCGTCTTGTTGTAAAGCACGGTTCCCTATTTCTATTAGGGGCCCTCATCCCATCTATTTTGACCTGTGTGATCCTTTATCGAGCCGGGGTTTTTGAAAAATTCTGGTTCTGGACATTCTCTTATGCATCCGAATATGTATCAGAAGTGCCTTTTTCCCAGGTTCCCCGCTTTTTTATATTTCGATTGGCCGAAGCCATTGGTAGGTTCTATTTACTATGGGGAGTTGCAGGGATAGGGATCATCGCCTTGTTCTGGGATAAGATGGCCCGAAGGCAGGCACCGTTTGTTTTGGGATTCTCTATTTTTTCCTTTCTTGCTGTTTGTCCAGGGTTTTATTTCCGCCAGCATTATTTTGTATTTTTTCTCGCCGCTGTTGGGCTTCTGATCGGTATTGCTATCAGCTCTTTTAAGAAGCTGATCTGGGGATTGGGACACACATTTCAGTATCTATCTACGATTTTGTTCTTAGTAATTTGTTCCGTTGGCGTCATTCATTATGGACCCTTTTTCTTCAACCTTACACCGGATCAGGCGTGCAGTGCCATGTATAGTGTGAATCCCTTTCCACAATCTGTCGACATTGCAAAATATATTGAATCACACACTCAAAAGCGGGATGAGATTGCAGTGCTTGGCTCAGAGCCACAGATCTGTTTCTATGCAAACAGACATTCCGCCACAGGTTACATCTATACATACCCTTTGATGGAAGACCAAAAGTATGCTCTCAAGATGCAAAAGGAAATGGCAGAAGAAATAGAAAGGGCGCGGCCGAAGTACCTGATTTTTGTGCATGTTGCTTCCTCATGGCTTGTGCGGAGGAAATCGATAGCGTATATATTTGACTGGTACAAAGAATACACCCAGAAAAATTTCGATCTTGTGGGCGTTATAGATGTTTTGTCAAGAGCCCAGACCGTATATCGATGGGAAAATGAAGCTATTGGCTACTCCCCTCGCTCAATTCACCATTTGTTCGTCTACAAAAGAAAGACATCCGTCGATTAATCGAAAGGACGGCATCGATTGTCTCTTTTTCCAATACGCCCGCCCCGTTATTTTGGCTCATTAGCCCGTAGAGTCATTGCTTCCTTGCGATATAGAGGGCAATAATACATCTTTATTTTTATCCTACGGCAAGGCTGTGACGTGAGAATAACCTATCTGTTACAGAGTATAGACTGATTGGGAATTAAATTGAACATATAACTTTTGTAATTGTGAGTCCAGAAGGACACTTGAAAGGTTGAACCGCTCCATTCCACAATTTTAATAAGGAGATTGATGATATGAACCATGTCAGCCGAGAGGCAATCCTGGGTTTGGCTCGGAATTTTATGGAGTGCCGTATCCTGCTCTCAGGGGCCGAGCTGAACCTCTTCACCATTCTGACACCCACCCCTCTGTCCGCTCGGGAAGTTGCGGACAGAATCGGAGCGAAATCGCGGGCCCTCACCATACTCCTGGATGCCCTTGCGGCCCTTGGTTTCTTAGTCAGACGAAGAGAGACGTATCAATGTACCCGTTCCGTCTCTTCCTTCCTTTCTGCGGATGGACAGGATTCGGTCTTGCCTGTTATCCTTCACATGGCCCACCTCTGGTCGAGATGGTCCCGTTTGACGAGTGTCGTTCAAGGCTCTCGTGTCCCGGAAAAAGAGCCCGTGTCTTCTCAGGATGTTGATGCGCTGGGTGCCTTCATCGGTGCCATGGACGTGATCGCTGGAGATTTAGCCCGCCGTGTAGTGGCGGCAGTCCATCCAGACGCATCCAGGGCTCTGTTGGATGTGGGCGGCGCCTCTGGGACTTACACATTGGCATTTCTTCGGGCTGTCCCCGAAATGAAGGCGACTTTATTCGACAAGCCGGAGGTCATTGAGATAGCCCGCCAGCGCTTGGGGAAGGAGGGGATTTTGGATCGGGTGACCTTAATTCCAGGGGACTTTTTTCAGGATGAGTTGCCCCATGGCCACGACCTGGCTTTTGTGTCGGCCATCATTCACCAGAACAGTCCGGAACAGAACCTGGACCTCTTCATTAATGTGTTTAGGTCCCTGAGGCCTGGAGGCCGGATTGTGATTCGGGACCATGTCATGGAGCCTGATCGGACCAGACCGAGGGAGGGTGCCATTTTCGCCGTAAATATGCTTCTGTCCACGTCCGGAGGAAATACCTATATATTTGATGAGATCAACGCTGGCCTGACCCAAGCAGGCTTTGTGAACATCCGCCTCCTTCAGAGAGGGGAGCATATGGATGGCTTAGTAGAGGGTTTCAAGCCATCGTTAGCGGATAAGAAGTGATGTGCGAAACCGTGTGAGGAGGGCCCGTTATTCTGATTTTTTTCTGAACTCACATCCAGAATATCGAAGCCGTTCTTCACCCTTTTCAGTTACCACTTGAACCGTCTCGCCCATATTACGCCCAAGTCCAAGAATGACGGCCTCTGTATCGGAGACCGGGCCCATAGCAAATCTCAAGCGCTCTATTCCCAAGTGAGCGAGTATGGACGTTGTCACATCGAGAATCAAGAGATGATCTTCGTACTTCAGTCGTGCCTTTTCGATCATCGGGAAGTAATCCCCCTGATCGACGAGCTCGTACTCCCCTACACGTTTCAACCAGGCTTCAGAGACGGGACCCGCCTCAATCTTCTCACCTAGGAGACGTTTTTTACCATGATCATGCAGCACCAATACGTCACGGCCGCCAATAGGGGTAAGAGATAGTTTAAGTCCCTCGAGTTGCTCCACTTTAATAGGGATGATTCCAAACAGGCGGTACTGAATCGAAAATAAGCCCGTCCCATAAGGGATGAGCTGGACAGGTTTTCCCATGAGCCTGGTATAAAGCCTCTCCCCTTTTCTCGTTACAGTGTAAATCCTGAAACCGATGGCGTAGTGCCCTTCATAATCCTTCAGAACGGTTTGAGACCAGGGCGGGACTGGTTCATGAACGGGTTTCTCCGGATCAGGTTGTGTGATCCCGCTCTTGGCCTCCAGCGCACTCTTCAATGCTTCTTCCGCTACCTTATTGACGACTTCAAGAGCAGTAGATGAATTGGCAAGGACGACGACTCCCAGTTTACGTTCAGGAAGGATGATCAACTGGCTGAAGAAAAGGGAAGATGCGCCACCATGAGAGGCTACGAACCCCGCATTTTTGATGTTGAAGTCATTCAAAAACCACCCAAGGCCAATCCGGAAGTCAAGGTCCAGAGGAACACCGTTATTCTGGGGACGCAACATCTCTGCCAGAGTTTCAGGCTTCAAGATTGTTCGGCCACCCGCTTTCCCATTGGCAAAAATCATTTGAATGAAATGGCACAGGTCGATCGCCGAAGCATATAAGGGACCTTCAGGAGAGGGAAGGTCATGCAATAAGAAATCTTTCGTTTCCTTACCGTCTTTGTAGCCTTTGGACAAAAATGGTTGAATTTCTGGTGTCGCTCGAAATGATGCATTGGCCATGCCGATCGGCTTCAATACCGATTCATCCATGTAAGAAGCGAAGGCCTGACCGCTGACCTTTTCTACCAAATAGCCCAACAGTCTCATAGCCAAGTTAGAATAGGAGAAGATAAAGTTCGGGGGATAGGCGACGTATTCATCTTTGATCTCTTTCACAACGCTGGTCAATGGTATTGGGTTGCGGCTCATGATACCTTTGAGTCGGTCAGAAGGCAGTCCGGAGTGGTGGGTCATGATGGTGCGGGGGGTGATAGGGCCGCCATCGGGAAAGCGTGTCTTGATCGAGAACTCAGGCAGATAGGTCTGCAAGGGTTGGTCTAACCCAATCTTGCCTTTTTCTGACAATTGGAGTGCAGCGATGATGGTGAACAACTTGGCGATCGAACCTGTCGGGTAAACTGTTTCGGGTGTTGCACGAATCCCTTTGGAGACATCGGCGTACCCAAATCCCTGGGCCCAGATGATCTGCTGGTCATCGACCAAAGCAATCGTCAGTCCCTGAACATTGTGTTTTTCCATCTCCTTCTGGATAAATGGAGAAATATATTTTTTGGGCTGTTCATAATCCCCTTTTTCGATGGTGACTGGCTTCTTATGTGCTGCGGCACACCCCACAGAGAGGGAAAGAGATAGAATGATCACAGTCAAAATTCCAATCCTGATTCTCATCTTCATCCTTGAAATCTCTTTGGTGCCTTTAGACAAGATTGTGCTCACAAATTTATAAATCATTTATTCGGCATTATCCAATTCAGTTCTGTTCGGGAGAGAGGGAGGAAAGAGATGGAATTGGGGTGGAGTTGAAACAAAGAAGACTCTTTTTAAGGGATAAGAGAGATTCGGCCTTTCAGGCCGGGAGAGAATTTGATTTTTCCGTTTTTGTCGATGATGAGACATTCCACTCCTTCAAGGCTTTGACATAAAGAATATCCCTTTTCAGGACCGAGGACGAAGACGGCTGTGGCCAGTCCGTCTGCCGTTATTCCATCTTTGCAGACAACCGTAACGCTCTGGCATCCCTCTGTAGGGAAGCCGTCTCTCGGATTGAAGATGTGGTGATACCGTTTGCCTTGGTAAGTAAAGAATTTTTCATAATCATGAGGGAGCCACGAATTTCCTTGAAAGAGAATGCCGTTTTTCGTGGAATTCCCAGATGAGCCTGTTCTTCTCTGGACAGTGCCTGTTGAAAGGTTAGATTGGGAAAAGGGATGGAGAAACCGACTGGTTTCGTTTGGCCATAAGAAGGTCCACAGAACAGGGAGATGAACAAAATAACGACCCAGATGATGTGGGTCGTTTTTGTATTAATCATCAATTCCACCTCGAGATCGAAGAAAAATCACTTCTGAAAAAGGATACCGCAAAATGCCTGTGAATGCAAAAGTAATCATTTGAAGGGAATATGATCCTCATCTTCATTGCAAAACCTAAATTTGGGTCTACAAGGCTCGGACAATAGTTAAATAGGTATTTATCCCCTCAGGCCTGTTTCTCACTGCAGTTTCGAAAGCAGTGTGGGCTTCGACCACCCATTTTTTGTAAGCCCACCACACCCCAGGGCCAACGGCAAAGACCCTGCCCAAATCATGCCTTACCCTTCCTTCAGCGGTTTTATCATCTGTGGTTTGTTGATAGAAATATCCAAATGCCCCGACCCTAAATTGATGTGGAGCACCCGTTTTGGTGAGGGCATACTCGATGCCGTAATCAAAGTGAAATTCTTGTCCGGGCGTAAGGTGACTTCTTAGACCAGCTAAACCGGCGTTTCCCATTTTGGCAGCCGTTGAAGGACTAATGATGAAATCATCATTTCTCGTGTTGAAGCTATAATCCATTTTTATCCCCGCTGAGAGATTGGGGTGCCAAGGGAAAAAACCTGTGGCTGCAAAAACAGGCGAAAAGCTCCAATCATTTTTTCCAATATTGACTAAATTTCTTCTATTCCATGGACCGGTCGGAACAGTTATATCCAAGCCGCTTGCGGCATGGAATAAGCCATTTTCGGAATGCCATGATAAGTTAGGACCGAAGGTGATATCACCTAATGCATTTCGATGCTCACCCATCTCCAAAGGACCCCCCGGTGTCAATGTGTCCAATTTCATGCTGGCCCTTGCCCAGGGGACAATCATCTGTGCTCCCACAGATCCACCGATAACCTTTAGTGGAGAGATATAGAGGAATCGTGTGGCGGAGGCGCTGACTTCGAGTTTATTTAATTCGGCGCCATCCCTCGCAAGGTCGTAGGTCCTCCCCCTATCATTTTTTAACTTGTCGGAGGTATAATAGTTAAGGTATTCCTTGATATAAAGACCAGGTGGAGGTAAAATGCCTGCCAAGAAGGCTTCCGCCCCGAGGGGTTCGTGATTCACTTCTCCGGCAAAGGCAAGAAGAGGAGGAAGCAGAATCATTGAAGTAAAGAGTGCAAGCATAACCCATTTCAATGACCTTCTCCTATATTCCATCATCGATTTCCTTTCTTCTGGGACTCCTTCCCATTTTGACTTCTTG
>Ga0187770_10002387_pt1 | contig 10507 bp, 6 predicted proteins | sample 0116_SJ02_MP02_2_FD_133154 | JGI IMG/M metagenome (GOLD analysis project Ga0187770, IMG submission 133154) | Tropical peat soil microbial communities from peatlands in Department of Meta, Colombia - 0116_SJ02_MP02_20_MG | ecosystem: Environmental > Terrestrial > Soil > Wetlands > Peat | place... | reverse complement strand
TTCGTTCCCACCTCCGAGAGCATCCATTCTCCCTCGGGCAATTCTGAGCCATCATAGACTATGGAACCCCTGGGCTCTTGGCCGGGTTCGATCAGTTTTTGCTCGACAGTTTCCCCATCCTGTCGCCGGAAGGAGAGGACAGCCCCGCTCATGCTTCTGGCGTCGGCTACACACCGCGACTGAAGCACGACCTCGAGGGCAGAAGAGCCGCTATTCTGCAAAGTAGTTTCAGTCTCGACGACGGGCTCATCCTTCCGGACTCGAATCACACGCCTCGCCTTCAGCCCATTGGCGAACACGCCCGTGAGGCGCAACTCTGTCGGCTCGGTTAGGGGTTCCAATTGCCAAGACGCTTCGTAGGGCCTCGCGGCAAGATAGTCGGAGTACACCGCCACGCTCAACCCTCCCACGTCCGGATATGACCACTCCCCGGGGTCGGGTCGGCGCAGCACGTCGTGTCCAGTTCTTCTATCCATCATTCGGATGATGCGGCCGCTAAGCTCCGGGGCCACATCGACTCGCAACGCCTTGTTCTCCAATGTCGCCAGGCGATATGGCTTTATGAGCTTGCTGAAATTCTCTTCGTCTTCGGTCAGCTTGCTCCCTTCGTGCAGTTCGGTAATGCTGAAGGAACGAACATCATTCATGAAACTCCGGAAGTTCTCTCTCAACCGCTCGAGGTCAGCGGGTGCGTACGACCCATTGCGGACCTCGAAGGCCTTCGCGTGCGTCAGCCTCGCATAATCGATCGAGAGCCGCGCCTTGCGTACCCTCGCCCTCGTTGCGTCGTCATCGGCGGCCGTTTCGGCTTCATGGAAGAACTTCAGCGACTGGGCCAGAAACTCCTCCGATAAGTAGGGTGCTCCAGGGTTTGTGTAAATCCACATGTGCTGCCCTTTTCCTCGCGGCGCCGGCCTCACCTGCCGGTGAAGCAAGTCGAAGTAGGCCCGCATGGAGCTCGCCGCCTTGCCGTAGTACGCTTCCATAAATTCGTCGATGATTTTGTTCACCTCAACGCTCGGATTCCACAGCAAACGTGCCATCACGTAGGATCGGAGTTCGGCATTTTCTCCACCGCCCCCTTCGGCATAGTCGCCCTCGAGAAATATCCCCACCACCCCATTTTCCCGATACAAGGGAATGTCTGCGGCAAGTTCATCGAAGTCCGGGAAGGGGAGCAGGTAGTGGGAGAAATTCGTCACGTAGTGCCAGATGTAAAGCTGATTTGTGATCTTGGACCACGCTTGGAGGTGGTGGAGAAAATACGCATCATCTTTGCAGGTCGCGTACGCATGCGCCTCACAAGCCCCGATGGGACATAGGCGGATGCGAACGTTGGGCAGCGGACGGGCGTGCTGGGGAGGAGTTTCCGAGTACCAGTAGGCCAAGGTATCGATCAGCTTTTCGGGATGCTGCTTCGCCACCTCGGCGGCGACGGAGTTAACGAACCGCAGGATGGGGCCCGAGTGCGCCCCTCCTTCTTCCTGCTCGACGCTCCGGCAATTCTCGCACTTACACCATCCCTCACTGTCGTTTTGCGACACGGAGTAAATGCTGGCCTCGGGATGCTGCTCGATCCATTCCTGGACGGTCTGGATCGTGAGCCGTAGCACATCGGGATTTGTCAGACAGAGTTGTGCGCGCTCCCTTCTCCGTTGGCCGTCGACCAGAGCGTAATATTCAGGATGGTTTGCAAAATATCTGTCTGGAGGGAGAATCGAGTAAAGGGTGTGAACAAACGGATAGTACACGAACTTGCCGCCCGTTGAATCGTCGAGGTTCATCGCGGAGCCATTGACCTTGTTGCGGGCAGCCCAATCTTTGTCCGACGCTTCCCGGAAGAATGGCTCGCGATATTCGAATGCAGGCCTTTCTATTTCGTCGAAAGGCTCCACCACGAGAGTCGGCTTCTTAGGGATGACGCTCAAATCGCGCGTAAACCATCGGCAGCCTAACTTCTCCAGAAACGTGTAGACCCCATACATTGTCCCGCGCTGCCGGCCACCCACGATCAGCACCCGGTTCGCTTCCGTTCTCAATACAAAGCCCTCAGAGCCGAGTTTCTCGAAAGGGATCGTCGAAGCAAACGGCCGTATCAGCGTGCTGTTTCCGACCAAGACCAACTCGCCTTCCGGTTTGTCTGCATCAGTGACGATAGGCAGGCGAGCGCCCGACATTTGCTCGACGAACTTCTGAAGCTCCTCGGCACCGTGTTTCTCCGAGGGTGAAGCTGTATCTGAGACACAAATACGGTAAGAGGATTTTCCCCCCTTCACGAGGAGGAGAGGTTTTCTCGCAGCGTTCCTTGGGGCGGAAAGAGCTCGGACCGTGCCGGTAGCCAGCCCCACACTGCTCAGGACAGCCGACTTTAGAAACATCCTGCGAGTCTTGTCGTGGCAACCAGGATTCTCCATCGGAATGGTCCTCCCTTTTAATAATTGCTTGCAATACATCCCTCGTCATTCCTGGGAAAGTAGGAATCCACGTTTGCACGCAAACTGCCACCTGCATTGCGTGTCGAAAAGAAGTCTCGGGTCGGGGGTCCAGGCCCGTCAGGGCCGATATCATGTGGCCCACGGTGACAGCCGTGGGGGGAGAATATATACGGCAAGACCTCCGGAGCCCTGGCAGGGGCGACATCGGCTTACAGGCGGCATCGGGATTCAATCTGCGCAGGCCTTATGTCGCCCCTTGCGGGGCTTGACCCAAGACGATGGGACCCGTCCCCACGGCTTACGCCGTGGGCTAAAATATGTCGCCCGCTCTGCGGGCTAGTAGCGGCAAGGAGGCTGTGGCCACGAACCCCATTTGTTAACCTGACCCATTGCTTCTAGTGCTCCCTTTCCGTCATTCCCGGAGTAAGCGGGAAGCCACCGTAATCTCAATACTTAATCCATTGTTTATAATACAGGTATTGCTGAATCCATGGCCGGGACCAGGGATTGCGTGCGCAGTAGAAGACCGAAACTGCGGAAACAAACAAAAATGCCAGGGCCAGGCCGCGAAACCAGCGGTGGGCACTTTTGCCACGCAACCCCTCCGGAAGCAACATCAGCCACAGCGGGATCAGCCAGAAGAACCAACGCAAACCACAACACATACCGCCGTAGTTCCGCTGGCCGGCGAAAAAAGTGTAGAAGACGAGCAACAATAAAGTGAGGAAGGCAGCCAGTGCCGCAAAAGCGCGCAGCGGGCTCTCCGGGGAGCGGAGGGCCCTCCAGACCCCCAGCAAGGTGAAGATGAAAATCGGAGAGAGTGAGAGAATTCCGTGGTGTCCGGCGAGCATATTGAACAGGTAGACGGGCCAGGGCTCGTACATGTTGTCGATTCCCTTGCCGATTTCGCCTGTCGGTTTTCCAGTCGCAGGATCAACCTCGCTACCCACCAGCCGGCCCGAGTTCGGATCGATCAACCAATAGGATCCGGGATAAACATAGGCTGATTTGTGGGCGTAGGCGGGCATAAGATCGCCGGTCACCAAATAGTTGGTTACCAAATGGCCAGTGATAGGGAGCAACGCTAAGGGAAGAAACCAAGTTAAGGTCTGCCGCCGCACCTTCCAGGCCAACCCGGCGCCCAGTGCCACCAGGAAAGCAAGGGCCGGGAATTCGTTCACGGCAGCAAAGCCTGCGAAGAACCCTGCCACTGAAAAGAGCCGCCACCCACGTCGTCCCTCACACCAGATCAGGAAGGCAGGGTAGAGCGCGAAGGATGAACTGAAGGCCGCGACAGTGTGGTTGTTCAGTGTAATGCTGAAACCCGTCAGGAAAGTCCCCAGCCCCGCGGCCACCATAGTGTAGGCCCGAATCCAGGGGTCTGGTGCAAGCCGGTCGAGGAGTCGAGAAAAGAGGCCCAGAAAGATGACCAGTGGCACGAGGTTGATGGAGGCCACAATCACACGGATGACGGTTTCCGGGCTGTTGTGAAAACTCAGTCGGTCGAAGCTCAGTTTCTTCAGGAGCAGGTACTCGCCGGCGAGCAAAGTCTCCAGAAAGGGAGGCTTGGAGGAGTAATAGTGGCCGTGGAGCCGCACACGGTCGATCGTTTCCGGCCAGGGTGTTTCATCGATGTTGTACGTGCCTCGCTCGGCCAGGCTGTAGACCGTCGCCCAGCGCGAGCGATCATTGACGCCGTGCATGGGAAGGGCGACGCCGCGCGAGTCTCGTTCGGCGCGTGCCAGGAAAATCAAGCCCAACACAACCCCTGCGGTCACCGCAATCAGTATATAGTCTAGTTGCCTCCTCCCCGAGCCTGATCCCCCTCCCGGGCTGGGGAGGGGCGCAGAGCGTGGGGAAAGGGTATCTTGCGCGTTGTGTTGAGTCGGCTCGTTCATCTGCCGTTCTCCTCAGCGTAGCGCTGACCTTTGGGTCAGCACAATTGTGCCGACCTAAAAGTCGGCGCTACCAGGTGGAGTAAGTTCTGCAATCGTGTACTTGGGTTCATTCCGGATGTTCTGAGACGCGATCAACTCACCGAGAAATCCGATGGACAGCATTTGAAATCCGATGATGAGGCAGGCGAGAGAGTAGATTAGCAAAGGGCGGGCCCCGATGGGCCCAAAGCCATGCACTCGAAATCGCGCCAGCACCCAGCACACTCCAAGGTAGGAGAGGCCGGCCGCTCCAAGCAGGAAAGCGGGAAGACCGATCCCGCCCAGCAAATGGAGCGGGCGCTCGCCGAAGACGGTCAAGAAAACGACGGTAAGGAGATCCAGGAAGCCCTTTACAAATCGGTGAAATCTGTACTTCGATTGTCCGTGGCGCCGCGGATAATGCTCGACGGGGAGCTCCGCTACTCGGTAGCCGCGGGCGTGGGCCATCACAGGAATGAAGCGGTGCAACTCCCCGTACAGGTGCAGCTCCTTCACCACCCCGGCACGAAAGCACTTGAACCCGCAATTGTGGTCGTGCAGTTTTAGCCCCGTCAGACTGCTGACCAACCAGTTGAACACGCGGCTGGGCCAGACTTTGTGCCATGGATCTTTCCTTACTCGCTTCCAGCCATTGACGACGTCTAACCCTTCCGCCAGCTTGGCCAGAAACCTTGGAATTTCAGACGCGTCGTCCTGTAAGTCGGCATCCATCTGGAGCACGACCTGCCCCAGCGCTGCATCGAACCCCGCGGCGAGCGCGGCGGCCTTGCCAAAGTTGCGCCGGAAACGAATGCCGCGAATTCGCCGATCGCTCGCGGCGAGGCGGCGAATCGTGTCCCACGAATCGTCCCCGCTGCCGTCGTCCACGAAAATTATCTCGAGCTGAAGCCCGTGCGTTGCCGCTACGTTGAGCAGGGCCTTTCCCAATTCCTCCAGGCTCTCGGATTCGTTGAGGGCGGGAATGACGATGCTGATCAATTCTGAATTGGCCGGCTTCGATTCCATCGACGGATCACAATGCACAGCCACCTTGTAGTACAGGCGCTCCTGCCTGTGCTTGCCGGCGCCATACATCGGCCATGGGCACGCACAAGAGTGCCCGTGCTACCCCTTCCAGGCCCTACGAAGACGCCGCAAGGCCAAAGATTTTATCAGTGTAAAGGCGGCTTAAACGCAAATCTTCGTCAAGAGAGCGAGTAATTTGGGTGTCCTTCTCGTAAGCTAACTCGACTACCAGGTAGCCGTTGAAACGGATGCCGCGCAGGTAATCTGCGACTTCCTGATAATCAATGTCGCCCGGACCAAAGTCTTCCGCCCAAACACCCTGATGGGAATTGCGCAGATGCAGTTCCACCAGCCGGTCGCCCGTTTCGCGAATGAAGCTCATCACATCCAGGCCACCGCGATAGGCCCAATGCACGTCCACGCAGCAATAAACCAAGCCGGGCTTGGTGTATTCCAAAAGATGGTGCCATTCACGGGCGTGCTCGGCCAGTTCAGGGGTGTGATGGTGAAGCGCCAGCTTTATTCCCTGCTGGTGCAGATCGGCGGCCAACTGGTCAACGTATTTGGCCTGCGTGTCCAGTTCTTCCCCGGTTTTCAGGACTTGGCCGGGCTTGGGACTCGGGTTGGTAACGATCACGCGTGTTCCGTGCGCTTTGAGGAGCCGCGCCAGCTCCACCACTTCCTTGACCGATTTCTCGGCGACGGCGGCCTCATGCAGGGTTGTGCCCGCATAGACCGTTTCCGGAACCAGGTTGTATTTCGCCAGCAGGCTCAGGGTTCTTTCGCGCAACGGCGGCTGGAAGAAGTCCTGATTCAGTTCCACCCGACGGTATCCCGCCGCATGAAAGCTGGCGAGAACTTCCCCCACGCCTTCAGCCAAGGTCTTTTTCTCCGATTCGAGATGCTGGATCCAAATGTAAACCTCGACCGAGAGCTTGGGGGCGTAGTGGGGCGAGCTTGATTCCTTGGATCCCATGAGTAGTCGCTGGCAGAGGAGCGTGGCGCCGCCAAGCTTTGCTACACCGGACAACATCTGCCGTCGAGTTTGACGGCTGTGAATTGTCGTCATATGACCTCCACAAGTTCTCGGTGGCGGCAAGTATATCGCCGCCGGCGAATACGCTGCAAGGCTGAAGTGTCGCGCACCCAGCCAAAACAACGCGCTTGACCAAGCCTGCCCGCGGCGGTACATTCTCTCCCTCGGGTGTATCGCTAAGCATGCTGAGCATACTGCTGCTGTCGCCTGGGCAAAGGGGAGGACAAGGAGTGAGCGCCGGGGATTGCCTTTCCCAAGTCCCTAGCCCCTAGCCCGTGTTTTTTCCTGACACCTTTCAGGTGACGGAGGTTGCAACAATGGCTATTGACCTTGATCTCGAGCATGTAGCCCCAGCGCCAAGGCGGAAGGGCTTCCGCATTGGAGCCATCGGCGCAGGGTTCATTATGAATGAATGTCACTTGGTGGCGTACGGACACTCTAGCTACAACGTCGTGGCCATTACCTCCGCCTCCCTCGAAGAGTCGAAACAAGTGGCCCAGGCGCATGGAATACCCAAAGTGTACACCACGTACAAGGAGTTGTTGGCTGACCCTGAGATCGAGGTCGTAGACATTGCCGTGCCTCCGGACAAGCAATTGATGATCGTGCACGAGGCCGTGAAGTACTCCGGCCACATCAAAGGTATCCTGGCGCAGAAGCCGCTTGCCATGAACTATGCCGACTCGAAGGAGATTGTGCGCCTGTGCGAGCAGGCCGGCATCACCCTGGCCGTCAACCAGAACATGCGCTACGACCATTCCATACGCGCCCTCAAGACCCTGCTGAAGCGTGGTTATTTGGGTGAACCAGTCCTGGCCAGCATCGAAATGCGCGCCATACCGCACTGGAAGCCCTGGCAACTCGCTTACACTCACCTTACCCTGCTCAACATGAGCATCCATCACCTCGATAGCTTCCGCTTCCTGTTTGGGGAACCCGAGAGCGTTTACGCGAGCGCCCGGAAAGATCCACGAACCCCCTCTGAGCACCTGGATGGCGTGGTGCTTTACATCCTCGAATACCCCGGCGGGTTCCGCGCCACCGCCTGGGACGATGTGTGGGCCGGTCCGGCAAGGGAAGGCACGCCACCCGATCTCTACATCAAGTGGCGGGTGGAGGGTACTGAGGGGATGGCGCAGGGGACCATCGGCTGGCCCGCCTATCCAAGCCGCACGCCCAGCACCCTCGATTTCACCACCAAGCAAGAGCCCGGCTGCTGGTTCTCGCCGCGGTGGAATGAGGTGTGGTTCCCTGACGCTTTCGAGGGCACCATGGGACAATTACTTGAGGCTTTGGCTACCGGCGCCGAGCCGGCGATCAGCGGCCATGATAACCTCAAGACAATGGCTCTGGTCGAAGCTTGCTATAAGTCAATCGAAGAGCATCGGGTTGTTGAATTGAAAGAAATGCTGAAAGACTGAAGTGTACCTTACCTGTGTAGAGGTGGGCGAACGGCGCTAGCTTTGGAGTGCGGCAGCAAGCCCTGCTCGTTACACGGATCTCGGTACTGCGGCGCGGGTGTTATCGGACCGCCGCGGAAACCTTGCCCCGCAGGGGCAAACCATGAGTAGCCGTGGGTGGAACCCACGGAACCGAAGGCTAAAACCTCCCTCGGCCCTGAAGGGGCCGGACTGAAGCACGGGAATTCAACCCGTTCGGGGTTGAGGTAGTTTGGTTTCCTATACCTTCCGTAGGTTAAAACCTGCGGCTACTTACGGCTGGCCCTTGCGGGGCCTGAAACGATGCCAGTCGGTCCTACATCTAGGAATCACAAGTTCCGTATAAGGAGCAGAGCAGGCTGCCGCACTCCGAAATGGTTGCGAACAAGGAGGGCATCATGAAACTGGGACTCATCAATTCGGCTTGGCTGGGGACCTCGGTAAGCACCGCCGAAGGGATCCGCAAGACCAAGGAGATCGGCTTCGACACCATTGATATCTTCAACGATCCCATGGACATTGACATCAAGGAGCGGCGGTTGATCAAAGACTCTTGCCGGCAAGTTGGCCTGCCCGTTATTTCGCATTGCTGCAGTGCGCTCGGCATCGCTGACTTCAACCCTGCGGTGCAGCGTTTCCACGTCAGCCGTTGCAAAGCCTACCTGGATTTCGTCTATGAGACCGAGGCCAGGAACCTGGTGTTGGTACTGGGCGAATACATTTGGCAGCAGGAGGTCATAGCGCCCAAAGCGCAATGGCGGTTCGCAGTCGACAACGTCCGTACGTTGGGTGATTATGCCGCATCATTGGGCGTGGAGATCGCGATTGAGCTCGAGCCGTTCAAACTGTCGATTGTGAATAGTCTCGAAAAGATGGATCGGTTTCTCAAGGATGTCGACCATCCCGCCGTGCGCGCGAATCTGGATATCTCGCACTTTGCGCTTGTGAACACGCTACCCGAGGCCGTTCCTGAGCTCCGAGGGCGCATTGCCCATGTGCACTTCTCCGATTGTGACGGCAAGGTCCACGGCGATTTGCCCCCGGGACGCGGGGTAGTGAATTTCACCCCCTACCTCCAGCAGCTCAAGACACTGGGCTTTAACGGCGCGATTAGCATCGAGCTGGAGTATTCGCCGCAACCGGAGAAAATCGTTGAATGGGTGACAGAAGCATATCGGGAGACAAACCGCTTGATGCAAGGCCTCGGCATTCGAGATTGACGATTGCTGATTGTCGATTGCCGATTGTCTCGTAGCGCTGACCTTTAGGTCAGCACCGCGGGTGCCGACCTGAAGGTCGGCGCTACGGTACGAACGACGTTCGGCCCCGCAATCGTCAATCGGAAGGGAGTAGCGATGAATTACAGAAAGTTCGGCCGGACCGGCTGGATGGTGAGCGAGTTGGGTTACGGCATGTGGGGAATGGGAGAGTGGACAGGCTCTTGCGATGACGAATCCAAGCAAGCCCTGCAGCGGTCCGTCGAGCTGGGCTGCAACTTCTTCGATACGGCTTGGGCTTATGGGGAGGGTCACAGCGAGGCGTTGTTGGGATGGCTGGTGCGCAATAGCCCTGGCAGGAAACTCTTTACCGCCACTAAAATTCCTCCCAAGAATTTCCAGTGGCCAAGCCGGCGTGAATACACTTTGGACGATTGCTTTCCACCCGACCATATCGAGGATTACGTTCAACGAAGCCTCAAGAACGCCGGCCTCGAGAGCTTCGACCTTGTGCAGTTTCATGTATGGGAGGATTCCTGGGTAGACGACGACCGTTGGGCGAGGAAGGTGGCCGAACTGCGACATCAGGGGCTGATTGACATGGTCGGAATCAGCATCAATCGCTGGGAACCCTGGAACGGCCTTAGGGCAGTTCGCTCCGGCCTGATTGACGCCGTGCAAGTGATCTACAACATTTTCGACCAGAATCCAGAAGATGAGCTGTTTCCGGCCTGCCAGGCGAACAACGTGGCGGTGATCGCCCGCGTCCCATTTGATGAGGGCACGCTCACAGGGACGCTCACGCCAGACAGCAAATGGCCGGAAGGCGATTGGCGCAACACCTACTTTGTGGCGGAGAATCTCAAGGCCAGCGTGGCGCACGCCGAGGCGCTCCGACCTCTTATTCCCGGCGGCATGACGATGCCCGAGATGGCTTTACGCTTCATCCTCAACAATCCCACTGTCAGCACCATCATTCCAGGAATGCGCAGGGTCAAGCATGTGGAAGCCAATACCGCCGCCTGCAACGCCGGGCCTCTTCCGAGCGAACTTTTCGCAGAGTTGCGCGTCCACCGATGGGACCGGAAGCCGACCTCCTGGTCGCAGTAAGGACGCTGCCTGGTTCGACCGGGGGCGCGATACTAATGTAAACGAACTTGAAAATGTTACTGACCCCCTCACCCGGCTCGCTCCGCTCGCCACCCTCTCCCCCAAGACGGCGAGGGCAGGGATTCAAGCTGACGCTCCCCTCCCCCCTTGGGGGAGAGGGTGCCCGAAGTACGAGGGCGGGTGAGGGGTTAGTTCCTCGGCTAGAAGGGATCCAAAATGCAACACCAAATCTCAAGGCGTACGTTTCTCGCGGAAACCGGAGCTGTGGCGGCCACCGCGGCGTTTCCGCGAGCCGGCGCGACCGTATCTGGCCAGCCCATGCGGCTAG
>Ga0187770_10002386_pt1 | contig 10512 bp, 8 predicted proteins | sample 0116_SJ02_MP02_2_FD_133154 | JGI IMG/M metagenome (GOLD analysis project Ga0187770, IMG submission 133154) | Tropical peat soil microbial communities from peatlands in Department of Meta, Colombia - 0116_SJ02_MP02_20_MG | ecosystem: Environmental > Terrestrial > Soil > Wetlands > Peat | place... | reverse complement strand
CTCAGCGGTAGAGCGATCGGCTGTTAACCGAAAGGTCAGCGGTTCGAAAGGGCGGCGGTGCGCTGCCGCCGCCCCCAAACTCCGCTCGGCGGCGCCTCCCTCCCATCGCCGACGGTGGGCCCGTAGCTTAGTCCGGCCTAGAGCGACCGGCTCATAACCGGTCGGTCGACGGTTCAAATCCGTCCGGGCCCAATCAGCCTCCAACGATGGAAGGGGCTGCCCTCGGCATCGGCTTGACGGCCATCGAGAGCCCCGCGAGGATCTGGCGCGGGCTACCGGCGGGTGCGGTGCCACCGCCCCGCGTCGGGCGCTCGTCGCTCCCTCCGACGTCAGGCCTATAGGGTCGAAGCCCACGGGGCCCGGGATGGCAGCCACTCGGCCCCCGGGGCGCGACCCAATCCGGTATCGTCCGGCGACGGTCGCCGATCTGGAGCTCCTGGTCGACCACCGCCATCGGATGTGGTCGGACATCGCAAGCCGCACCGAGCGGGAGATCACGGAGCACGACGGCCTCTATCGAACCTGGGCGCGACGGCGCCTGCGCACCGGCGAACTCGCGGGGTGGGTGGCGGAAACGAAGGCAGGGAAACCGGTATCGAGCGGCCTCATCTGGTATCGCCCCGACCAGCCCCGGCCAAAGCTCCACTCGCTGGTGAGTCCGTACATTCTTTCGATGTACACCGAGCCGGCGTGGCGGGGGCGTGGGATCGCCACACGGATTGTGCGCGAGCTGCTCCGGTCAATCCGTGCGGCGGGATACCCCAACGCCGAGCTCCACGCCTCTCGGTTCGGCCGGGAAATGTACGGCCGACTCGGGTTCGAACGGACCTGGGAGATGAGGATATGGCTCGATCGACGGCTCGTCCCGCGAGCGCCCCCGACGACCGAGGGAGCCCCAAAGAAGAGGTAAGAAAGGGTTGGACCGGGGTCGGTCGTTCGAGGACTACCCGCACCCGCAGCCGCCGGACCCGCAACCGCACCCGCCGCCCTCGTGCCCCCCGTGCTCGTGGCCCGAGGGTTCGGGGAGGTTCGGCGCGGTGATCTTGAATCCGGAGGCGTTCAGGTCCTGGACGTAGTCGATCCGGGCCCCGTTGAGGAGCTCGGCCGAGATGTCATCGACGACGATCGAGAAGCCGTCGATTTGGACGACCTTATCGCCCGTGCGCGGCTTGTCGAACGCCATCCCGAACGAGGCCCCGCCGCCGCCGCTTCCGCACCCACCGGATCCGCAGCTGCAGCCGCTTCCGCAGCCGCCGCCGCTACCACCGGATTGAAGGTAGACGCGGACAGCCATGCCGGGCTTCTGATTCTTGATGAGGTCCCGGACCTGGTCCTTCGCCTCTTTCGTGACTTCCAAGTTGATTCCACTATCGCTCATGCCTGGGGCCCTCCTTGACTACCCCGTCTTCAAGACAAAATGTGGGCTATAAAGCTCCGATGTCGCGGTCGAAGAAACTTCCTTACCACCGGGCTACTGCCTCACGCGGAGAACGACTTGCCGCAAGAGCAGGTCGCTTTCGCATTCGGGTTGTAGATCTTGAACCCGGACGCCTCGAGACCCAGCAGGAAATCGACCTTGACCCCTTCCAGGAGCGGAGCGCTCGCCCGGTCGACGACCACGGTGAGTCCGTGGTCCCGGAACGCGACCTCGTCACCGGTCTCCTGCTTGTCGAACGACATGCCATAGGTGAGGCCGGAGCAGCCGCCCCCCTGAACGTAGAGGCGCAGGGCGGAGCCGGGCTTTCCCTGCTTCTCCATGATCTTCAGCACCTGGTCCCGCGCGGCAGGTGTGACCTCGACCGCTACCATCGCTCGCGTTCCTCTGCTCTCCCTATTCCACTCCGGGCCGGGGGATAAAGCGTTGCTAACGGCCGGGAAAGTCCCCCGGCCCGCGCGGGGGCCTTATCTAGAGGAGCGGCGTGCTCGCGGCCGATGTGCCGACTGTTCGGAGTGCTCTCGGTGCAAGCCGAGTCGGCGGAGCCGTGGCTGGTCCACTCGGACCGGTCGCTGCTCGCCCAATCGAACGTGGACCCGGAGCGTGCCCAGAAGGATGGCTGGGGGATCGGCTGGTTCGTCAACGGTGGGCGCGCGCATGTCGAGAAAGGGGCCCGCGGCGCGTTCTTCCCCGAGGAGCGAAGCCGCTTCCTGGAGACGGCCGCCGCGGCCCGTGGCCCGCTCGTCATCGGGCACCTTCGCCACGCCAGCAACCCGCTCAAGCTCCCGTATGAGAAGCTGATCGCGCTCGAGAACTCGCAACCGTTCGAGAACCACACGACCCTGTTCGCCCACAATGGGGCGATCACCTTCCCCACGGAGACCCGCCCGTTCCTGGGAGTCCACGAGTCGAAGGTCCGGGGCGTCAACGACAGCGAGGTCCTGTTCTGGCTCCTCTACCGGAATACCGAGGAGACGGGAGACCCGCTCGTCGGGTACGTGCACACGGTCGAGGACCTGGTCCGGGTCTGGGAAGGGTTCCACAAGCCCGCGCTCCCCCCGTTCTCGGGGTTGAACGTCCTGTTCACCCGGGGACCGGACGAGCTCTGGGCGTTCTGCCTCTGGACCGGAGACCACGGCACGGGCCTATTCGATGGGCACCGCCGGTACTACGAGATGACGTACCAGTCGGTGGCGCACCGGGTGATCGTCGGCTCCGAACCGTTCGACGGCGAGCCGGGGGTCTGGAAGTCCCTCCCGAGCGGGACGTACCTCCATGCCCGCCGCGCGGACCACAAGGTCGAAGTGACGGTCGCCAAGATCCCGCTCCCCAACGCGCTCGAGATCCGTCCCCCGCCGGGCTGACGCTCCCCCGGCGATGGCGCTCGACCGCGGGGCCGGTCCGCCATGACGAGCGAGCTCCTGTCGGGTCCCGACCTCGGCGCCGGATTCCTGCACCAGCTATCGCTCGAACGCGACGGCGACCGAACTTCGGTCAGCTACCACGCCCAAGACGGGGGCGCGGACGCGAACGGCCCACCGAAGGGGCCGCTCGACGTGTTCGGATTCGTCCATCCTCCCTCGCCCTGTATGTTCGGGGGACCCCGCTGCTGGCACCGCCGCTTCCTGCTCCCGTTTTCTGAGGTCCCGCGCGCCCGGCAGGCGTACAATCGGAACCGCTTCGTCCTGCAGACGATGGTCGATCAAGCGTACGACCACGTTCCGGCGGGGATCGAGACGGCCCTCGAGGAGGTGCTCCGGCGCCTCTCGGGTCCCCTCGACCAGGACCACATCGATTGGTACGTCGGAGGGTCGACCGCCGCCTGGCTGCTCGGAGCCCCGCTCGCTCCGCGGGATATCGACCTCGGCACGACGCGGGCCGGAGTCGATCGGGTCGCTCGGCTTCTCGCGGAGTACCTGATCGAGCCGATTGCTCCGACCGACTGGCCCGGGGTCGGCATCGTGCGGGGCGCGCGTGCCTTCGTCGGTACGTTCCAGTCGGGGGCGCGGGTGGAGTGGGCAGTGCCGATCGAGCCCCGGCCCCCCCTGCCGTTCGACGAGTGGAGCGGCCGGCCGAGCGAGGTCCGGCTCGTCGCGGCGTCTTTCCATGACCGGTCGATTCGCGTGACGCGTCCGGAGTACGCCCTGGTGCGTGCCCACGAGAAGCATCGAACCTCCGAAGCGGAAGCGATCGCCCGGGTGGTCCAGGCTCTCGGTCCGGACGGAGAGCTTCTCGATGCGCTCCTGTCTCGTTCATCCCTGTCGGTCGGTCGACGGCAGGAACTGCGACGCCAGATCGTCGGCGGGTTTCTCGGTTAGACGTCCCGCGGCGACGACCGTTTCCGCTGAAGGCGTACCTTCATAGCGCCGGGGTCCGACGCGCGAGGGATGCTGGCCCCTCCCGTGCTCGCGGCGCCGGAACACCTCACCCCCCACGATCTCGTCACGTACTTCCGCTGCCCGCACGAGATGGAGCTCGTCCACGCGCTGCACGCCCAACGCCTCACGGGCACCCTCGGTCCCGTGCGCACTCCGCTCGATGTCATCCCGCTCCATCAGTCCCCGCTGTTCTCGCCGCCGCTCGGGCAGATCTCGGTGAACGAGGGTCGGCTCGACCTCTTCGACGACAACGATCGTCTCGTCTACGAGGATACCGGGGAAGACGACCTACCGATGCTCTTCCCTCCCGACCGGGTGGAGATCGACCCGAAGTTCGCGAACGGCCACACGACCCTCGTCGACGGCGAGTGGGGGTTCGCCGGCCGCCCCGACCTGGTGGTCCGACGAGGGGATGGAGGGCTCTTCCCTATCGAGTACAAGGAGACCCACCTCTTCGGCGGGTACCACGAGGCCCACGGGCGCCTCTTCGACACAATCCAGGCGATTGCCGAGTGCCGCCTGGTCGAGGTGGCGTTCGGGCGACGGCCGGCCTACGGGGTGGTGCTGTACGGGGATGAGTCGGGAGGCGGCGTTCACGAAGGGTGGGTCCAGATCCCCTACGGAGAGGCGGAGTCCCGATGGCTGAAGGTTGCCATGGACCAAGTCCGACAGGATCGGACCCGCGCCCCCGTCCCCGCGCTGCGCACGTGCGCGAGCTGTGAGCCGAACGCCGAAGGGTTCTGCCGGTTTGCCGCTGCTCGGTACGAGGGCCCGCACCATCACCAGGCGTTCCTCGCGTCGCCGCGTCACTAGACGGTCATCGACGGACTCCGGGCGCGAGGAATCCGCGAGGCGGCGAACCGGTTTCGGCCGGTGCACAGCTTTACAAAGGGCCCCGGTGCTCCCCGCGCTCACCCATGGACGGCACCCCTCGCTCCCACCGCCGAGTAGTGGCCCGAACCACGCTCGCCCTGGCCGTCGGGGTCGCCCTTCTGCTGGCCGTGCCCGCAGGTTCCCGGGGTTCGATCGCCTCCTCCGCCTCGGCGCCCCCCGCGACCGTGCTTACGTTCTCCTCGGCAGGGGCCAACTACAACTGGCCCGAGTTCCACCAGAACCCGCACCTCACGGGGTACACGGCGAATTCCTCCCTCTCCACGATGGACGCGTCGGGCCTCGGTGTGGCATGGGCGACAGACCTGTACGCCGCGGCCCTCGATTCCCCTATCGAGGCCTGGGACCCGATTCTGAACGAACGGCTCGCCTACATCGGGACGGAGAACGGCAACGTCCTCGCGGTCAACGTGGCGAACGGTGCGATCGTCTGGGGCCAGTGGCTGGGTTCGCAGGTGCGCGGAACGCCGGTCCTCAGCAATGGGTCGCTCTACGTGGCGACGTTCTCGACCCCCGCGGTCTACAAGCTGAACGCCACGACCGGAGCCGTCGGCTGTCACCTGGTCGCCCCGCTCCCGGTCGAAGCGACGCCGCTCGTCGTGACCCCGCCCGGTGGGATACCGACCCTCTACGTCGGAGCCGAGGATACCGCCAGCGCGAGCGGCCCGATCCTCGCGATGAACGCGGCGACCTGCGCCCTCGAATGGAAGTTCACCGGCTACAACCAGACCGCCGGTACCTGGGACCCGTACTCCTACGGCGTGGATGCCTCGGGGGTGCCCCTGCTCGTCTTCGGCACCGCAGACCCGGATTCGACGGTCTACGCGCTGAATGCGGTCACGGGGAAGGAGGTCTGGCGATTCCAGACGTACAATCCGGGCCCGTACGACGTCGGAGCCGGCCCCGTCATCTCACCGCCCGGAGCGAACGGATTCGCCGACGGGGTCGTCTACGTACCGAACAAGTACGGGATCATGTACGCCCTCGACCTCACCACGGGCTCCGAGATTTGGTCGACGAACTTCAACAAAATCGCGGGGGTCACCGAAGGCGGTCGCTCGACCGCCGCTCTGGATGGAACGAACCTCGTGTTCGGCTACAACGGCGGGATGTTCGACCTCAACGCGGTCACCGGCGCGGTCGTCTGGCAATACCGCGACAGCTCGCACACCGAGGTCCTGTCCTCACCCGCGATCGCCGGGGCCCCGGGCGAGGAGGTCGTCGTGGCCGGGGATATCGGGGGCCACGTCGACGTGGTGAGCCTCGCCACGGGAAGCTTGCTGTACTCGTACGCCACTGGCGGCTACATCACGGCCTCGCCGGCGATATCGAACGGCAACATCCTGATCGCCTCCTCCGACCAGTTCCTCTACGACTTTGCGGTCGGGGGTGGAAACGACGCGCAGCTCCCCCGCACCGCAATCGTCTCGCCCGCGATGGGGGCCACTCTAACGAACCCCGCGGGGGAGCTATCGATCAGCGGGAACGCCAGCGACACGAGCGGCGTCGCGCAGGTCGAGGTGGCCATCCAGTCGGCCGGACCGTCGGGTCCTTGGTGGGACGGCACCGTCGGGAGCTGGGCCCCCGGTCCGTACGCCAACCCCGCCACCCTCTCTTCCCCGAACGCGAAGCTGACGAACTGGACGTTCTCGTATCCGGTGCCGAAGTCGGGAAGCGTCTACCAAGTGACCGCGTACGCCGCCTCCGTGTCCGGCCAATCCGACCTCAAGGGGGCGGGCGTGGAGTACACGGTACTCGCGAGCACGAAGGGGCCCCACATCAAAGCCTCCCCGTCGTTCATCGCTCCCGGTGCGAGCGTCACCGTGACCGGGGCCGGGTTCGCGGCGTCCGAGCACGTCTCGCTGAGCCTGGACGGCGCGGTGCTCGCCAGCGCCACCACCTCCGCTACCGGCTCGGTGCCCGCCACCAAGGTGAAGATTCCGACCACGACGCCGTTCGGGCTCAACGCGATCAACGCGACAGGCACGTCCTCGGGGAAGTCGGCCAGCGCCGCGATCACCGTCGCCAACAGCTGGGAGGAGCCGGGGTACAACGCGGGGGAAACCGACTACGCGCCGAACGACCCGACGCTCGACCACCACGTGTACGTCGGGGGTAATACCTGGATGTACCTCGCATGGCACTTTGACGCGGGCGAGGCACTGAACGCCTCCCCCGTGGTGGCGAATGGCGTCGCCTACGCGGCGGACACCTCGGGTGAGCTGTTCGCCCTGGATACCGCGAACGGCGGCCTTCTGTGGAGCTGGACCCTTCCTTCGGGGGCCGCGCTCCGCGGCTCCCCCGCTGTCGACCCGACGAGCGGCCGAGTGTTCGTCGCGGCGAGCGATGGCAGTCTGAGCGCGATTGCCACCTCGACGGGTACGCTCGTCTGGTCGGTATCAGTCGGCGGCGTCCCTTCCGCTCCTGTATTCGGCAACGGGGACGTGTTCGTCAGTTCGAACTCGGGAGAGGTCGCTGCGTTCGTTGAGAGCACCGGCGCGCTCTCCTGGTCGAGGGTGCTCGCGAGCTCGGTCGTCGCCGCCCCGTCCGTCGATCTCACTGGGAATCGGCTCGTCGTCGGGGAGACCAACGGGGACGTGGTCGCCCTCAACGCCGCGACCGGAGCCGTCGAGTGGAGCTTCGCGACGGCCGGCCCCGTGGACGCCGCGGCGACGGTTTCGGGGAACGTCGTCTACGTCGGATCCGGCGACGGGCATGTCTACGCCCTTTCCGAGACGACCGGTGCGCAGCTCTGGTCCTACGCGACCGGTGCCTCGATCACCGCCTCCGGCGCCCTCCTTACCGTGGGCACCATCGGCGGGAAGCCCGAGTACGCGGTGGGTTCCTCGAACGGGAACCTCTACGTGCTCCAGGCCGCGAGCGGCGCGCTGAACTTCGAGGTGAAGGGGACCTCGCCGATCGTCGGCCTCGGCGCGGTCGACGGCGTCATCGTGTACAACGATGCGGCGGGGGTGGCTCACGCGACCCGAGGGTACACGGACTTGATCGTTTGGACCGAGGCGACGGCGGCCGGGATGGTGACCTCCCCGATCGTCGTGGACGGGACGGTCTACCTTACGACCTCGGACGGCAATCTCGACGCCTTCACTACCTTCGGTCAGCCGCCGGACTAAGGGCCGCTCAGTGCTCGGCCACCGGACCCGGAGGCCCGCCACCGGCCCGGACCGGCGGGCCGAGACAAGCACTCATAGGGGAATCCCGTACCAACCCTTCTACCCTCGATGAGCGAGCGGCGAGCCCCCCGACCGGCCCGCGCCTCACGGGGAAGTCGCCGTCGGACCCGATGGATCGCCATCGCGCTCGCCGTGGGCGCCGTGGCCGGTGCCGTCTTCGTCGGAGCCTCGCTCCTAGCCCCTTCCCCGTCCCCCCCGTCGACCGGCCCGCCCTTCCTGACCGTGACCGCATCGCTGGCCGGGAAGAACGGCTCGGTGGTCGATCTCGATACGGGGTTCCTCGGCGTAAACCTCCGAGCCGACTCGGTGTTCTCGGCGGCGAGCGCGGCAGACCTCAACTCCACTCAGGTCGGTATGGTCCGCTTCCCCGGAGGCGGCCTCGCCGACCGGTTCGATCCGCTCGGAGATGGGGACCGGGGGACGATCTACAACGACTCGGGAGCGACGACCGTGGCGGAGACGTCGCTGGCCGAGTTTGTCCGCTGGTGCCGGTCGACCGGATGCGAATCGATCCTGACACTTCCGGCGGAGATCGACAACACTTCCGAGGTCTCCGCCATCGTGGGCTACACCGAGAACCAGCTCGGGTTCCGCCCGACATTCTGGGAGATCGGGAACGAGCCGGCGTTGTGGGAGCATTTCGGGATCCCGTGGACGGCGTGGAACACCTCGCAGGTCTCGACCCCAACCCCCGCGCAGTTCTCGGGAGTCGTGGCCCGGTACGTCGCGGCCATCCGAGCGGTCGATCCCACGACGGGGATCATCGGGCTCGGAGGACTCGGCAGAGGGTCGTCCGGGCAGCCCGAGTGGATCTCCTCGGTGGTCTCCTCGAACGGGCCGAACCTCTCTGCGATCGCGATCCACGTCTATCCGGCCGGCGCCGGATTCCCCTCGAGCGATCTCGCCGGCTGGTTCGGGTCGCTGAGCGGAGCCGACGCCCTTCCCGCGCGGGTCCCGAACGTGATGGGGGAGATCCGCTCGGCTTGCTCCACCTGCCACCTCGCGGTTCTGGCCGACGAATTCCAGACCGGTACCCAGCTGGCCCCCCCGAACACCCTCACAGGAGGGTACCTCGCGACGTACGTCGCGACGGAGATTCTGCAGGCGATCGGCCTTCCGATTACGAGCCTCGACTACTACGATTTCCAGAGTGGAACTCCGGGAGCCTGGCTGAATACGCAGGGCTCGCCTTCGGCGTCGCTGCTCCTCTACCAGGCACTCGCGACGCAGTTCGGCCCCTATGCCTCGGGAGAGCGGGTGGCCTCGACCGGCCAGGGCCTATCGGCGGCGGTAGGCGGCTCGAGCCCGACCGCCCTCGGCGATCTCATGCTGGTCAACTCGAACGCCTCGTACGGGTTCCGGGTCAACCTCACCGCCGAGTTCCCCGAAGCCGCCGGCGGTTCCGCCTGGCTCTTCGATGGCCCCTCCACGGCTCCGAGTTCGCTCTTCCTGACTCCCTCGCTCGCTCGGAACTGGACGGTCCCTCCGGCGAGTCTCGTCGTCTTCCACCAGCTGGGACCGGTCGTCGCGCTCGAGCCATCGAATGGCGAAAAGGGGTCAGCCCCGACGGCCGAAGCGGGCCCCGTCCTGTCGGTCGGCCCTCCGGGGACAGCGGCTCTGCCCGCTGGCACAGCCCATCTCGCCGGAGCTGCGGGTCATGGGTCGATGGCCCGAGCGGCGGAATTCAGACGTACTCCCGCTCCACTCCGGGACCGAGCGTACCGAACGCCTCGAAGCGGAACGTCTGCTTGATCACGTTCGCGATCGGGAAGAACGGGATCCACGGCAGCACGTCCTTCCGGTCCATGCGGACGAGGAAGGTGGCGAGCGGGAGCGCCCTCAGCCCGATGGCGATGAGGAACAGGATTGCCGTGTCGAGCAAGGCGGGCACCCCGAGGATTACGACGAGGAGTGCGAGGAAGACGTAGACGAGCGACCGGACCCCGGAACGGACGAACAGCAGGAACCAGAAGAGGATGCCGAGCCCGGCGAACTCGGGAGTGTCACCGAGCAGCGACGAGTAGTGCTGGCCGTTCGCCATGAGGATGCCCCGGGCCCAGCGCACCCGCTGCTTTCGGAGGGCGTCGTAGTTCTCCGGCACGTCCTCGTACGCCACGGCGCCGAACTCGATCCGGACCCGGTAGCCCAGCCGCTGGAACCGGATCGCGATCTCGGTGTCCTCTCCGTTCCAGGGGACGTAGCCCCCGACCTCGACCAGCTCGGCGCGTCGGAACGCGGAGAACAGCCCGTCGATCACCTCGGCCGAGCGCGTTCCCATGCCCGCCGGTCGCAGGAAGTAGTGGTTCCAGGCCACTTCGAGGGCCCGAAGCTTGCGGGTCCAGCCGTCCTTCTGGCGCGGGTGGATCGCGCCCTGAACCCCTCCGACCTCTGGATCCGCGAAATGGGGGATGAGGGCCGCGAATCCGGGATCGTCCGAGATGAACGTGTCCGCGTCGCACCGGATGACGATCTCCCCGGTGGCGAGCGCGAGCGCGCCGTTGAGCGCGTTCGACTTCCCTCCGTGCGGGAGGTCGATGACGAATCCCTGAGCGTGCTCGAGGCGTCCGATCGCCTTCCGGGCGAGCTCGAGCGTTCGGTCGGTCGACCCGTCGTT
>Ga0187770_10002385_pt1 | contig 10512 bp, 13 predicted proteins | sample 0116_SJ02_MP02_2_FD_133154 | JGI IMG/M metagenome (GOLD analysis project Ga0187770, IMG submission 133154) | Tropical peat soil microbial communities from peatlands in Department of Meta, Colombia - 0116_SJ02_MP02_20_MG | ecosystem: Environmental > Terrestrial > Soil > Wetlands > Peat | place... | reverse complement strand
TCAGCCGGCCACAGCGGCCGACGGGTGCACGGCAGGGCGCGGTACCCAATACGCGCGCGACGTCGTGTGCGAGCCCGGCGACGCGCGCCGCTGCAACTGTCAATGGCCATCTAGTTCTCCCCGCTGGTGGCCACGAAATTCCCCACTGGTGGCCATCTTTTCTCCCCGCTGGTGGCCACGAATTTCCCCACCTACAGGGACATGAGTGGGGTGGTCAGAGCAGGGGCTTCACCCCCTTGCCGGCGGTCGCTTGGGCGAGTCGGTAACTGTCTTGGCCTTCGGTGATGAGGACGTGGGCGTGGTGCAGGAGCCGGTCGACGGTCGCGGTCGCGATGCTTTTGGGCATCAGTTCGTCGAACCCGGAGGGGTGGATGTTGGAGCTGATCGCGATCGAGCGTTTCTCGTAGGCGGCGTCGATCACGCGGAACAGCGCCTCGGCCGCGTCGGCGGAGACTGGGAGTAGGCCGACGTCGTCGATCACGACGAGGTCGGCGCGGATCAGCCTTGCGATCGCTTTGCTGACGGAGTCATCAGCGCGGTGGCGGCGCAGGAGTTGCGCGAGCGTCTCGAGCGTATGCCAGGCCACGGTCTTGCCTCTGTCGATCGCGAGGTGGCCGAGCGCCTCGACGAGGTGGCTCTTGCCGGTGCCGCTTGGCCCACAGACGCACAGCACCTCCGCGCGGTCGATCCATTCCAGGCTCCTGAGGGCGCGCTGGGTCTTGGCCGGGATCGCCGAGCGGTCGGGCTCCCAGGCGTCGAACGTCTTGCCGGCGGGCAGCCCGGACGCGCGTCGGCGCATCCGGATCGTGGCCTGGTCGCGGCCGGCGGCCTCCTCGGCGAGCAGCACGCGCAGTACCTCGGCATGCTCCCAGCGTTGCGCGGTAGCGTTGGCGATTACCTCCGGCGCCGCCTTGCGCACATAGGGAAGTCGCAGTCGTCGCAACAACCGGTCGACCTCTTCGGGGAGCGGCGGTGGTGGGGGTGGCGTGACGGTCATCGGATTCCCGCCGCGATCCGCTCGGAGCGATCCGCCAGCCACCACAGGCTCGAGGCGAGCTCCCGCGCCTGGTTTGGGCTCAACGAGACCAGCACCGGCTCGCGATCCCCGCAGCACGGGTTAGTGGGCGCGTCCGCCACCTCAAGGATCACGTTGTGCACCAGCCCGCCTGAGTCGAGCACCGTCATCCGGTCTGAGTCGAGCGCCAGGCAGCGAATCTGATCGCGGAGCTCTCGATGGATGTTCATCGCCCGAACCCCTCCCATGCGCTGGTCGAGCCCTGCAGGGAGTTCTCTTCCGAGCGGGCCGGGACCAGGATCAGCTCGCCGGCCTGCTGCTGGTGGGCCAGGAGCTGGGCGAGATCGCCGTCGCCGAACCGCCCGGCCTCAGCGCACGCCGCGAGCGCGCGGTTCACTTCATCGTGGCTGTGGAGCTTGGCCAGGTCGACTGCTTCTGCCATCTTGCGCCGCATGCGCTGCGCGCCCGCGGCGGCAGCCTTGATCAGCCAGCGCTCGGCGCTGTCGCCGAGCGCGAGGAACGCGTGCTCTTCCGCCGAGCGGGCCCTGGGCTTGCGCTCGAGCGCGCCGGCCGGCCGGGGCGGATAGTGCTCGTCCTGGATGCTGGGACGGCCCGGCGTCGTCAGCCGGTGGCGGGCCACCTCCCTGGGACCGGCGGGCCCGTCAACGTGCACGACGATCAGCTGATCACCGTCGACGCGGGCCCATACCCGCTCGTCGATCAGCGTGTGCGGGACCGAGTACTGCGCGCCGCCGACGCTGATCAACGACTGCCAGTTGACCTTCCTCGTCTCGCCGAAGCAAACCGTGTGCGGCAGCCTGGGCAGCCGGTGCAGCCGCTCGTGCTCCTCGCCCAGACGGTCGATCGGCGGCTCCAGCGTCGCGCGATGCGGGCGGGTGTTCACGTCGGCCATGAACTCCTCGCACGCCGCCTCCAGCTCAGCAAACGACCCATAGGCAGGCCGGAGGTTGTGATCGGTCGGGACCAGATCGGCCCTCGCGACCCGCACCGTGGCCTCGCTTCCACCCTTCGACTGAGGGTCAGCGGGCACGCACGTGGCGATCGTCAGCCCATAGTGGCGGCCGACCGACACGATCTGCGGGTTGCGCACCGCGATCCCGCACACCTGATCGATCGACACCGTGCGCTCGTTGTCTGTCAGCGCATACGTCGGCGCGCCGCCGAACACTCGCAGCACGCGATCCAGACCCATCACCACGCTCGGCAACGTCTTGTCGCGCAACGGCACCACCACCCGAAACCGCGACCACGCCAACCACGCGCAGAACAACACCGTCGCCCGCTCCTCCACGACCGGCCCGTCGCCATAGTCCCACTGCATCCACAACCCCGGCTCCGGGATCCACGGCCGCGTCCGCCGCCCGTGCTTCTGCCGCCAGCGGCGCTTGGCCTCCGCCACCCAACGCCGCGTCGTCCGCGCCGACCCCTGATAGCCGAGCGCGACCAGCTTGTCGTGCGCGACGTCCGCCCGGACCCGGCCGCGCGAGCGATCGACCAGCTCCTCGATCTTCGCAGCGAACACCGCCTCCATCGCCGGCCGCCTGCGGTCAAACACAGGCACGCCGCCCGCCTCATCGCGCATGCGAACCCAGTACGCCACCGTCTTGTGATCGCACCCCACCAACGCCGCCGCGCCACGCAGCGACCCCGTCAGGTCATACGCCTCCAAGATCTCCATCACTTCCTCCGGTTTCTTCACGAGCCCACCTCCGAGCCGCGTCGCAATGCCAAGACGCGAGCCCAGGTATCGGGCGATCAGGACAGAACCGGTGGGGAGAAAAGTGGCCGCCACTGGGGAGAATTAGCGGCCGCCCGTGGGGAGTTCCGATGGCCGCCTACGGGGAGAATCTCATGGCCACGGACAAGCGTGGTGCTCTTCGGTTGCGGGCTGATCTTTGGTGATCTGCTCGGGACGACGAACTACCCGGCGCTCAACGCGAGTTCGTTCCAGCTGCGCCGGTATTTCGAGCGCAACGTCACCGAGGTGCGCGCGCTGAGTTTCTTCCATTTCCTCGCGGCGGTTGCGCTCGCGGTGTTCGCTTCATATCTCGGCGCGAGGCTGCGACCGGCGAGCGCTCGCGCGGCCGCGCTCGCGCTCGCCGGCGGGGTCATTGGCGCGGCGTTCCTGGCGCTGTCAGCGCTCACCTACCGGGTGCTCGCGGAGCGCTCGGTGGCCGGCGATCCCGCGCTGGCTCACGGATTAGTGGTGCTCTCGTACCTCGCGGGCGGGCCGGCGATCGGGGCGCCGCTGGCGCTGACCGCGGCCGCGTTTGCGGCGACGATCCGGCACCAGCGGACGCTCCCCGGGTGGCTGTCGTGGTTGAGCATGGTCGCCGCCTTCCTAGGGTTCGCGACTCTCACGGCGTTGCTCGGGCCGACGAACAACAGCTCCGCGACGTACGGGCTGCTGCTGCTCGGCGCCGTGGCGCTGTTCGCCTGGCTGGTGGCGAGCAGCGTGGTGCTGGTCGGGCGTACTTTCCGCGACGAACGATGACCGCGGCTCCGGCGCCGCAGTGCACGATGCGATTCGCCGAGGATCGATGACCGCGATATTGGGGAGCGCGACGGTCTGTCCGCCCCCGCCGGTGTTGTCGATCTGCGGGTCGTAGCGGACGTATACCTTCAGGCGATGGACGGCCGCGCTTGCGGTGCCATCGAGCGGCTCGAGCGTCGTGTGCATGACCACGCTGTCGCGGGCGGGATCCGTAAGGTAGTCCGTGACGAGGGCAAAGCCGTGTTCTGATCGCGGCCTGTCACCTGGCAGACCATTCCGCTGCGGTCGGGCGAGCTGACCGTGTAGGTCATGTCGCGCTGCTGCATGTCTGTGAACGACCGCCCGTCGGTGGCGATGTACTGCACCGTGTTGACATTGCTGTTTTCGATCGTCGGGCTGAACGTGACTAGTTGCTCGGCAAACATCAAGGGGGTAAACGCAATGGTTGGAGAGGCACTATTCGTTGGCTGGGGTCAAGTTGTGCGGGGGCGCGAGCAGTTTGCGCTTCAGGTCTTCCAGGAGGCTGTCAGCTACTACGGCAAGCTCCAGGAAGAGGGACAAATCGAGAGGTTCGAGGCGTATCTTCTGGATCCTCACGGCGGCGATCTCGGTGGGTTCTTCTTAATTCACGGTGAGCGATCGTCGCTCGACGCTGTCAGGTCGAGCGCCGAATTCCAGCGGCTGCTGGTACGGGCGGGATCGGTGATCGACAACCTGGGCTTGGTGGGCGCCTACAGCGGCGATGCACTAGGAGAGCAGATGGCGCTCTTCGGTGAGATGGCCCAGGAGCTGCCTCAGGCCACGTAGGCGCCATCAGGCGATCCGCACGTTGTCCGGCTGGCGCAGCACTCGCCAGTGGTCGGCATAATCGGCAACACGCGGCGCGCACCGGGCTAAATGACCGCGGGTCGGAGCCCGACCCGCTCGAGATAGATGAGGTAGGTAGGCGTCTGCTTCCTCAGGCAGCCATTCCCGAGCGTCTTGCGCGCCATACTGCTCGTTATGGCGCTCGCGCGGCCCGATGATCATCGGCGGCCGGTCGGCGATCTCGGCGCGCATACGGACATCACCGTCGTTCCGGGTCCGCGCGGTCACACCCTGCGGGAGCGAATCGTGCCGGCGCGGAACCGGATGGCGACCGGGTGGCTGGCCGCGGCGACGGTGGCAGCCGGTGCGCTCGTGGCAGACGTCTCGCTCACCGGCCGTGGTGGAGCGACCAGACTACTCCCGACCACGGTCCCCCCGAACACCGTCCTCTACCCCACCTACCTCCGCGCCACCGGCCCGGCCGCTGCCGCGCCGGAGTCCGCGTTCCCGCTTCGGTGCCTGAGCCTGCTGATCGTGCTCCACGACCCCAGTCTTATGAACGCGGCGTTTGACCGGAACGTGCCGTGCGGCCATCCGCGCGGTCCGTACACGCTGATCGCTATTCGTGTCCCGCGATCGTGCGGGACACTTAGGGCTCCTTCAAACGCGCGATCTCCTCGGGCTGAGTGCGGCTCCTCCGCGACGAGCGCATTCTCGACGTGGGCGGTGGGGCGTTTAGGGATCCCCGAACGGAGACCGTCTCTAGGCTGCGTGGAGTGAGTGCGACGGTGAGCCTCGAGCCCTGGGGTCCCGGCGACCTGCCACTGCTCGAGCGGCGGTTGGGCGACCCGCGCATGACTGAGCACCTGGGCGGCCCCGAGAGCCCGGAGAAGCTGCGTGAGCGTCAGGGCCGCTAGGAGCGTTTGGAGGGCAGTGATCGCATGTTCAAGATCGTCGAGGGGCGGGCGGCGCCAGCGTGGGCTCGGTCGGCTTCTGGACGAAGGAGTGGCGCGAGGAGAGGATCTACGAGGTCGGCTGGATGGTCGTGCCGGAGTTCCAGGGGCGCGGCATCGCGGTGGCGGTGACCGCGCAGGCGATCGAGCTCGCCAACAACGACTGGCGCCTGGAGCTGCACGCCCAGTCGGTTCCTTAGGCTGGATCCGTGCCGTTACGGAATCGCGTCACCCCGTTGGGCGAGCTGATCGCCACCCCGGAACGAGGGCTCGTCTATGGCAACCGCGGGTGCCTGCACAATGAGAAAGGCGAGATCCACCGGGGCTACGCCACCAAGCGGTGGATCGCGTGTCGCCTTTGCTTTCGCGGCCGGCGGCGCTCGCCGCTGATGGCGCCCGGCCGGTTCACCGAGCTGTTCTTTCTCGACGAGGCAACGGCGCTGGCGGCGGGTCACCGGCCGTGCGCGGAGTGCCGGAGGAGTGACTACAACCGATTCAGCGATCTCTGGTTGGAGTTGCACCCGGGCCAGATCGGAGCGGACGCGATCGACGCGCAGCTCCACGGGGAGCGGCTCGATCTCGGGAATCGAGACCGTCTGCTTTACGAGGCGCCGTACAGCGAGCTCCCCGATGGCGCGTTCGTGCTCGAAGCGGGCGCGCCACATCTCGTCCTATCGCGTCGGCTGCTGACCTGGTCGGCGGGCGGCTATCGCGATTGCCACCGCCGGCCGAGTAATGGTCGCGCCACGGTGATCACGCCTCCGTCGCTGATCGCGATCCTGCGCAGCGGCTGGTCGCCGAGCGTGCCGCTGCTGCACCCGAGTTCAGATGGCGTCTCGAGGTGAGCTACCCCGAGGACGGACTCGAGATCCGTGGCTGTCCCGACGAGGCGGGATCGGATCGAGACGCGCGCCCGCGAGCGACTCGGTCTGCCGCTCGACCTCGCCGCCGAGGATGGATTCACCGAAGTCGAGGGGCGCCTCTCCCCCCGTCTTGCGCTGGAGCCTCAGCTCGACGCTCTCCCGCCCAGCCGCGAGCGCTTCGCTCGGGCTGACGGGCGTCGGCGCGGCGGTCTTGCTCGCCCTGAGCATCGCGGGGACGCCGCCGGCGTACGCCATCACAAGGAACGGAGATGGCTCGGTGACCGTGCAGATCAACGAGAACTCGGCGCTTCCCCAGGCGAACGCCAAGCTCCCGCAATGGGGATCCACGAGCGGGTCACGATCTACATGGCGACCGGCTCGGCAGCCGTCAGTGGCCCAGTGAACTGCACGCCGGCGCCCGGTGCCAACCTTTCTGGGCCGTCGCTGAGGTTCTAGTGGGCACAAACGGCACGGAGGTCATCGGCCCGGGCCAGAGTGCCGGCAACACCGGCGAAGGCACCTTCCACCTGGACCGCTGCGTCTTCACGAGTGACAGCGACTCGGGGAATACCGGCACACTGGCTCCGGTTGATCCGATGACGGCCGTCGACGCCCGTCCGGCGGGGGCGTCGGCGACGGCGCGGTTGGCGGTCTGGCCCCCGGGTGATGGCGGGGGCCAGACCACTGCGTGGTGGCGTGGCTGCTCGTTGGCGCCGCGGTCGGGTAGAACCTCGTCAGTCTGCGGGCGCTCACGCTCAGGGTCGCGTACCTGAACGACAGCTCGCTGCATGAGCAGATGGTGCGGTTCGCGACCGTGCAGCTGCGCGCCGGACATCTGCTGCTGTCCAGCTGGTTTCCGTTTCTCGGTCAGGGGTCGCCGCAGTTCCTTCACTACCAGAGCCTGCCGGCGCTCCTGACCGGCGCGTTGGGTCTGCTGATCGGGGCTACCGTGGCGTCTGGCTGGTCGCTGTACCTGCTGCTGTCGCTGTGGCCGATCAGCGTGTGCCTGTCGGCCCGTGGGTTCGGCGCGGGCAGGCCGGCGGCGGCCGCATCGGCCGCAATGTCCCCGTTCTGGGTGAGCGCCACGGGGGGTCGGCTATGAGCAGCAAGCCTACGTCTGGACGGGGTTCGGCGTCTGGACGCAGCTGTGGGCGATGTGGACGTTGCCGGTGGCGTGGGGGTTGAGCTGGCGAGCGATCCGCGACGGGCGCGGCTACTTCAAAGCGGTTCTGTTCACGGCGCTGACCGTCGCGCTGCACTTCGAGACCGGTTACCTGGCGCTCTTCGTGCTGCTCGTCTGGTCGTTGATCGCCGGCCGGCCGCTGCACGCCCGGATGCGGCGAGCCGCGGTGCTTCTCGGCGGCTCGCTGCTCGCGTCCGCGTGGGTGATCGTCCCGCTCTACAGCAGCGCACGTGGGCGGCTGTCAACGAGCCGCTGCAGGGCAGCGAACTCGTCAACGGCTATGGCACGCGTCAGGTGCTCGATTGGCTGGTCTCGGGGCAGCTGCTCGACCACGGCCGGCTGCCCGTCGTGACCGTGTTCGCGGCGCTCGGGTTCGGACTGTCTATTGCTCGCCTCGGTCGCACGACGTTCGGGTCGCTCGTCGATCTGGTCCCGGGCAGCGCTGACCTCTTCTTCCGCCGCTTCATGATGGGTGTGCAGCTCGCCTCCCTGCTGCTCGCCGGTCGCGGGGCGGCGTGGCTGGCGGCCGGGTGCGCTCGGCTGATCGAAGCCTGGGTCCCGCGTTGGCCGTCCGGCCTGCGGCGACCGACCCGGATGGTCGCGCCGGCGCTCGTCGCGGTCGACGCCCCCACGGGCACACACTACGTCGTGTTCCGCTTCCACGGCTACGGCGACTACCCGGAGTTGCTCGCGCTGAGCGGCCTCACCCTCGTCATAGTCGGCCTTGCGCCCATGTGCGTGCGGCGCACGAGGTGGCGCCGCTCTTCAGCGTGCGCCCGCCGCGCGAGACAGGACACGAGCGCCCGCCGAGGCAGGTCCGTCGACCGCCGCACCTGCTTCTGAGCAAACTGGGGATCCGACGGCGGCCACGGCCCTCGAATCACGCGGGCTCGCCACGTCGACTACTTGGTGCCGCGGCCAAGTCACCGGTCTTGTGTGCGTGCGTACAGAACGAGGCTACGTAGAAGCCAGAGGTCGAGGGCTAGAAACGGAAGGAAGACGAGTCCCCACCAGTAGCCCTTCACACACAGGAACACGGTGACGAAGAGGATCCACGGCGCGAGTAGGGCGCGCACGAAGATCACCTGTCTGTAGTGCTTGCGCGCCCACTGGCCGTCCCGCCCGACGCGTTGGTCGTCTGCCGTCATTTCAGCGAACGATCCTACGCGCTACCGGCTCGAACGGCCCGCATCGGGCGGCCGCGCTCCAAGTCTCCCACCGCCAGATGAAGTCGGCACTGTCTGCGGCTGAGCGGAGCGACCTCGCGGCGCGCGGGCGGCTCACGAGTGTTTCGCGCGGATGTCCCCTCGCCAGCGAGCCGGTGGCGTGCCGTAGCGGCGCTTGAACGCGCGGCTGAATGCCGCCTCCGACGCGTAGCCGACGTTCTCCGCGATGAGCGTGACGGGAATGGAGGTGTCGCGGAGCAGGTCGGTGGCGGCGTCTAGGCGTACGTGCGCGAGATAGGTGGCGGGCGGCTTCCCGACGCGAGCGATGAATCGCGCCGCGAACGCCGACCGGGAAAGGCTGCACGCTCGAGCCAGCTCCTCAACTGTCCAGTCGTGGCCGGGGTCTCGATGGATAGCGCTCAAGGCCAGACCGATCTGCGGGTCGAGCGCACCGGCCAGCCAGTTCGGTTCGGCGTCCGTGCCAGCGGCCCAGGCGCGCAGAATCTGGATGAAGAGCAGATCGAGGATGCGGGCGACCATCACCGCCGATCCTTGAGAGGGCGATTGCATCTCGAATAAGAGCATCCTACGGGCCACTTCGAGCCCTTCCAGCGCTGGGCCGCGGGAGCCGCGCAGGAGGATCACCGCCGGGAGGCTCGCGAGCAGGTGGCTCGCCTGCGGGTCGCCGATCGTGAACGTTCCGCAGAGCCAACGCGCCGGCTCGGGTGCGGGCGCGTCGTGCTCGGATGCGCCGGCGCGCAGGGTCGCGTGCGCGCGCTTACCTGCGTCGCTGATGTGGTGCGGGTCGCCGCGCGGGAGCAGGATGACATCGCCGCGACTCACGCGCTCGACGTGCGCGTCGCCGTCGATCCGAAGCACGAGTTCGCCCTCTTCGATGATGTGCAGGGTGCCGATATCGGCGAAGCCGATCGAAAAGGTCCGCAGCGGGGCGTACGCGACGATTCGTTCTCCGCTCAGACGGACGCTCCGGAGCAGCTCCGAGAGCAAGTCGTGCGGCTGGCCATAGACGTCGAGGCCGAGCGCGGCGTCCTCAAGCGCCGGAGGATCGGCAAAGTCTCGCGGCGCTCGGAGCAAATCGGCTGGCGCCGCTGGACGATCAGCAAGATGTTCCGGCGGAGTGGTCATTGTCTGTACGCATTCCTCGGACTACGCTCGACGAACAGTGAGTGGGGTGACCAATCGGACGGGCTTGCGACCAGGTTGGGGCGCTCTGTCAGGTGTCAAGTTCTCCGCTGGCGAAGCAGCTGCGCCATCGTAAGTTCGCCCGACATTCTCGTCCAGGTCTGGGTCCGCTCGCTTGCGTCAACCGTATCGCGCCGGACATCCGTAAATCGACCGGAAAGGAAACAGGACCCATGACATCGAGCGCCGGTGAAGCTGGGCAGGGCAAGCCGACCAAGATCAGCTTCGTCTATTCCAACCCCACCGACCCGGCCGCCTTCGAGGCGGCTTACCCCGAGCAGCTTGCGCTGGCGCGGAAGCTCCCAGGCCTGACTCGGCTGCAGACGTCGAAGGTCTGGCCTAGGGAAGACGGCAGCGCGACCCCGGCATACCGAATGTTGGACCTGTACTTCGCCGACTACGCAGCCGCCAGCGACGCCGCGGCAGAGGCGGGCGCCCTTGTCGGCGCGACCCTCGAGCACGCCACGGGAGGCGTAGTCATCGCATTCGCGGAAGTCCTCGACGACGCCTAGACCGACACGAGACAGATTCCAGTCGCGCCGGGTCGTCGCACCACGTCTCGTCGTGGCCGATGGCGCCCCAGTCCGCGGCGAATTCACAGCGGTAACTGGACGCGACCGCGGTCCGAGAGATGCGCGTCGCAAGGCTTGCAGGCCTCGCTCCGGCTTTCCGCGCTTTGCAGGTGCGACCGGCAACGGTCGGCTGCCCGCGCCGACATGTAACCAGGTCTCGCGTCGTTACATCGCTAGTGCAGAATCCTGAGCGTGTTGGCGCCGTCGTCGACGTAGTAGACACCCGTTCCGCCCG
>Ga0187770_10002384_pt1 | contig 10512 bp, 11 predicted proteins | sample 0116_SJ02_MP02_2_FD_133154 | JGI IMG/M metagenome (GOLD analysis project Ga0187770, IMG submission 133154) | Tropical peat soil microbial communities from peatlands in Department of Meta, Colombia - 0116_SJ02_MP02_20_MG | ecosystem: Environmental > Terrestrial > Soil > Wetlands > Peat | place... | reverse complement strand
GTCTGGTCGCTGCGAGCGCCACTCACAGAACCGCTCCGGCTGTCCGAAGCAGAACTGATGTGTGGACTATTGCCAGTGAAGACTACACCCGGTTGCAGACTAAGGATACCCGTAGGGTCGCGCCCTTCAAATGGAAGGCTGGCGATCTGATCCGTCTCGAAGGCATGTCCCAGCGTCGCGTTCTGTGTGTTCACCAGTGGGGCGGTTCCGGCTACCTCGATCGTCACGTTCTCTGCGGCGACCTTCAGCGTGACGTTCATGGTTGCAGGAGTATCAACTAACAACTTGATTCCCATTTGTCTAATTGTGGCGAACCCGTGGGCTGTGGCGGTCAGGACATAAGTGGCTGGAGGTATCTGAGGAAACTGGTAGTCGCCTTGAGCCGTTGTCTTCACGGTTCGTGTATATCCGGTTGTCGGGTCTTCGATCGTGACCGTAGCTCCGTTTACGACCGCGCCCGCTTCGTCGAACACTGTTCCACGCAGGGACGTAGTTGCAACTTGCCCCCACACCGAGGCGGCCATCAGGAAGAACGTCACAAGAGTGAGCGATTTCACGATACGCATGGGAGTGCTCCTTAGGTTTAGCTTGCGAGCTGCAACAACGACGAAGACCAAACATGCCGACACTGTCTTGTTATGCGTGCAAGATTATTCCAGCCAGACGCGGTTTTTCAAGGCAAAACTGGTGATGTCAGCGATTGTAAAAATCGATTAGCCAGTGACTGGATGGAAAAACCCCGGCAGGTTTGGTTTGACCTGCCAGGGCTCGTGGCGAGTGCCGGATCTCCTCCGATCCGGCCGTGCCAGACTTATGACAGGAAGAACTCTTTCGTCAGTGCGGCCCAGTCTTTATCCGGAATCTCCGCCGCCACGTTTTCGACTGCCACACCGCCATCCTGCGCCAGTGCTCCAAGCAGGGTTGGCATCTTTCTCTGCAGGCGGCCTGCGGATTCTTCTGTCCACCACCTCGCCAACGCGCCGCCGAGGAGATTCTTGAGATTGGTCTTGGCATCGGGGGAGTGCACGGTGATCAGCCAGCCTTCGCCATAGGGGTCCTTCCGGGCCAGTTCGGGATCTGCTCCCACAGCATCATTGACGTCGGACACGCTGCCTTCGATCGGAGAGAGCATGTCCACGGCAATGCCGTCGCGGTGCAAGGTGCAAACCTTCTGCCCCTGGCGCAACCATTGGCCACGCTGCGGCAGGGTAATGTTGTGGATCTTCCCGGCCAGCTTGGAGGCGAAATCATCCATGCCGACACGCACCAGGTTGGGACTCTCGCTCAATGCCCAGGTGTGCCCGGGATGGTAACGAAGATTTTCCGGAACCTGGAATCCACCCACTAAACTGGGCGCCAGCCGCGGGGGCGCTGCTTTCGCAACTTGCACCGCAGGCTGCACAGCAACGTGCTTACGGCTGTAGAAGTAGTCTATGAGGAGGAAGATTCCGAATGTGAAGAGAACCAGTAGGACTGTCATACGTCACCTCGCCGGAGGGCCTTTTCCGCTTCCGGTTGGCCACCCGCCGCTTTTCTACAAGGCAACTGTTATGCCGAATTCGAGCCCTGTGCATGTGTTAGCGCGATGTGTGTGGAGGTAAGAGAGATAGAGTAGCGGCGGGCTGCGGGCCGACGAATTTTCGATGAAATTCGCAGCGCGAATTCGATGCGGATGACAACAGCATCTCGAATGCGAATTCAGCCACTTGCGCTGAAGCAAGAGGAAAGTGCCTCGAATTCAGCAGGTTCCGGCGAGGTCTCTCCATGTTCAAAATTGCAACATGGAGTGATGCCGAATGCAGCAGGGCCGGTCGGGAGACGAGTTCTCAGCTCCCTGGTTCCCGGTTTTCAGTGCCACCAAAGTCCGGGCTACTCCAGGGAGGCTGGATTGAGAATGCTAACTCTTATCTTCTTGACAAAAACAGCATACCTGTTAAAGTGCGGCCAGTCGCCACAAACGTTGGCCCACAGGTGCTTATTTATGAAGAACGTGTATGAGGTTCTGAGGCAAAAGGAACTTGAGCTGGCAAGGCTGGAAAAGGAAGTGGAAGCGCTGCGGGTAGCTGCGCCACTGCTTTCGGATGACAAGGAGCTAGTCGCCGAGGCTACGAACAACAAGCCGACTTTGGCGACGCCTGCAACCCAGCAGCCCATTCGCATTCCGCAGCCGGCGGTTACAGCACCCACGGTAGCGCGTGCTGCAGGGTGGGAGGACACGGCCAAACGCTGGCCCTAGACACCCGCACAAGTGCTGCAAAGAACAAGGCCGACTGGCGCTTGATGTCAGTCGGCCGAATCACCCCCAACGTTTTTGAACCTACGCGTGACAAATCTGGGAGAACAGCCACTCGCGAGGAACAGACTGAAACAGCAGGTCCTCTTTGGGCGCGGTAAACTCCGCTCCACATTCTGAGCATACGAACTCCCAGCTTGCTCCCTCCGATCGAGTAACCGCATGAAGGCTGTCCGGCGACTCATAGGTCACCACCAGCGCCCCGCAATTCGGCATAGGGCATGTCGATCCGAAAGCTCTGAGATCGACTTCTTCTTTCCACGCGCGCACCGCAAGTGCGATTTGCTCCCTATCAATGCGTGATTCGCTGTGATTCATTTTCATTGAAGTACCTCGTTTGTTCTGCGATTAGGAAGCCACAAGCCTTTCCAGCGCCGCTTTGTTCCGGATAAGAAGCGTCGAGCCGGTCACTTCGAGCACGCGCTGCTTCTTGAATTCGCTCAGTGTGCGAGTCACCGTTTCTCTCGAAGTGCCGATTAACTGCGCCATCTCTTCATGTGTCAAAGCCAATTTCAGCCGGATCGAGCCATCTACTACACGTGCGTCGGTGGACCATTGCAGCAATAACCGGGCCAGTTTTTCGGATACCGAATGGGACAAGCCGATGGAACGAATCACCTCATAGGCGGAGTGGCAGTCGCGGGCCACATGTTCCGCGGCGCGCAGGCAAGCATCGGGGTGCTGGTTCAGAAAGCGCAGGAAGTCATCGCGACGGATAAAAGCCAGCTGCGCCGGCTGCAAGGTTTCCACCGTAACTTCGTGTTGCCTTCCGCTGATGCAGGCGTGCAAGCCGAGAATGGACCCCGGCTCGGCAATCTTCAGAATCATGCTCTTGCCTTCGGCATTGGTAGTCGTCAGCTTGGCGCGTCCCTGGCAAAGAATGTAGACGCCGCGCGCATCCTGCCCTTCCAGAAAAACCACCGAGCCTTCCGGGAAGCAGGTGACATGCTTGATGTCGTCCAGGTCCTGAACCGCCGCCTGAGAAAGACCACAGAAAGAACTGCTGTTGCGCAGCTTGCATCCGACGCAGTTGTCGATAATCGGCAGGCCGTAAGGCGAGTGCGCGGTCCTCCTTTCGGGTGCTGGGCCAAAACTGTGCAGTTGCGTTCTGCTGATCGCGCTAACCATTGCAGTTGCCATCGTCGTTTCCTTTCGCCAAGAAGTTGTTCCACCCCACCTGAGTATGCTTCGACTTTATTCGCTGTCACGATGAGTGACCACTAGGAGAATCCCTAGTTTTTCGACGGTCATGCGAACCAGTCACCAAATGTGACCGGAGCATGGAGGATGCACGAATTGAGAAGATATGCAGCAAGAAATATCAAAAATGAGGCTAAAACTGCGGAGCCGGAGGTCAGTTCTCCCGTCCGGCTCTCAATTGAGGAGAAAAATACGGTGTTCCGGTTAGAACGCTGGTGATCGCAATCGGTAATTGTTCGTTGGTGTAAACCTTTAATACATAGCCGTCGGCGCCCAAAGCTCGGGCTTTCTTCAAATAGGCAGATGACGACTGCACTGTCAGAAAAATGATCTTGGTTGAAATCCCCGACTCGCGAATTTTGGCAACGGCCTCAAACCCGGTCATGACCGGCATACTTATGTCGGAAACGATCAGGTCCGGTTTCAGAGCTTTAGCGGCTTCCACCAGTTGCTGTCCATTTTCCACCGCCCCGATGATCTCGTATTCGGCATCGAGCAGGGCCCGGAGCTCCTCCAGCATTTCTGCGTGATCGTCAGCCAACAGAATGCGTTTCCGGCTCATGGCTTCCGCTGTAATCTCAACCCCAGGTTGTGCACTTCCAGCCATCGGTAAAGCTCAAAGCGCTCCTTCTGTTCAAGCGCCAAGAGCAGACTAAGGATGTTTAGGAGAGTGTGCGACTAGGGTATACCCTAGTTTTTTCAGCTCGGGATAAGGCCTTGCTGGAGAGCGACTTTGGTCAGTTCGGCGACGCTTTTGACGCCCAGCTTGGCCATGATGCGAGCCCGATGGAACTCCACAGTCTTCACCGACACGTGAATCACGTCGGCGATTTCTTTGTTGCCGCGCCCTTCGATGATCAGCTGCAGAATCTCCCGCTGGCGGTCGGTAAGTCCTTCGGTTTCCTCGCTCAGTTCCCCTTCGCGGTTCCACAACCGGGCGATTACCTCTTCGCCAAAAGCCGGCGTGATGTAGGTCTTGCCGCGTACAACGGTCCCGATTGCCTGTTGCAATTCCTCCGTAGCTCCGGATTTGAGCACGTAACCCGAAGCTCCCAGCCTCATGGCGTGCTTCAGATACGCCGGATTGAGGTGCTGGCTGAGGAAGATCAATTTGGTGTGTGGCAGGTTCTTCTTGATCTGTTTGGCTGCCTCGAAGCCATTGAGCAACGGCATGCTGATATCGACAATTACCAAATCGGGCTTGAGGCGCTCAGCGGCCTGCACCAAAGCACGGCCATCCTTGGCCAAGCCAACAATTTCATGTTGGCCCTGCAACGCTGAACGCAGGCCGTCGAGAATCAGCGCATGGTCGTCGCCCAGCAGTATCTTCAGCTTCATAGTCAGTAAAGTTGACAGCAGTGTATTATGCAGTGTAAACCGCTTGCCACTTCTTTCGGGAGGTGTCATTTGGAGCCCGGACCGCCCAGTCACAGCCCGCCCCTGGCCAGCGCAAGCCATGCGCTGGAAAAACGATCCCTCTTATGGTCCTTCGTCGGACTTGGCATGTTGCTCACTGTCGGCCTGATTGCCGCCTATACTCTGCGCCAGGTTGACGAGTCGGATTTCTGGGTGGACCACACGCGAGAGGTCATCAGCGCTAATCAACAACTCTTGTCCCACGTAACGGATGCTCAATCCGCCGAGCGCGGGTACATCATTACCGGCGACGAAGGATACCTGGAACAATATCAATCCGCATCACTACATATTCCGCAAAGTGCTGAAACCGTGCGCCAGCTCGTGGCCGATAATCCGGGGCAACAGAAAAGGGTGAAGAGCCTGCAGAGCCTTATTGAGGAAAGACTGGTAGTCCTTAATGACGCTTTGCGACAAAGAAGAGAATTGGGATTCGATGCGGCCCGGGCAGTTGTCCTGGCAGGGCAAAGCCGCGCGGAGATGAAGCAGATTCAAGATGCCAGTCAGGAAATAGAAGCCGAGGAAAACCGCCTGTTACAGGAACGCACGCACACCCGCCAGGTCCGGCTGCGTGATGGTTTCGTTGCTACGTTGGCCGCCGCTGTAGTCGCACTCGTAGCTTTCATCTTTGCTCCGATCGACGTGCGCCGCGCCGTGCGACAGCGCAACGTCGCGCAGCAGGATAAAGAACAGAGCGCAGCAACGGCGAGAGCCTTGTTTCAGGCCGCGGCGCAGGCCATCTTCGTTGTGGACCAGAGCGGCCGAATCGTGATGGCAAATCCCGCCACCGAAAAAATGCTGGGCTACGCAGAAAGCGAATTAATCGGACAATCGGTCGAGTTATTGGTACCGGAGAGCTTGCGAAGCGGGCACATAAGTCACCGGACCGGATATTTCCGCCATCCGCAAACCCGGCCCATGGGTTTCGGGTTTGATCTGCAAGCAAGAAAGAAAGACGGAAGCGTCATCGACGTCGAAATCGGTCTAAGCTACATCCAATCGGCAGCGGGAACATTAGCTGTCGCCTTTCTATCCGACATTTCCAAGCGCAAAGCCGATGAGCATGCAATCCGCCAACAGCGGGAAGACCTGCGCTTGCTTGCCGGCAGGCTCATGACCGCCCAGGACGACGAGCGCCGCCGCATTGCTAGAGATTTGCACGACGATCTCAGCCAGAAACTTGCATATCTGGCTATGGACATCGGCAAGGTCGCAACCAAACCGTCCTCCCAGGAGTTTCTGGACGATCTCCGGGTTATGCAACGGCGGGCGGCCGACGCCGCGGAGAGCGTGCGCCACATCTCGCACCAGCTGCATCCTTCGATTCTCGACGACATTGGGCTGGAGGCGGCGCTGGAGCAGTACTGCGAAGAATTTGAGGAGCGCTCAGGGATTCGCACCCGCTTCAGCAGCCGGAACATTCCCGATCCACTGCCGCCCGAAGTCGCGAGCAGCATGTATCACATCTTCCAGGAGAGCCTGCGCAACGTATCCAAGCACTCGGAAGCGGAAGAGGTGTTCGTAACGCTGGAATTTGTTGACGGCGTACTTCGCCTGGCTGTGAAAGATCAAGGTGTAGGCCTCCCGGCCGGGCTCAAAACCGGCACAGGCATCGGAATCGTGGGGATGCGAGAGCGGGCCCACCTGGTAAACGGTACGGTCTCTATAGAATCACAAGTCGGCGAGGGCACAGAGGTGACTGTGGCCGTGCCGCTGACGAGCGTGGGATAGTGGTGTGGTTTCAGCACCCCAATCTGTCTTCCATTCGGCCGAATCGGAAATCCTGGAGCCTCCCTTACTTTTCGCTTATGCAGTACTCGGCGAAAAGCTTGCCCCCACTCTCGGGATTCGCCGACTGCGGATAGAGATCCACGTTGGCGCAATCATAATAGCCATGGTTCTTGGGAAGCCGGACCATCCAATACGTTCCTGGTGGCGGAGTCGTGCAGTTGGGAGCGCCCTTGGTGCACTGCAGTTCGTACGATTTTCCTGACTCTTGAATAGTCACCAGTATCACGTCACCGCTGACCGACGTCTCCTTTACCGTAATCTGCGACTTCTCAATGGCCAAAAGCTGTACTGCCATAAGTAGAGCGAATAGAAGAGCGAGTTTCTTCATACGTCCCTCCCCGTCCTGATCCAGAACCACAAGCTAATTATTGATTCGTCATGGTTTCTCCGCTGTGACTCGGGTCACAGCCATGGTAATCACCGGGCACTTACCTCGGTCACTTTGGCGTGCCGTCAATCACAGGCGGTAGTGACAAAGGGCACAGCAGAAATGCATGAAGAGAACGAAGATACCAACGTAAGCCGAAAAACTTAGGGGTGTGTCCTATGAAGAAAGTCTTGATTTTGGGCGCTGCCGGTCGTGACTTTCATAACTTCAACGTGGTCTTTCGTAACAATCTTGATTATCAAGTGGTTGCATTCACGGCCACGCAGATTCCGGACATCGCCGGTCGCCGTTACCCACAGGAACTGGCAGGTCGCTTATATCCAGACGGTATTCCCATCTTCGAAGAGAAGGACTTGGAGAAGTTGATCGCCGAAAATGAGATCGATGTGGTGGTCTTCTCCTACAGCGACATTTCTCACCAGAACCTGATGCATCTTGCCTCGCGAGCGCTGGCCACCGGCGCTGATTTCTGGCTGCTGGGAACCGAGCACACGCAAGTCGAGTCACATGTTCCGGTGATTTCAGTTTGTGCAGTGCGCACGGGGTGCGGCAAGAGTCCGGTTTCCCGCCTGGTAGCGACAGAGCTGCGGCGGCACGGCCGCAGGCCGGTCGTGATACGCCATCCCATGCCTTATGGAGATCTGGCGGCACAGGCGGTCCAGCGCTTTGCCACCATGGAGGATCTCGACATCCAGCAATGCACCATCGAGGAACGGGAAGAGTATGAGCCGCACATACGCCAGGGCACGGTCGTGTACGCGGGGGTGGATTACGAAAAAATCCTGCGGCGGGCCGAGCAGGAAGCGGATGTGATTCTGTGGGACGGAGGCAACAATGACACTCCGTTCTACAAGTCAGACCTTGAGATTGTTGTCGTAGATCCGCACCGCCCCGGCCATGAGCTGGCCTACTATCCCGGGGAGGTGAACCTGAGACGGGCCGACGTCGTAGTCATCAACAAGGTGGATACGGCCGAGCAGCGTGACATTGAGACGGTTCGGCAAAACATAAAGATCAATAATCCCAGGGCCGCAGTTTTCGAGATGGCCTGCCGTGTCACTCTCGCTGCGCCCGAGTCCGTGAAGGGTAAGCGCGTGTTGGTGGTGGAAGATGGGCCCACCCTCACCCACGGCGAGATGCCTTACGGTGCTGGCGCGGTGGCGGCGCGGCAGTACGGGGCAGCCGAACTGGTAGATCCGCGTCCGTACGCGGTCGGGTCGATCCACAACACCTACGAGCGATATCCGCACCTGACCAGCCTTTTGCCGGCCATGGGTTACAGCGCCATGCAGCGGCACGAGCTCGAAGAGACGATTCGCCGCACGCCCTGTGACCTGGTCGTGATTGCCACCCCCATCGACCTTACTCGAGTCATCAACATTGACAAGCCGAGTCTGCGCGTCACCTATGAAGTCGAAGAACTCACCAAACCAGGTTTGTCCGAAGTGCTGGCGAAGTTTGCTCACGAGCACGAGCCAGATTTTGCAGGAGCGGGAATATGAACGGCAAAGACTTTCTCTCCATCAAGGATTTCTCGCCTTCCGAGATTCAGTACCTGCTGATCCTGGGCCGGCAGATGAAGACCCACCCGACGACCTACAGCGACGCGCTCAAGCGTAAGACGCTGGCTATGATTTTCGAGAAGCCGTCGCTGCGCACGCGCGTGAGCTTTGACGTGGGAATTCAACAGCTCGGGGGCTTTTCCGTTTATCTCTCCCCCGCAGAAATCAACCTCGGCAAGCGCGAGTGCGTCTACGACGTGGCCAGGAATCTGGAAAGAATGGTGCAGGGCATCATGATCCGCACCTTTGCTCACGAGATCGCCGAGCAGATGGCACAGTACGCCAGCATTCCGGTCATTAACGGACTCACCGATTACAGCCATCCCTGCCAGGCGATGGCGGATTACCTCACCATCTGGGAGGCCAAGAGCAATCTGGAAGGCTTGAAGGTCGCATTCGTCGGGGATGGGAACAATGTCGCACATTCGCTCATGTTCGCCGGAGCTCAACTCGGCGTACACGTGTGGGTGGCAACGCCGCCAGGCTATGAACCGAAGGGCGAGGCATTTGAGTGGGCCTGCGAGCGTGGCATCGAGACAGGTGGCAGCTGCCATTTAACCCATGATCCGCTGGAAGCGGTCTCCGGAGCTGACGTGGTTTACACCGATGTGTGGGCGAGCATGGGCAAAGAAGCCGAAGTGGAGGAACGCAGTCAGATCTTCCGCTGCTATCAAATCAATGCGCCGCTTTTCCGCCGAGCCAAGCGCGATGCCATCTTTCTTCACTGCCTGCCGGCGCACAGAGGAGAAGAAGTAACGAACGAGGTGATTGACTCGCCACGATCTCTGGTCTTTCAGCAGGCCGAGAACCGGCTGCATGTTCAGAAAGCCATCATGCTGGAACTGATGAAAGGCGAGTTCGTGAAGTTGCCGGGCTTGGTGGAGCTGCAGGAATTGGTGCATGTGTAGGAGAGAGTGCTCAGTGATGAGTGGTCAGTTGTCAGCTCTGACTGGCCACTAGCCACTGACCACTAGCCACTAGCTATGAAAACGATCCTTCTAGCCATCGGCGGTAACTCGCTCATCCGCGCGGGTGAGAGGGGCAGTATTGCGCAACAGATGGCCAATGCGCGCCGCACGGCAGTGGAGATCGCCGGTCTTTGCAAAGCGGGTTACCGGATTGTTTTGACACACGGTAACGGTCCGCAGGTGGGAGCTGCGCTGCTCCGTTCGGAGCGCGGAGCCAGCCAGGTTCCGGGCCATTCGCTGGATGTGTGCGATGCCTCCACACAAGGTGAAATCGGCTACATCCTGCAGCAAGCATTGGAAAGCGAATTGAGGATCGTAGGCCTTCGCACGCCCGTGGTCACGGTTGTCACGCAAAGTGTCGTTTCGCCGGACGATCCGGCGATGCAACACCCGACGAAACCCATCGGACCGTTCTATTCGCGAGCTGATGCCGAAGAACGCAAGCGCCAGTTCGGATGGGAAATTGTGGAAGACGCATCCCGAGGCTATCGGCGCGTAGTGCCGTCGCCCGAGCCAATCGAAATTGTTGAACTGGAGGTCATTCAGGACCTTGTTGAACACGGCGTCCTGGTCATTGCCTGCGGCGGAGGTGGAATCCCGGTGATTTGGAAGGACGGCAAGCTGCAAGGCGTCGAAGCCGTCATCGACAAGGATCGCGCTTCCGCGCTGCTGGCCTCACGGCTTGGTGTCGAGTTGTTTGTGATCTCCACCGATACGGATTACGTGTACCTGGACTACAAGAAGCCGGCGCAGCAACCGCTAAAAGATGTTGGAGTACCCGAGTTGCAGAAGTATCTGGAAGCGGGCCATTTCCCTCCCGGAAACATGGGACCGAAGATAGAATCTGTGTTGCGCTTCCTGCGGAACGGCGGGAAGGAAGCCATTATCACTTCC
>Ga0187770_10002383_pt1 | contig 10514 bp, 8 predicted proteins | sample 0116_SJ02_MP02_2_FD_133154 | JGI IMG/M metagenome (GOLD analysis project Ga0187770, IMG submission 133154) | Tropical peat soil microbial communities from peatlands in Department of Meta, Colombia - 0116_SJ02_MP02_20_MG | ecosystem: Environmental > Terrestrial > Soil > Wetlands > Peat | place... | reverse complement strand
GTGCGCGTCTTACCGTCACGTTCAAAGTTGTTGTATGTGAAGGACGCGACTTTCTCGCAATATTGCTCTTCCCCAGCTTTGCAGGCTTCGCATTCGCGGCACGAATCGACGAAACATCCGACTCCGACAATGTCACCAACCTTCCATTTGCGAACGTTGTCGCCCACCTTCACTACTGGGCCGACTATTTCGTGGCCGGGGACCATTGGATATGTTGAAGCCCCCCACTCGTTGCGCGCCTGGTGGATGTCGCTGTGGCAAACTCCACAATAGAGAATGTCGATCAGTACGTCATGCGGCCCTGGTTCGCGCCTCTCAAAGTCGAACGGTTCGAGCGGAGAGGAGGGGCCTTCAGTCGCATAAGCGCGTGTTGGTAACATATCTTTGTCCCAGTCCTAATACACCACATGTCGCGGTTATGACGGCTTCGCTTCTTCGGAGTAAACACTCGCCAAACGAGTGGGTAGTTAATTCAGAGTAGGTTCGCCGCAAACCCGAAAAACGAGGAAATATAGTGTATCCATTGTGACAGTTATATGCCCACTCAACACCCTGACCCATGGGCAAAGGTTCGCACACGACACAACCTGGCCGCTGACGAAGTTAGGTCAACACTCCAAAAGGAAATCCGCCGCGGCAATTTGGACAACGCGATCAGGTTAGCGTTTGAGATGTTCTCAACAAGCCCAGAGATGGAGGAACTCCTATGGAAGCGCTTACTGGTGATCTCTGTCGAAGACGTCGGTATTGGGGAACCAATCGCTCCAATTCTGGTCAACACACTGTACCAAGCCCACTATGGCTTTGATGTTAACGAGAGTGAGAGGCATTTGTTTGCAATTCATGCAGTTCGATTCTTATGCGGCTGTAGAAAGGATCGCTCAAGCGATGAGATGCTGCTCTGGATGAGAATGTTGGATAAACGGGGGCAGCTGAAACCAGAAATCAAAGAATATGGAGTTGACATGCACACAGCGCGCGGTCAGAAGATGGGACGAGATCTAAATTACTTCATGCGAGAGGGAACAAAAGTTCGTCCCGAACTTGCGCGTAGGAACAAGACCTATCGCAGACATGTCATGAGCCTACTGAAGAAGGCCAATTCAGAGACGAGCTAATTGACTGATGCAGGGGCTTTAGGAGACCGCTCAACTCAGTAGGGGCTCGACTTCGGCGCGACTTGGAAATGAGGTTTGAGTGCCGATTCTCGTTACCGATATTGAAGCAACAGCATTTGCGTTCATGACGGCTGTTCGTAGGGGTTGTCTCTCGCCAAGGAAGCAAGCAAGGCTTCCAACGAATGCATCGCCGGCCCCAGTTGTATCGACAACGTGAACCTGCCTTGCCTTAACATGATACGGCCCTTCCTCGTCCACTAACAATGCTCCTCCCTGGCCGAGGGTGGCTATCGATGCACGAGGCCCACGCGCCCGTAAGGCGATGGCTGCAGCTTCAGCGGCTCTAAGGTCGTTGACAGGGATTCCAGTTAACGTTTCAGCTTCAATCTCATTTGCTACCACAATGTCACAGAGTTTGAACAATTCGTCTGGGAGGGGCATTGCAGGTGCAGGGTTTAGAATCGTCAGTACGTCGGCTTCCTTCGCAATGCGGAATGCCTCTTTCGTGCATTCGATTGGGATCTCAAGTTGGCAGATTAAGGCGTCAGCCGATTTGATTAGTTCGGCTGCTTCGTCAACCTCTGCGCATGTAAGAGTCATGTTTGCGCCAGGGACGATGACGATCGAATTGTTTCCTTCGTCATCAACAAAGATTGGGGCTACACCGGAGAAGGTACGTGAGTCCCAATGCACGTGCCGAGTATCGATGCCAAGGTCTTTGTAGTTCTTGAAGGTCAGCTCTCCGAGCGGATCACGACCAAGCTTGGTCACAATTGCCACTTCGGCTCCCAACTTTGCAGCCATGGCAGCTTGGTTGGAGCCCTTTCCCCCAAACCCCATGTGAAATGAATTGCCAATCAAAGTCTCTCCCATCCTCGGCAGTCGCGGCACTCTGGACAGTAGATCCATATTGGCACTTCCAACAACACAAATTCTAGGAGGCTTGTTTCTCTTTTGTACTGTATCCATGTGAACCAAATTCTAAGCTGCTCTCTTCTTTTTCCGACCGGCTACATTGCCTCATTTAATGAATAATTAAAAAGAGCCTGTATTACGTTTGTTCGTGTTTGGGTCTTCCCCACCTCCAGTGATGTGAACTTAATTCCGTGGGATCACAGACATAACAGATCAAAATTGAAGTTGGTCGGCTCGTAATTATGATCCGACTATTTTGGAGCGGGGGGCTATCTCCTCCGCGGCCGTTAGTGTTAAATATACACCACGGGCAGCTGAGATCATGACAACTAAGGCTCCGGTTTTCGTGCGAGAAGCAACTGGCCTTAGGAGGGAAGTTTCTCTTCTCGACGCAGTTGCCTTGAACGTTAGCAACATGTCTTCAGGAACAGCGATTGCGGTTATCGGATTCACGTTGGCGATCTTGCCCTCAGTATCTGGCGTAAATCTACTCGGTACAACTCTTATTGGCTTTCTGTTCTCAATTCCGGAAATAATTGTCTACACGATGCTCTCTGCACGTATGCCGAGGACAGGCGGAGACTATGTTTGGATGTCGAGAACTTTAGGGCCTATTGGAGCCCCTCTGACTTTTGCGGAATATATTTGGGGGCAATTCTCATTTCTCGCTCTCATAGCCCTGTCAACCGTTTTTGCGATTGGGTCCGTTTTCTTAACGATGGGGAACCAAGCGGCGTTGGGGATTGCGGTTCCCGGGATGAATCCTTCGGGCCAGTTTGCTATAGGTGCCATAATTTTCATGCTTCTCATGCTTGTTAACGTATTCAAACCAAGGTATGGCTACAAGCTTGTTACGGCTTGCTTGATTTTTGGACTCTTGACGTTGGCGTTGGCTGTCGGGGCTATTCTCTATGGCGGGTCAGTGGGGGTTGGCAACTATGTGCACAGCCTTGACGCTAACCTGACGTACACATCTCTAGCCTCATCCTATTCCGGACCGACCTTCAGCCTTGGCCCATCAGTTTTCATCCTGCCCGTATTCGCCGCCTTCACCTTCCCATGGCTGAATGCGGGTCCAGGTGTCGCGTCTGAGCTGAAAGGAAAACGCACAGTGAAGTGGAATGTCCTACTGGGCGCAATCATATCATTCGGTGTTCTTCTCGTGGGTTTCGGATCCATGTATGCTGCAGGAGGCTTTGCGTTTACAACGGAAGCTCTCGCCAACCCTACGCTCGTTTTCAACTATTCATTCAACTTCTGGACTTGGGCAATGGGCGTTTCACCATCCCCTGCCCTCGCATGGGTTATTGGACTTGGGTGGATAGTTTGGAACATAGCGATCCTCGCCTACGCCGTAATCATTTGCTCACGCTACATTTTCGCGGAGGCCTTTGACCGTGTACTTCCAGAGAAATTTGCGTACGTGAGCGATAAGTACGGTTCTCCAGTTTACGGTCTCTTGCTTGTCTTCATCATAACTGTGATCGTCATGGGGTTGACTTCATTCCTCTACGGCACGTTCACTTCCCTGTATGGCACTTGGATTCTTGGAATGAGTTACTTCGCGCTCGTAGGGATAGTAGCCGTCATATGGGCCATGAAACACGAGAAGGGAGGGGCTAAAACTCTGTTGTCGGTGTCAGGGATCTTGATGGCTGCTGTTTTCATATTCTTGGCGTATCAGTTCATAGCTTCCCCTGCCGTGTGGGGTGGCAACGTGCTCGCATATGGCTACATCGTAGCGGGTCTCGTGATTGGAGCGGTAATATACGTGACGTCTTGGCGGTACCATAAGGCAAGAGGAATCGACATCTCTCTAGCCTTCAAGCAAATCCCACCCGAATAGGCACGGCGCCGGGGCAACGTTCTTGCCTCTCGCCGAAGCCACAACTGTACGGCCCACGGATGAATCCAATCGAATTAAGCACGAGTAGGTGGATGACCTGTGGCAGACGAAGTTGACATCCTAATTCGGAATTCCGAGGTTCTCACTCTCGACGAAGCAACCCCCGTTCTGCATGGCCATGATATTGCAATCAAGAACGGTCGCATAGTAGCGATTGGCAAACCCCTAGGTCGCGTTGACTCCAAGGAACAGCTTGATGGCAAGAGAAAGGTCGTCATGCCTGGCATGGTGGACGCTCACACACATGCCTTCCAAATATTTCTCAGGGGGGCCCTATCTTCAAAGGAGTTGAACGTGCACCCTCTCTGGTTGAAAATCCTAATCCCCTTTGAAGCCGAAATGAGTCCAGAAGAAGGGCAAGTCAGCGCAGAGCTTGCTTGCCTAAACATGGTCAAGAAAGGCATTACAGCTTTCGCCGATGCGGGAGGCCCGTTCCCTGAAACACTCGCCTCAATCGCTGAGAAGGCTGGGCTTCGCGCCAGGATCACACATTCCACCATGGACACTGGACCTGAGAACTACCGCAGGGATATCGAATACAACAAGGCCCTGGTTGCGAAGCTGAAGGGCGATCGGGTTAAGGGATGGTATTCGATCAGGCAGATAATGGTGTCGAGCGATAGGTTGATTGAAGAGACGATGGAACGCGCTGAAAAAGACAACGTGGGCGTGCACATACACCTCAACGAAGAAGTCGCGGAAGTGGAACATGCCCTAACCAGGTGGGGAAAGCGCCCGTTCGAGTACTTACATGATAGAAAATTCCTATCAAGCAGGATACTTGCAGCGCACTGCGCTTTCCTATCCGATCATGAAACCCGCCTCATCGCTGATGATTCAGCGAACGTCACACATTGTCCCATGAGTAATCTGGCCTATATGACGTTCCCGAAGGTCCCACGATTGTTAGAACTCGGCGCGAATGTGGCGTTAGGTTCAGATGGTGGGAGCTATCGAGGATTAGACTTATTCACGGAGATGAACATCGCGATAGCTTCCCACACGGCATACTTTGGCACACCCTACTATGATTTCGGAATTCTTCCTGCGGCCACGGTTCTCAAGATGGCTACAACCAACGGCTACAAGGCCATAATGCAGAGTGACGCGGGAATCATCAAAGAGGGGTTCAAAGCTGACCTCATAATGATCAACCTCAACCAACCACATCTCAGGCCTATGCATGACCTTACAGCGCTCCCAATGTTCTCCACTGGAAGCGATGTAACAGACATGATTGTTGACGGCAAATTAATCATGAAAGATAGAAATGTTCTGACGTTGGATGAACAACAAATTCTCGCTAGAACCGAAGCACTAGAACCATCGGTAGCAGCGCGATTAGGAAAATACGTTGCTCATTAGCGGCCGCAGCCATTATCATTTGTTGACTGCTTCCTCTCCGCAAAGTAAGCAGCATGGTACTCATGGTACCCATGGTACTCAAACTAGTAAGGCCCTTCTTTGATGGGTATGGGCACTATTTTGTTGATGTTCTCGATGATTTGTTTGGACCTGCTTTTGGCTTGAGTCAGGACTTCGTTTTCGTCGATTGTAGTCACATGTCTATTTTCCATTACAATCTTACCATCGATGACGGTGGTGTCAACGTCTGAACCTTTTGCAAAGCAGACTAGGAGCGGGTATAATCGGTAGGCCGGCGTCAGGTGTGGGGCATTAAGGTTTATCATGACGAAGTCAGCCAGTTTGCCTGGTTCGAGGGATCCAACCTCTCTGTCCCATAAGAGAGCTTTTGCGGCCTCTATTGTGGTCATGCCCAGGATTTGATCTGAGGGTATCGTCACGGTATCCATGTATGGGGAGCCGAATTGCCCGCGGTGCATGAACTCTGCGACCATCATTTCTTCGAACATGTCGAGATTTCTTATTGCGGCTCCGTCGGTGCCGAGTCCAATGGTTATTCCCGATGCCAACATCTGTGGGACCTTTGTAGGGCGTGATATTCGCTGAAGTATCCCTACAGGACAATGAGCAATCTTGATGTTTTTTTCTGCGGCGAGCGAAATTTCGCGGTCAGTCAGGTAGACCATGTGTGCGAAGAGTATGTTCGGCCCGAGAAAGCCAGTTTCATAGAGCCGCTCCAAAGGTCGCTTGCGCCAACGGGTTAACGCCCAAACGATTTCGTCAGGGAGCTCAGCTAGATGTGTATGAATACCAGTCTTATGCGTGGCTGAGAGTTCCTTGAATTTCTCCCAGAGTTCTTCGCTGCAAACCATGATCTGTCGAAGGCCGAACCAGGCGTGAATTCTCCCATCCGCCTTGTTATTCCACCGCTCGACTAATTCGACGTTCTGTCGGATGGCGTCCTTGGTTGAGAAGACCATGTTTTTCATTCCTAGTTCTGGCCCTTCCCCCATGTCCGCTGTTGATCGCGCGATGACCGCTCTCATGCCTGTCTTCTCTACAGCTTTGGCTAACTCATCAGGGTGAGATCCGCCGGCGTCTGCGAAACATGTGGTTCCACTCTTGATCATGTTGATGCAGCCTAATTGAGCGCCAAGTTGTGCGTCTTCTGGCGTTAGGGTGCCCTCGAAAGGCATCAGAAAGTTCTGCCATCCGACAGGAAGGGCTGGTGTGTCAATCCACCAAGCAGTTCTGAGGAATTGTTGATGCACGTGTGCATGGCAGTCAATCAATCCTGGAATTAACGCGTGGTGAGTTCCATCAATTGCTTTGTCTCCTTTGTAGCGTGCCTCGAGGTCGTCCGTTTTACCAACAGCAAGAATGCGATTGCCTTTGACCGCTACCGCTCCATCATTGAACACTCTTTTCTGAGGATCCATGGTGACGACGATTGCATGCTTAACCAAAATGTCAACATTTTCGCTCATATCATAGCCCTCTTTAGGAGACAGGTTGAATTGTCAACAGGATAACAGAAGCTATTTAGAACTTATCGCGGCCTAAGCCAACTTCTTGAGTGTTTCGTAAGGATACCTAACTTCTGACCAATTTGTGGAACCGCCGCGACTCCGTCACCTTTCACGAGTGGGCGTGTAACTTGTGGAAGTCACCTTAGGTCAAGGTCGCAGTGCAGGCATGGTGTATATTCTCTTGATTGGCATCGGGAACAGGGTATGCAAATTCTGTTCCAATAGTTGTAACAGTTGTTGCATCGCGGTTCTAGGGGGCTTGCGAATTGCACGCCACCTGAATTGATGTTGGGCTCTTGGAAATTCGGTGGGGTATTCTCGCTTGGATTATTTTCTACAATTAGTCACCTCCATTTCATCCGAATTTCTCATTTGCCACGTGCTTCCTTGACCTGTTGAAGTATCAAGGCAGCCTTGTCTTCCGGTGAACCGGTGATTCGGAGCATTCTTCTCGAGGGTTTGGGGAGTTGAACAAGTTCTTCCACGATCGTGTGGGAACCTTTGCCCCCGATCTTGTTGGGGTCCACTTCGAGGTCTGCGGCTGTCCAGACTTTGACTTTGAATTCCTTATCCGCCCACCTCTTCTTTCTGAAGTCAGGAAACCGGGGAGAATTCGAGCCCAGTTCCGCTGAGGCGAGGAGGGGCATTTGTGTTTCAACAATCTCATAACCGCCTTTGACGGTGCGTTTCGCGCGGGCCAAGTTTCCATTGATTTCAAGTTGGGTTGCGTAGGTTACCTGCGGTATGTTGAGCCATTCGGCGATTCCTGGGGGAACTTGGCCTGTGCTCGCGTCCGACGATTCCTCACCGCATAGGATTAGGTCGTAATTTCCGATTCTCTTGATTGCAGCGGCGATCGTGTAGGAGGTCGGGTACGTGTCCGCGCCTGCGAAGGCCCTGTCGCTCAGCAGGATTGCGTCGTCAGCGCCCATGGCGATGCCTAATCGCAGGTAGGCTTCGAAGAATGGGGGCCCCATTGCGAGGAGGATCACGTCACCCCCATGTTTGCTTTTGAGTGCCAACGCCATTTCCAGGGCGTTCTTGTCGGGTTGGTTGATTTCGTTCTCAGCCTTGCTCCTGTCAACGGTCTTGGTCTGCGGGTCGAACCTCACTTCCTCTGTCCTCGGTACAATTTTCATGCAGACTATTGTTCGCATTTTTTCACCTTAGCTTTTCTCGGAGGATTTCAGAAGTGCGGGGAGTAGGGTGGCTATGTCTTCCGTGACAATGTAGTCGGCGTACGCGTTGATTGGTGCGCTTTGGTCTCGGTTTATGGAGATGACGGCCTTTGCTTCTCGAATTCCTGATACGAAATGGGCAGCGCCGCTGGCTCCGAACACTATTGCAATCTTTGGCGCTACGGCGCATCCGGTCGACCCAACTTGGTGGTCCCGTGGCATTAGCTCCTTGTCCGCAAGTGGTCTCGTAACGCCGACGGCGCCCCCAAATGAATCGGCCAACTTTCTCACCTCGTCTAGGTGGGCTTCCGCGCCTCGGCCCGCTATTACGATCACTTCTGCCTTTGTGATATCGACGCCCTCCTTTACTGAACGTTCAAGGATCTTGGTTCGAACTTGGCCGATGCTGACTGGGACAGATTCCAGGGTGCCTTTCCTGCTGGAATTTCTCTGTGGGACAGGGAAGATTCCTGGGCGAACGGTCGCCATTTGGGGGCGGCTGCGGGGGCATTTGCACATGGCAACGATATTTCCACCAAACCCAGGGACGCCACAGACGAGGAGTTTCGAGTTCTCCTCGACTTCCACCTGTACCGCGTGCGCGGTGAGGCCTGTGTTCAATCTGACAGCCAACCTGCCTGCAAGGTCTCTGCCGTCGTGAGTTGCGCCGAGCAACAGAATCTCAGGTTTCCTCTCTTTGACCAATGCGCCAAGTACGTTGGAGAATGCGTCCGTCGTGTATTGGGCAAGTTCTGGGGAATCCGCGATCAGGACATGGTTGGCTCCGAATTGAACGGCTTCTTCGGCGAGGTCTCTGACATTACTTCCTAAGATGACCCCGGTGACGTCTGTCGAGAGTTTTCCGGCGAGTTCTTGTGCTTTGCCAAGGATTTCTAGTGAAACTCCCTCCAGTTGACCGTTCGAATGTTCTAGGTAAACGAAGACGCCCTTGAAACCCTCAGGTTGCATCGCTTCCACCATGGGCGTCATCACCCACCTCGCATCGATTGTGCAATCAATTCGGCGACGTCTGAGACTTGCATGTTCTTTCCCTCTGTTTTGATGCCGTCTTCAAAATTCTGTATGCAATAGGGGCATGTGCTTGCGAGCGTTTGCGCACCCGTTTCAGCCGCCTCTCGGATTCTAACGTTTGAAAGTCGTTCTCCTTCGCTTTCCTGAAACATGCGCCCTCCGCCTCCGCCGCAGCAGAGGGTGTTCTGCTTCGAGTTTGTCATTTCGAGCAGTTTCAGGCCTTTTATTGATTCGAGAAGCTTACGTGGCGGCTCCTCGATTCCATGGTAGCGGCTCAAGTAGCACGGGTCATGGTAGGTTACAACTTGCTCCAATGGCCGTGTGAGGTTGAGTTTTCCAGCATCAAGAAGTTCTGCTAAGAACTCTGAATAGTGTACCGCTCTGAAATCTGCCCCATACTTGGGGTAGAGGGTCTTGAAGATGTTGAAGCAATGCGGCGAGATTGAAACGACGACGGAGGCTTTCGTCTTATGGAAGGTCGCAACATTCTCCGTGATCAATTCTTCCAGGTAGGTGTCTTCCCCAGTCTGGTAGACTGAGTCTCCGCAGCATTTCTCTTGCGTCTTGAGAACCCCAAAGTTGACTTTCGCGACTTCGAGAATGGTGGCAACGGCTTTGGCTATTTTTTGGAGTCTGGGGTCGTATGATGAGGCGCAGCCTACGTAAAGCAGCACATCTGTGCCTTCCATCGCGTCCTTGATGTTTAGCCCTTCAGCCCATCTTGCTCGCGTGGCTTTTGTTTCGCCCCAGGGGTTGCTGCTTTCGTAAACCTTCCAGAGAAGCTCCTCTAATTTTTGAGGGGCTTTGCGTTCGAAGAAAGCAATCGTGCGCAGTGCATGGAGGACGTCGACTATTGGGACGCCCCGTGGGCAGGTGAGTTCGCATTGCTTACAGGTTGTGCAGAGCCAAGCATCGTTGGAGGCGTTCATGAGGCCGACCTGTGCTGAACGTACGAGTTTTCGGACGCTCGGCGATTTCCCGGTCGCCGATAGTGGGCAGGTTGCTGTGCAGACGCCGCATTGGTAGCACAGCGTCATTGGCGCGACTGCTTGGTTGAGTCGGTCCCAGAGTTCATCGTTCACAGTAATCGTTTCTGCGGTCATGCGGCTCTCCTCGTGATGAACGGGGCAAGCTTGGCGGTCGTGGCTTGAACTTCGGCCTTTGGCAGTTGTTGGATTAGCTCATCCATCTCCTTCACTTTCTCTGCGAACCGTTTGCCTTCAGCGGCGCTTACCCACCAAAGCTGCAGTCTGCGCGGGTCTATCCCACGCATCTCAATCGTTTTCTTCCACCGTTCGAACCGGCGCTGCGTGTTCAGGTTTGCGTTGATGTAATGGCAGTCGCCCGGATGGCATCCGGTTACAAGAACCGCTCCAGCACCTTTACCCAAAGCATAGAAGACCAGTTTCTGTGAGACTCTGGCAGAACACATCGTGCGGAGTATGCGTGCGCTTGGGGGGTATTGGATCTT
>Ga0187770_10002382_pt1 | contig 10514 bp, 11 predicted proteins | sample 0116_SJ02_MP02_2_FD_133154 | JGI IMG/M metagenome (GOLD analysis project Ga0187770, IMG submission 133154) | Tropical peat soil microbial communities from peatlands in Department of Meta, Colombia - 0116_SJ02_MP02_20_MG | ecosystem: Environmental > Terrestrial > Soil > Wetlands > Peat | place... | reverse complement strand
TTGCACAGGCTGCCGTTTTCAGATGCTCCGGGTCATTTCCCTGCAGTCCCCTTATGAAAGCCCTTCCTATTTCCGAAGTGAGGTATGGGTCTTCGCCGTATGTTTCCTGACCCCTTCCCCATCTGGGGTCCCTGAAAATATTTATGTTAGGCGTCCAGAATGTTAACCCCTCATAAATATCTGTCCAGCCTTTTTTAACGGCAATATTGTACCTGGCCCTCGCTTCATCGCTGATTATGTCTGCAATCCGCTCCGCCAGTTCCGGGTTAAAAGTTGCCGCCATCCCTATGGCCTGTGGAAATACTGTTGCTTTTCCACTCCGGGCTATGCCATGAAGGCATTCATTCCACCAGTTGTAAGCCTTTATGCCCAGCCTTTCGATTGGCGGCGAATTGAAAAGCAGCTGTGAAGCCTTTTCTTCGATAGTCATCAGGCTGAGAAGGTTTTCAATTCTTTTTTCCAGGGGCTGTTCCGGTTCAAGGTAAAGCGGGCGTTTCATAATGAAATTTCCTCAGTATTATTGTTTTATGGAGCCGCCGGTCAGTCCGGCAATAAGATATTTCTGGGAGAAAATATAAAATATAACTGCCGGTACCATGGCCATGGCCAGATAGGCCAAAACATCCTGCCATTGATACAGATACTGCCCGGCGAACTGCATGACGCCGAGCGGCAGGGTATAGAGCCTGTCATTATCAAGGACAAGCAGGGGAAGCAAAAAGTTGTTCCAGCTGTCTACAAGAGTTAAAACCATTATCGTTGTAAGGACGGGGGTGGAAAGGGGTATTACGATTGAAATAAAGAAGCGGAAAGGCCCGCATCCATCCACTGTAGCAGCCTCCTCGAATTCCTTGGGTATCTGCATGAAAAATCCCCTTGCCAGCATAATATGCCAGGGCATGGCAAAAGCGGCCTGCGGAAGAATGACGCCGAGATAGTTATTCAGCAGATGAATGTTTTTAAGTTCCATATACAGGGGAAGGATAGCGACAGCGACGGGAAATAATAGGCCAAGCAAAAAGTAATTATATATGAGCGCTCTGCCTAAAAATTTTAAGCGTGAAAGGGCGAAACCCGCCAGGCATGAAAAGGTAAGATCGATAATGACGGTGAAGATCATGACAAAAGATGAATTGAACAGATTCAGGAGAAATTTGGATTTTTTTACATCCAGGTTATCAAGGTAATTCTGCCATAGTACAGGGTTGGGCAGGCCGAATAAATCGGTTCTGAGCTGAGAGAGGCTCTTAAACCCACCCATCACGGTAATGATAATCGGCAGGAGGGTAATAAGTGCGACAACAGATAGCCAGAGGTATTTAACATAAACATTGAATCTGCTTTGTCCTATCATAAATTCATCCTGACTGCTGTTCCTGGCCCGTAATGGATCTTTGATAGAGTATATTAAAGACCAGGCATATTAAAAATATTACAATTGCTACCGAGCTGCCGTAACCCAGGCTGAATCTCAGGAAACCGAATTTATAAAGGTATGTTACCATTGTTTCGGCGGCGTGGACGGGATCGCCCCTGCCCATTGCCCAGATAATTGCAAAGGTCTGGAGAGAGCCAATGATTGAGAAAAAAACTGAGATCAGTATGGTCGGTTTCAAGAGTGGCAGTATAATATGCCAGTTAAGCTGAAAATTGTTTACACCGTCGACATAAGCCGCTTCAACAACCTCGTCCGGTATATTCTGCAGGCCTGCTATCATTATCACCATGTGAAGGCCGAAGTATTTCCACCAGATTACTATGAAAATACTGTAAAATACGTGTTTCGGATCGCCGAGGAAAGAGAAATTCTTGAGTGCGGGTATAAGATTGACAAGGGTAGTGTTCTGAAGTCCGAATTGAGGATTGTACATGAATGTCCAGACTGTACCGGCTATAATTTCAGATAGTATAAACGGAAGGAAGAAAATGCTCCTGAAAAATGTGCTGCCTTTGAACCTGCGGCCGATGGCAAGCGCCAGTATGAGGGCGGTTGGCAGCTGCAGCAATAATGAAAGGACAATAATCAGAAAATTATTCTTCAGTGCGGTAAGAAATACTGAGTCCTTAAAAATGGTGACAAAATTTTTAAAACCGATAAAGTTTGTGATCGGGCCCAGTCCGTTCCAGTTAAACAGGCTGTAATAAGCAGCCTGGAAAACAGGGGCTATTACAAAGAATGTATAAAATAAAAGCGGGACGATGAGAAAGCCCATAGCAGTAGTAAAATTTTTTTTCTTTCTTGATGACAGGGTATATTGACTATCTGTCTTTTTAGCTCTCATACAGCCTCTTTTTTCATATTATAAAATTTAACCCGCCCCGCCTTTGCATTTAAAGACGGGGCGGAATCGATGCATTATTTCTTACTTCTTATTGGCTACGAAAGAGTCATCTATCATCTGTGCGGCTTCCTGGGGGGATTTTGTTCCGGCAAACAATGTCTGTACAGCATCTTTAACCACCTCACCTACAGCGGGGGGCAGGTACTGGTCATAATAAAGCTGATAATAGTCCGCCTTTGAAGCAGCTTTCGCTATGGCGATTTGATTGGGGTCTTTCAGGGCTTTATCAGCACCGATCACAACCGGTGTAATTCTCCCCTCACCTGCAAGCAGGGAATTATTCTTCAGGCTTGTAATGTATTTTAAGAATTCAACAGTTTCCGGCGGGGCATTCTTGCCGATAATGTAGCCATTCCCTCCGCCCATTACATCAGTCGGTTTTCCGGCTCCACCTTCCACAAGAGGGAAGGGCATCCATCCAAGGTCATCGCCGAGGCCTTTTTTATTGGTCGCTTCTGATGCCATGGTGTAAGGAGCCCACTGGCCCATTAGATCCATCGCTGCTAATCCATTTCCGACGAGGGCAGCTTCATCGTTCCAAGTTTGACTCAAAAAGCTGTCCTCGAATGGATTGAGGCTTACCAGTTCCTTGAGTTTTTTCCCGGCCTGCACGAAAGGAGCGTCCTTGAAGGAACCCTTCCTGCTGTAAGCAGCATTAAAAGCTTCTTTACCGCCGATCCTTACAGCCAGATAAACCCACCAGAAATGGCCGGGCCATTTGTCGCCTTCACCGACGGCTATAGGTATAATACCGGCTGCTTTTATTTTCTTGACTCCGGCAATCAGCTGGGACCATGTCCTGAAGGGTTTGATCCCTAATTTTTTAAAGATAGCCTTGTTATACCATATTCCTACAGCTCCCATGTCATAAGGAGCGCCGTAATATTTTCCATGGTAGCTGTAAACGCCAAAGGCGCCCTTTCCGATCGATTTACCCCATTTTGTGCCGACAACGTCTTTTGTTATGTCCTTTAAAAGTCCTGCATCGGCATATTCATTCATCACGCCTCCGCCCCAGCTCCTGAAAAGATCAGGCGGATTTCCAGACTGCATAACTGTCGCGATCTTTGATTTGAACGCCTCGTTTTCGAGCACAGTGATCTCGATTTTTACATTGGGATGCTTAGCCATGAAATCATCGGCCATCTTCTGCCATTCGGCCTGGTAATCCGTTTGAGTATCCAGGTGCCACCAGGATATAGTCACCTGGTCGGCAGCGTTAATCCGAACCAAGAAACCCAGTGTGCAGATAATGAAGGCAGCAAGGCAAAGTTTAACTAATTTCATATTTTCCTCCTCATCTAAATATTAACCCCATAAAATTCCACTGGACATATTACATAAAAACCTCCTCCTATAAACTATTAAATTGTGATTTATGATATACGTAAACATATTATAATTTTATTTTATTGCTCTTGTCAATAAAGAACAAAAATATTTCTCACAATCTATGCACTTTTCCTGATTATCAGCTCTACTGGAAAGATCATTGATTTTGCCGGCATCTCGGGATAACTGATCTTGTTGAAAAGAAATTCGGAAGCAGTAAAACCCATATCAAACAGCGGCTGGCGGACCGTACTGATTGGCGGGTCGGTGAAAACCGTTATGCTTATATCATCAAACCCGATCAGGGAAAGATCATCAGGGATCATAATATTAGCTTTTTTTGCTTCGGAGAGGGCGCCAAGGGCCATCAGATCATTTGAGCAGATCAAAGCATCCGGAATCCTGCCTGACGATATTATACTTTTCATGGCATTCTGTCCTGAGATGCTTGTATAATTACCTTCGAAAATAATGCTGTAATCGATCAAAATGCCATGTTTATTCATGGCGCTTATAAATCCGTTAAATCTATCCAGAGAATTCTGCATGAAGGGCCTTCCCTTTATGAAAGCGATCCGGCGGCAGCGCCTTGATATCAGATATTCGGTGACCCTGTACATACCTTCGAAATTCTCGGCATCGACATAGCTTATATTTTTTCCAACCGGGCATTCACCGATTATTACAACTGGAATATTCCATTTTTCTATCTCTTCTGTCTGGAGGTATCTCATATCGGGAATAAATAGAATCAAACCATCCACCTTATGCTGAAAATAAAGCCTGAAAAAATCAACATTCTGATCGTCCTGTTTGTAGGTTGATAACAGTATATCGTAGCTGTGCGCAACGGTAGAACGGTCAATTCCTTGCATAAGGAGATTATAATATTCCATTCCATGAACCGGTACATTCGGCGGCTCGGGAATTATTATGCCGATGGTGTTGACCCTTTTGCTCCTCAGGGCCTGGCCTATATGATTGGCATAGTAGTTCAATTCCTTGATAGCCTTCAATACTTTTTCACGGGTTTCCTTTTTAACATAGCCTTTCTTATTGATGACCCGGGAAACAGTAATGAACGAAACCCCGGCTTTTTTTGCAACTTCCTCCTGCGTTATCACTTAAAACCACCATTTGTGTTATCGCAAACATAAACTGCAGCCTCACAGGGTGATCCAAAAAGCTCCCCCGCGCCGCTCTCCAGCAGTTCTTCACGGGTTCTGAAGCCCCAGAGAGCTCCTGCCCCGAACATGCCGGCGGCCTTTGCGGTCATCATATCCACTGATGAATCACCGAGATAAAGTATTTCCTTCGGGGCGATGCCGAGCAATGCAGACATATTTAGGGCGCCTGCCGGGTCCGGTTTAAGAGGAACACCTCTTTTCTGACCGGCAACGATTTCAAAGTATTTGCCCGGTAACAGGTGTTTTATAAGTTTTTTAGTGAGGGCATCAGGTTTATTTGAGAAAACGGCAAGCTTGACACCATGTGATGTCAAAATTTCCAGAGCCTCCGGAATCTCCCTGTATGGCCTGGTTTTTTTTAAACAACGGAAGTAATATTCCCTCTTCATCATCTTCTGTGCCCTGAGGATAAGAGATTCGCTGGCACCATCAGGCAAAGATCGTATTACGAGCTTCTTTAAACCGTCGCCGACAAATCTTTTATAATCCGGGACTGTATGACCGGTAAATCCGAGATTAGCTAAAACCGCATTCATTGAATCACTCAAATCATCAATAGTATCAAGCAGTGTTCCGTCGAGGTCGAAAATCATCCCCTTGAACTTCATTAAATACACCCTAATAATTCTAGCATTTCGGCAGGGATTTGGCAAAATTTATCAGAAGGAGGTCATCCGTCAATAATTTTTGCAATCACAAAAAATAGTTTATAATTTAATAAATTGTTTAAGGCTGGTTGCAATATGAAAGACGTGATAAGCAGGATTGAGGATTTTTTAATACCTTTTTACTCGAGGACACCTATTGCCATTGTAAGGGGGCATGAACACTGGGTTTACGACGATCATGGATCTAAATATCTCGATTTAACATCAGGCATAGGGGTCACTGGTTTCGGCCATTCAAATCCGAGAATAAACATGGCTTTAAGGAAACAACTCGACATGATATCACATACTTCGAATTTATTCATCATACCTGGACAGGCTGAACTTGCTGAAAAGATCACTGAAGCTGCTTTTCCAGGAAAAGTATTTTTCTGCAACAGCGGGGCAGAGGCAAATGAGACAGCCATCAAAATAGCCCGTATTTATGGAAACAGGAAAAATCAGAGTAAAAGCAGGATACTTTCACTATCTGGTTCTTTTCATGGAAGGACAATTGCTGCTATAAGCATGACAGGTCAGGAAAAGTACAGGCGTGGTTTTGAGCCTCTTCTGACAGGGATGGAATTTGTAAGGTTCAATGATATCTCCGATATTGAAAGGAAAATGGGAAACGATGTCTGTGCGATTTTTCTCGAGGCAGTGCAGGGAGAGGGAGGGATAAACCCTCTTTCCGGCGGATTTGTTAAGAAGGTTAAAGAACTGTCAAAGAAATTCGATTCACTGATTATCTTCGACGAGGTCCAGACAGGGTTAGGCAGGACGGGAAAGAAGTTCGGTTATCAGAACTTGGACATTGAACCGGATTTGATCACAATGGCAAAGGCTTTAGGCAACGGTTTTCCTATTGGTGCAGTCCTTGCTGCAAACAAGGTAGCAGACGGCATGGAAGCAGGAATGCATGCCTCTACATTCGGAGGAAATTTTCTGGCCTGTGCGGCAGGCATAGCTGTGATGAACGAACTTACAGAGGAATTACTGGATAAAATAAATGAGCTTTCGAAGTATTTCTTAATGAAACTGGAAAGTATTAGAAATAAATATCCCGGTATAATAAAAGAAAACCGTCTTGTAGGACTGATGATCGGCATAGAGCTTTATTCGGTTTTCCCAGTAAAGGATGCCTTGAAGGGGCTTTTAGACAATGGGATCCTTGCCATGAAGGCGGGAGAAAACGTACTGAGGCTTTTACCTCCGTTCACGATAGGCAGGAAGGAAATTGATTATTTCTGCGAAAAATTAACGTCACTGATGGAGACTTACAGCCTGACATCGAAATATTGACGGGAGGATGGGAATGAAAATCGGAATTATCGGATGCGGAAACATGGGAAGTGCCCTCATAGCCGGGCTGTCACGGGATAAAACTTTCGATATATATGTATATGATATAGACAGCCTTAAGGAAAAGGAGGCTGTAAGCAGGTGGGCCGTAAAAAAAGCGGAAAATCCGGCAGAATTGGCAGGATACTGCCAGGTGCTCATATTGGCTGTAAAACCGCATGATATTGAAATCGCCCTGAGAGAAATAAAGAGCAGGTTCGATTCCTCAAAGAAGATACTTGTTTCAATAGCTGCTGGTATAAAAGTCTGCGAAATGAGGAAACATCTTAAAAAAACGCTTATCGCAAGGGCTATGCCTAATACGCCTGCCCTGGTTGGAGAGGGAGTTTCCGGTATTTATTTTGACGGTCCTTTTACACAAGCTGAAATAAAAAACATTATAAGCATATTTCACTCTGTTGGAATAGCCGAAACTGTTAAAAAAGAAGAGCTCCTGGATGCGATCACGGGCCTGTCCGGCTCGGGTCCTGCCTACGTTTTCGCCTTTATTAATGCCCTTGCAGATGCAGGCGTTCTGGAAGGACTCCCAAGAGACGTTTCAAGAAGGCTTGCGGTTTATACTGTAAGCGGGTCAGCGGCCATGGCGGCAGAATCCATAGAAGCCGGCATACATCTGAATGAACTCAAGGACAGGGTTACATCCCCTGCCGGAACTACAGCAGCGGGGCTGCTGGCTCTTGAAAACGGTTCTTTCAGCTCCACTGTCATCAATGCAGTAAGGGCAGCAGTAATGCGGTCGAAAGAAATCGGAGAAGATAAATGATCTTCACCTTTTTGCAGTTTTTATATATTTTATCAGAAATATATATGTATGTGTTCCTTTTTTACATTCTTCTCAGCTACTTTAATCTTAGCGAAGATAATCCCCTCGTTAAAATTACAGATAGTCTCTGCACTCCCGTTCAGAATTTTTTTCTGAGGATACTTCCTCCCATCCGTATCGGAATGTTCGACCTATCCCCGCTTTATGTATTCATATTCCTTCAAATAGTACAGATAATTCTCCAGAGCCTGATGAACAATTACAGATAATTATGATAAATCAGGGATCGGGATATATTGTTTTTGATGCGAAGGTCCTGACAAGGAAAAGGAGAAATAATATTATATTTTCCGGAGAGGATGTTCTGGTAGAATTGAAATCGGCACCAGCCGGGGACATGGCCAACCGGGAACTGGTCCGGTATTTTTCTGATATGCTTTCCCTTCCTCAAAAATGTATATCGATACTGAGGGGAAGGAGCTCCAGAAATAAGGTAATTAAAGCTGAGGGTATCACCAGGGAAAAATTTCTTGAACTGGCGATTAAAAATACTTCCAGATAAAATTTTCAATGAGGCTGTTTTTTTTGATAAAAATTGGCATTCGCTTTGAGAATATTATATAATTTCATGTTAAAAACAAAAATTAAAAGAACAAAAAATTATAGAGGTCTTTCATGAAAAGAAAAAGGGGAAATAGAAAGAGAGAAATGAGCGATTTCGAGGTCTTAGCTTTAAAAATTTTATCCAACCTCGCACTCAATGATAAGATAGACGAGGATGTGATCGAATTTCTCCGGCAAATGCAGATGGAGCATTATACCCTGCTTGAGAAATATGAAGTGCTCGAAGAAAGGATAAATATCGATAATAAAACTTCTCTCCTGAAATATAATGAAGTTTTACTGGTCAATATCGTAAAGGCGATTTCCCGTTACTGGCAGTCAAGCAGGAAATCATCTCTGCTTCCCATATCTTATCTGAGGATGGACCTTGATGACTTCAGCAGGGTCAATAATATATACGGTCATGATATTGGTGACAATGTTTTAATAGCGATAGCCAAGACTATGAAGAAGGTTTCCCGGCCAACAGATTACCTGTTCAGGTTCGGGGGAGAGGAATTTGATATTGTTCTTCCAGTTACGGATCTTGAGGGAGCTGAAAAATATGCACAGAAATTATTAAATGAGATAAGAAAGATACGCATACCCCTCACTATTGGCGGATATGTGCATATAACGGCAAGCATTGGCGTGGCGGCTTTTAATCTCAATTATACCGCAGGCGGCCCGATATTTGCGAAGGATATTCTGAAAATGTACCATAAGGTTCAAAAGCAGGCCGATTTTGCCTGTTACCATGCAAAATCAACGGGTAAAGACAGGTTTTGCAGCTATAAGAAGGGCATTAACTACGAGAGGATAATGGAAAAATACGGCTCGGCTCATTGATCCGGGTCCATCTTCCCCGATTGTATCAGGAAAAGGGCGGGGATTGAAGCGATCATAGATATTAATGCGCCTGCGCCTGCAGCGCTCCAGATTGAGACTGTTCCGGTAAGCAAAACTATCTCGAATCCCTGAATTTTCAAAGAAGACACATAAAATCCGAGTATTTTCTGCATAATGAAAAAACCGCAAAAAGAACCTGCGAAACCGATCACCGAATATTTAAACAATAACGATAGCGTGAGGAAGAAGCGGGACGCTCCAAGTATTCTCAAAAGGTTATAATAATCCATTCGGTTAAAAGCGGCTATCATAGCTGAAAAAGTCATGGATAATAAGGCCAGAAGAAAAACAATGTTTGTCAGAAGGAAAAATATTGATTCCAGTTTTCTTTTAAAAGAAAGCATTTCTTCGGATAATGCTTTATCCGTTTCGACAATGAACCCTGATTTTTCGATTCTGTCTGAGACGGATATCAAAGATGTGTGACTTGAAACCAGGACGTAGGCACAGATATAAGAATCGCCTGCAATGCCTCCTTTGAATTTATTGTTATAAAATCTGACAGCCTGGAGAGGGATAACAAGGCATATGCTTTTTACTTTATCAGTGAATCCGGTCACCCTGGACATCTCGGATGAAAAACCCTCAACTTCCCTAACAGATGATTTTCCGAAGATTATCCTGAGATCCCTTCCAATTGCCATGTTCTTGGTTATTCTGGGCAGACCGTTCGGCTCCGCCATGCTGTTGTTATAAGCATCAAGAAGTATCTCAGGTATCAGGACAGGAAGTTCCATTCCCGGCTTCCAATCCTTCCATTCTTTTTTATTATCTTTTCCGTTTATGTCCTTGCCTATGAATTCCTCCGGCGCACCGATACAAACAAGATCAGTCCTGTAGTTAAGACCGAAAAAAGATATGACAGCCTGCATGGGTATTCGTGACGCGTTTAAAGGATATACAGCCTTTACACCCTTCAGTCCGGATAGAAAAGCGACAGATTTTTTATCCAGTCCGGGAGTGCCGTTCTTCCCTATTAGGAAATCAAGAATGCCGGTCGGGCCGGTAAATGGCGGACTTACCTTGATAACGTCAGGAGGAACGGCTGATTCGAATTTTTGTATGATTGATTTCTCGACGCTGTTTACAATGCGCACGAATGAACCTATGGAAAAAGCTGCAACAGCAATAACTGTGAAGACAATTATCGAAATAAATATGCCGGAAAATAATTCCTTGATTATTAATAAAATCTTCTGGATCATTTGCTCATGTCCTCATTTTCTCTAATAATCCATTGTTAACAGCATAAATCCTGTCTGAGAGAGAAAACATGAAATCGTTATGTGTAACAACCAGTACAGATTTTCCCTCCCTTGCTAAATTTTGAAGGAAGTTGTGAATTTCATTGGCGGTTTCATTGTCAAGA
>Ga0187770_10002381_pt1 | contig 10514 bp, 8 predicted proteins | sample 0116_SJ02_MP02_2_FD_133154 | JGI IMG/M metagenome (GOLD analysis project Ga0187770, IMG submission 133154) | Tropical peat soil microbial communities from peatlands in Department of Meta, Colombia - 0116_SJ02_MP02_20_MG | ecosystem: Environmental > Terrestrial > Soil > Wetlands > Peat | place... | reverse complement strand
CGTCCGAACCCCCCCGACGGATCAACTGGCGGGCGACCGCCCGGACCGGACGACTCCTGGCGAACGAGTACGAGGCCGACCGCACCGGGGATGTCCTGGTGATTGTCGACGCCCGCCCAACCCCGCTCGGACGGTCGATCGACGAACGTCTCCTCGGCGTCGCGCGGGCGGCCGCGTTCGGGGTGGCCGACTCGTTCCTCCGGGAGAAAGCCCGGGTCGGCTACGCGTCGTTCGGCGAGTTCCTCGACCCCGTTCCGCTGGCCGGGGGTCGGGTGCAGCGGCTTCGGATCCGCGAGGCGATACGTCGTACCGAGCTCGCGAGGACGGGGGGTCCCTCGGAGCGGTGCGCGGTGGCGGCCCGGCGGTTCTTCCCGAACGGTGTCACGACCCTGCTGTTCACCAGCCTGGCCGAGGAGACCACGTTCGACCTCGTGCCGCACCTTCGTCGGCGCGGTTACCCGGTGGCGGTCCTGAGCCCGTCTCCGCTGCCCCTGTTGCCCCGGACTCCGCCGCTCGACCCGAGGTCCGAGCAGCTGGTCGAGCGCCTCGAGCGGCTCGAGCGTCGTTCCCGCGTCGCCCGGGCGTGGCAGGACGCTCCGGTGATCGACTGGCAGGAGTACTGGTCCCTCGGCAGCCTCGTGAACCTGCTCCGCCACCCGGGCCGCGGGCGGGGGGTGTGAGCATGGCCCGGTGCGTGCCTTGGCACCGCGGCCTCGCCTCCTCGGTCGTCCTCGGTGGGTTTCTGGTCTACCTCGCGTGGTCCGTGCACCCCGAGTGGGCCGGGGTCCTCCTCGCGCTCGCGGGCGTGGTGTCGGCCTCGCTCCTCCGTCGACGGGCGGACGCGCTGAGCCGTTCGGCGGCCCCGATTCCCCTGGTCGTGGTGCTCGGGATCGTCGCGGTCGCGCTCCCGAAGACCACGTCGGCGGAGATCCTGGTCGGTGGGGCCGCCGTGCTCTGGCTGGCGTGGCTCGCCGACGACCCCCGGCGGCGCCCCGGGGGAGTCGCCCGGGCGATCCCCACCCTCGCCATCGTCGGCTTCACGGTCGTGGTCGCGTGGGGAAGCTCCACACTTCTCGCCTACGGATCCGTCTCCCTCGGCGTCGCCGCGGTGCTCCTGGTCGCGGTCGTCGCCCTGGTGTCGATCCTTGTGGCCCGCCCCGAGCTCATTCGAGGGGAGGAGGCGGCATCTTCTTGAGCTTCGGGTCGCTTCCTCGGTCGACGCGACCTTCGGGCCGCGTCCGGGCATCGACGAAGGGTCCCTCTCGACTCAACGCGGACGGGTCGTCCGCCGAGGATGACGTGAGGACAACCCCGGTGTCCGACACCCCCGGCCGGGGTCAGACCGCCGAGAGGGCGTTGGCCTGCGGTGACGCGGATCGTTACGGCCGGGGCACATCCTCTCTCCCGGTAGCCCGGGGAGCGGCGCTTATATCGCACCTCCGCCGAACCCTCCGCCGGGGTCCGAGATGAAGCCCGAGGAGGCCCGGGCGCTCGCGGAAGCGGTCCGCGCCTCCGTCCACCGGGCCGTGGTCGGCCGGGACGTCGTGGTCGAGCAGGTCCTGACTGGGCTCCTCGCGGACGGTCACCTCCTGTTCGAGGATTTCCCGGGCCTCGGAAAGACGCTGATGGCGAAGTCGTTCGCCCAGGCACTCGGGCTGGAGTTCCAGCGCGTGCAGTTCACGGCGGACCTCCTGCCCCACGACATCACCGGGGGCGAGATGCTGGACGCGACCCACGAGAGTTTCACGTTCCGGCGTGGGCCGCTCTTCACCAACCTCCTCCTCGCGGACGAGATCAACCGCGCGCCGCCGAAGGTCCAGTCGGCGCTCCTCGAAGCGATGCAGGAATACCAGGTGACGAGCGAGCGGTCGACCTACCCCCTGCCCCGTCCGTTCCTCGTCCTCGCGACCGAGAACCCGCTCGAGCTCGAAGGCACCTACCCGCTCCCGGAGGCCCAGGTCGACCGGTTCCTCCTACGACTCCGGGTCGGCTACCCGACGCCCGAAGAGGAGCGGCGCATCCTGACGCGACGCCGGGAACGGAAGGAGGACCGGGTCGAGGTGCCTCGGGCGACCGACGCCGAGACGTTCCGCGCGCTCCAGCTCGCGGCCGAGGACGTGGAGATCGACCCCTCGGTGGAAGGGTACATTGTCGACCTCGTGCGCGCGACCCGCGAGGACGGCCGGGTCGAGGTCGGGGCTTCCCCCCGGGGCTCGCTCGCGCTCCAGAAGCTCTCGCGGTCCCGTGCGCTCCTCGCCGGGCGCGACTTTGTCCTTCCGGACGACGTGAAAGCGTTTGCGGAGCCGGCGCTCGCGCACCGGATCATCGTCAAGCCGGAGCCTTGGATCCGCGGGATCCGGGGCGAGGCGGTGGTGCGGAACGCCGTCGACCGGACGCCCGTGCCAAAGGTCGACGATCCCGCTCGAAATCAGCCCAAGAACTTTTGAGCGCGCCGCCACTCGACCGCCCGATGGCCGACCCACCGCTCGTCGTGGTCGCCGACCCGATTGACCGCGAGGCGGTCGACCGCCTCGCGAAGGGCCCGTGCCGCGTGGCCGACGTGAGCCGGGAGCCCGCCGCGCTCTCGAGCCACCTCCCCGACGCGTGGGCGCTCATCGTCCGCAGCCGGACGAAGGTCACCGCCGAACTCCTCGCGCGTGCGCCCCATCTTGAGCTGGTCGCCCGGGCCGGGGTCGGCGTCGACAACGTCGACATGGCCGCCGCCACCGCTCGGGGGATCCGGGTCGTCAACGCCCCGGCCGCGGCCTCCGTGAGCGTCGCGGAGCTGACGGTCGCCCTCTACCTCCTCCTCGTCCGGGGGTTCTACGGCTCGATCGGCCCGACCAAGTCGGGGCGCTGGGAGCGGGGGACCCACGGCCACGAGCTTGCCGGCCGCACGGTCGGTTTTGTCGGTTATGGCCGCATCGCCCGCGAGGTCGCGCGACGAGTCGCGCCGTTCGGGGTGACGACCATCGCCTTCGACCCGTTCGTGCCGAAGGCGCTGGACGCGACCGAGATCGTCCCGCTCGACCGACTGCTGGAGCGCTCCGACATCGTGAGCCTCCATGCCGCGCTGACGCCGGAGAACCACCATCTGATCGACGCCCGCGCCCTCGGCCGGATGAAGCCGGGGGCCTTCCTCGTGAATGTCGCCCGCGGCGCCCTCGTCGACGAGGCCGCCCTCCTCGCCGCCCTCCGTTCCGACCGTCTCGGAGGGGCCGCGCTCGACGTCTTCGAGGTGGAACCTCCCATGAACCAGGAACTGTTGGCGCACCCCCGCGTGATCGTGACCCCGCACATCGGCGCCTCGACCGAGGAGGCCCAGCGGCGGGCCGGCGCCGACACGGTGGACGAGGTGCTGCGGGCGCTGCGCGGCGAGCCGCTCACGGCGCTGGTCTCCCCGCCGGGAGGACGCCCATGACGTTCGACCCGGAAACGGCGACCTTCCTCATCGCGGGGCCGGTTCGCATCCACCCGCGGGTCCTGAGGGCGATGTCGATGCCGTCCGTGAACCACCGCGGCGACTTCTTCCACGGGGTCGTGCGAGAGATCCGCGACCTCCTCCCCGTCCTGTTCGGAGCGAAAGGGCACCAGGTGGTCCTGAGCGGGAGCGGCACCTCGGGTCTCGAGGCGGTCTACTCCGGTCTCGTCCCGAAGGAGGGCCGCACGCTGGTCCTCAAGAACGGGAACTTCGGGGACCGGACCGACACCATCGTGCGCCGGTACTCCTCCCAGGTAACGACCCTCAGCGCCCCATGGGGGTCCGCCCTCCCGATGGAGGCCGCCCGCGCCGAGCTCGAGAAAGGCGACGTGCGGGCCGTCTGCGTCGTGCACAACGAGACGAGCGTCGGCCTCATGAACGACCTGGGCGCCATCGCCCCGGCGATCCGGAAGGCGGGGGCCCTCTTCTTGGTCGACGGGATCAGCGCGGTCGCCGGGATTCCGGTCCCGATCGACGCCTGGGGGATCGACGCGATCGTCGCGGGCAGCCAGAAGGGGCTGGCCGCCCCGGCGGGGCTCGCGATCGTCCACCTCTCGGACCGTGCGGTCGCGAGCCTCCACCCGGGGACGTTCTACTTGGACCTCGCGGCCCACGTGAAGTCGCTCGAGAAGAACGACACGCCGTGGACGCCCGCGGTGCCGCTCTTCCTCGCGCTCCGCGAGGCGCTCCTCGTCCTCAAGGAGGAGGGGCTCGACCGCCGGCTCGAGCGGACCCACCGCCTCGCCGAGGCGACCCGGGCTGCCGTCGACGGCCTCGGCCTCCAGCTGTTCCCCGACCGCCGCTACGCCTCCGACACGGTCACGGCGATCAACAACCCCGCCGGCATGGGCGACCCCGAACTCCGCAAGGTCCTCGAACGGGAGTACAACATCCTCCTGCAGGGCGGCCAGGGAGCCCTCACCGGGAAGATCTTCCGGATCGGCCACATGGGGATCGCCGACTGGCCGGACCTGCTCGTCACCTTCGCCGCGCTCGAGCGGATCCTGGGGAAGGCCGGTCGGCTCCCGTCGCCGGGCGCCGCGCTCCGGGCGATCGTCGACCGGATGCCGTGACGGTGCGCTAGATATCGACGATCACGCGCGCCCGTCCCCGCTCGGGGTCGAAGACGAGGTCGTGGAACGTCGCGGCCTTTACCTCGGTGCGAGACGGGTGGCGGGCCGCGTCGAACGGCTCGCCGGTGACGCTCGCGACCAAGGCCGTGGGCGGGCTCCCCACGAGGCGCACCCGGATGGTGCGGGCGAGGAAGCCCTCCGTCTCCACCAAGAGGAGGAGCTGGTTGAGAAAGGCGACGACCAACGACGCGGCGTCCTCCCCCGAGGCGCTCACCGCACGTTCTTCGCGCGGCCGCACGCGGCGGAGGTCGGTCATCAGGCTGTAGAGTCCGAGTCCGAGCGCCTCGAAGAGGGAGCTCCCGTCGGGACCGCTCGCCCAGATGCCGACGTCCGCCGTGGTCGGGAAGTGGCCCCAGCGACGGGCCCGGGGTCGGCCACCCCCCCTCGCCGTCATCGGCCGGTCGAGGACAGAGGCGGGTTTAAGGGGGTCGCGGGCCTCCTCGGCGTTCGGATGAAGGCCTCGCTCGTCATCCCCACCCTCAACGAGGCCGCCTCGATCGCTCATGTCCTGAGGCTTTTCCGGCACGCGGCCCAAGAGGCGAACGCGGCGATCTTCCCGGGCGACCCGATCGATTGGGAGGTCCTGGTGATCGACGGGGCCTCGCCGGACGGGACGGCCGCGATCGCCGAGGCCGAGGGGGCGCGGGTGATCATCGAGCGGAGGAAAGGCTACGGCCGCGCCTACAAGACCGGCTTCGCCGCGGTGCGGGGGGAGGTGGTCGCGACCGCCGACGGGGACGCGACCTATCCGGTCGAGACGGTGCCGGGCCTCGTGAAGAAGCTCCTGGACGAGAAGATCGACTTCCTCACGGGCAACCGGATGGCCTACCTCGACCGGAAGGCGATGACGACCGAGCACCGGATCGGGAACCGGGCGCTCAACCTCCTCCTGCGAACGGCGTTCCACCATTTCCTCCAGGAGCTCCCCGGGGGAACACTTGTCGACAGCCAGAGCGGGTTCTGGGTCTTCCGTCGCGAGGTGCTCGACCGGGTCCACCTGACGCAGGACGGCATGGCGTTCAGTGAGGAGCTCAAGATCGAGGCGGTCCTTCGCGGCCTCAAGGTGGTCGAGGTCCCGATCCGCTACGGAGAACGGTGGGGCCCGCCCAAGCTCTCGAGCTGGCGGGACGGGCTCGAGAACCTCCTCTTCCTGGTCCAGAAGCGGCTCGACTTCGCCCGGGAGTCCCACAACGGGGTGCCGGTGCCGTTCGCACGGTCGAACGACCGCGGGCTCTCTCCGTAGCCGCCGCTCACTGGGTCTTGCCCGACCGCTCCCGCGACTTCACGCGGAGACCCTTGTAACCGCACCGACGGCACTGGACCGCCCTCGGCGGGTTGCGGGCGGAGCAGTTCATGCAGACCTTCTTGTTGAGAAGGCGCTCGACGGCCTCGGGGAACGGCATGGGAAGGCGGGGACGGAGGGCTCCCTATAAAACGTGCGGGGAGGGGGCGGCGAGGGGCTTTTCCCCCGGCCTCCGATGCGGGTCGCGTGCTCTCGGACGAGGAAGGAACGCTGGCCGTCCGGCTCGCCCGCCGTGCGGTCGAGCGGGCCCTGCACGCTCCTCCGACCGTCGGGGCCGGTGCCCCGCCCGAAGCTCCGGTCCCGGCTTCTTTCTCCGAACGGCGGGGCGCCTTCGTCACCTGGCGTCGATTCCCGACCGGCGACCTGAGAGGGTGCATCGGATTCCCGCTTCCGGTTCTGCCGTTCGAGCGGGCGATCATCGAGGCCTCCATCTCGGCCGCGGAGGAGGATCCCCGCTTCCCCCCGGTGCGGGCGACCGAGCTTCCCCGATTGACCGTCGAGGTGTCGGCGCTCACGGTTCCCGAACTCCTCCGGTTCTCTTCCCCCGAGGAGGCCGTGCGGTCGGTCACGGTCGGACGGGACGGCCTCGTCGTGGAGGGTCGGGGGACGAGCGGCCTCCTCCTTCCCCAGGTGGCGCCGGAGCAGGGCTGGGATGCGGAGCAACTCCTCGAGGGGACCTGCGAGAAGGCGGGGCTACCGCCGAACGCGTGGAAGGACCCCGCGATCCGCGTGAAGCGGTTCCGGGCGGAGGTTTTTGCCGAGGAGAGCCCCGGGGGGGCGGTCGTGAGGCAGCTCGGAGAGCTCACCGCACCCGAGGTACGAGGCGCGCGTCGAACGTGAGGCCATCCAGCTCCCACGACTTGACGTCCGGTCCCGGGGGGAGCGGTCCTTCGACCAGGTCGAACGGCTCCGCGAGGAGCTCCTTCGCGAGCGTCGCCTGCCGCTCGGCGAGCGCTCGGTAGAGCGGCCCGCTCGCACCGAGGGTGACCGAGACCCGGTCGGTGTAGCGGAGGCGGAGCTCTTTGCGCGTCTGCTGGAGGCGGCGCGCCACTTCGCGGGCGAGACCCTCGGACAGGAGCTCCTCGGTCGGGCGGCGGGAGAGCGCCGCGGTCGGTCCACCGGCCTCCTCGCGTACCACCCAATCGTTCTCGGTCAAGGCGGCGCGCTCGGCGGGGGGGAGCCGCCGGATCTTCCGGACGTTGAGCTCCTCGGCGACCAGCGCGGTCCCGGCGTCCCCGAGCGACTCGAGGGCCGGCCAGGCGCCCTCGAAGACGATGAGCTCGGGGAGCGGGATCCGCGATTTCACCTCGGCCCGGTGGCGCAGCTCCCGGCCGACCTCGACCAGCTCGCGCAGCTCGGCCATGGAGGCCTCGAGCTCGGGGTCCCTCGGCGCGAGCGCGGTCGGCCAGCCGGTGCCGTGGACCGAGCGGTCCCGGTCCGTAAAGCCGTGCTCGCCGACCTCCTGGTGGACCCACTCCGCGGTGTACGGGAGCAGCGGCGCGATCGTGCGGGCGAGCCCGAGGAGCGCGTAGGAGAGGGTGGCATGCGCGGCCCGCCGGTCGGGGGAGCCGCCGTCCGACCAGAACCGCGGGCGAGAGCGCCGGAGGTACCAGGTCGAGAGGTCATCGACCATCGTGCGGAGCGCGCTCGCCGCCGGCCGGGGGTCGAACGACTCGAGCGCCGTCTCCACCTCCGAGCGGGTCCCCTCGAGTCGCGAGAGGAGCCAGCGGTCGAGGAGCGCGGTCGGGGTCGGCCGCTCTGTCACCGGGGCGAGCCCGTCCGCCCGGGCGTTCTCGAGATGGAAGGCGACCACGTTGCGGAGCGTCCCGAGCGTGCGGGCCGCTACCTTCTCCACCTGGGATTCGCTCAAGCGAATCGGCTCCGTGAAATCGACCGCGAGGAAGGCCCAGCGGGCGCTGTCGCCGCCGAGCCGCGCGAGCAGGGAGAGCGGTTCGAGGGCGTTCCCCTTCGACTTCGACATCTTGCGGCCGCCCTCGTCCAGGACGAGGCCGTTCGTGAGGCAGGCGCGGTATCCCGGCCGGTCGAAGAGCGCGACCGCGATGACGAGCAGGGAGTAGAACCAGCCCCGGGTCTGGTCGAGCCCCTCGGCGATGTAGTCGAGGGCATGCTCGGGGTCGAACGGCCCGGGTTCGAACGGGTAGTGGAACCGGGCGAACGGGGCGGAGCCGCTGTCGTACCAGCCGTCGATGGTGTACGGCTCCCGCCGGGCCTCCTTCCCACAGCGGGGACACGCGAAGCGAAGGCGGTCCACGGTCACGCGGTGGGGGTCGAACGGAGTCGGAAGTGGCGTCCCGACGCGCTCGGCGAGCTCAGCGAAGCTGCCGACGCAGGTGGCGTGGCCGTCCGGGCACATCCAGATCGGGAGCGGGGTCCCCCAGTACCGGCTGCGGGAGAGGGCCCAGTCCTTGGCTTCGGTGAGGAAGTTCCCGAACCGCCCGTCCTTCAAGTGGGCGGGGATCCAGCGGACCGACTGGTTCGCCGCGACGAGCCGGTCGGTGAACCGGGAGGTCCGAACGAACCACGAATCCATGGCGCGGTAGATGAGGGCTGAGTCGCACCGCCAGCAGAAGGGGTAGGTGTGGCGGATCGTGGTCGAGCGGTAGAGGAGGCCGCGGCTCTCGAGCTCCTTCGTCAGGGTCGGGTCGGCCGCCTTGAACGACTTTCCCGCGACCGACGGCACCCGCTCGGTGAAGACCCCTCGGCTGTCCAGGGGGTCGAAGACCCCGACCCGCTCCCGGGCGCCGATCCGCTGGTCGTCCGGGCCGAAGCTGGGTGCCACGTGGACGAAGCCGGTCCCGTCCTCGGTCGTCACCATCGGGTCGAGCACGATGCGGTAGCGGCCGGCGCCCGGTCCCGCGGAGTCGAACGGCGGCCGGTAGTGTAGGTCGAGGAGCTCCGTGCCCCGGAGCGTCTCCACGACCTCCGCGCCCTTGGGGAAGTAGCGGGCGAGGGCGGCCGAAGCAAGGACGACCTCGCGGCCCTCCGGCTCCCGAACCACCGTGTACTCGAGGTCGCCGCGCGCGGCGACCAGGAGGTTCGCCGGGAGCGTCCACGGCGTGGTCGTCCAGACGAGAAGGTCGCGGCCCGGCGTCGCGCGCCCCTCGAGCGGGAAACGGATCGTGACGGAGGGGTCGGTCGCGTCGCGGTACCCCTGGGCGACCTCGTGGGACGATAGGACCGTTTCGCAGCGCGGACAGTACGGCAGCACGTAGTGGCCCTTTTCGAGGAGGCCCCGGTCAAAGAGCGTCTTGAGCGACCACCAGACGCTCTCGATGTAGGGCGGGTCCATCGTCCGGTAGGCCCGGTCGTAGTCGAGCCAGTATCCGACCCGCCGGCTCATCTCCACCCAGACGGAGGCGACCTGGAGCGTGCTCGCGCGGCACTCTTCGCAGAACCGCTCGATGCCGTACGACTCGATCTCCTTCTTCGACTTGAGGCCGAGCCGCTTCTCGACCTCCACCTCGACCGGGAGGCCGTGGCAGTCCCAGCCGCCCATCGCGGTGACGATGTGATAGCCGCGCATCCGGCGGTAGCGCAGCTGGACGTCCTTGATCGTCCGTGAGACGAGGTGTCCTAGATGCGGCGCGCCGTTCGCGGTCGGCGGACCCTCGGTGAATCGGAACACCGGTCCTTCCGGGGCACCCTCCAACAGGAGCGGGATGACACCGGTGCGCTCCCAGTAGGAGAGCGTGCGCTCGTGGACCGCGACCGAGGACGGGGCCCCGGTCATTTCTTCGCCGGACGTCACGGGAGGCAGCGACCGGTGCGGTCAGATAAAAGCGACCGGCCCCAGTCGGGTCCGCCTATCGCCAGAGCCCGTAGGGCGGAGGACTCCTCGACTCCGGCCCGACGCGGGCCGAGGCGTGGCGACGGACGACCTGGCCTTCGATCGCGGTGACGTGGGCGCCGCGTCCGAGGGTGATCCGGTTGGCATGGACGAATCCCACGTCGACCCCCTCGAGCTCAACCTCTTCGGCTTCGATCCGGTCGACCTTCATGTCGAAGTGTCGGTGGAGCGCCACGTCGACCGGGTTCGGCACCCGGCCAGTGGCGCGGACCTTCTTCGCTTTCAGGGTCCCAAAGCTGGAGCTGTCTCTCAACCGAAGCTCCATCGCGAGGGCTTGGACGGCGCCGTCGACCTCTGCAGTCCCATCCAGCCGGAGCGTGCCGGCGGTGATGGAAGGACCGGAGAGGCTGCCCCGAATGTCCATCGCGCGGTCGACGGTCATCGGTCCGCGGGTGCGGAAGCTCCCCTTGAACGAGAGCTCAGCCGCATGGACGGTCGAGGCCGCCCGAACGTCTCCGTCCCCTCGCCACGGTCCGGAGACATCGATGGGCCCCATCACCTCGACCGCTCCGTGAGCATCCAACCGGTCGGCGCGGAGCTTCCCCCCGACCGATAGGCCCCCGCGCACCGAGACGTCGCCCGAGTCGACATCCCCTGTCACCTTCGCTGCACCGCGTACCGACCACCGGAGCACCCGAACGCTCTCCCGGCGGACGGCACCGCTCTCGACGATGCTGCCGATGCGGTCCGAGGCGGGGGGAGAGACGAGAGCAGATTTCGTCGGGGATG
>Ga0187770_10002380_pt1 | contig 10518 bp, 10 predicted proteins | sample 0116_SJ02_MP02_2_FD_133154 | JGI IMG/M metagenome (GOLD analysis project Ga0187770, IMG submission 133154) | Tropical peat soil microbial communities from peatlands in Department of Meta, Colombia - 0116_SJ02_MP02_20_MG | ecosystem: Environmental > Terrestrial > Soil > Wetlands > Peat | place... | reverse complement strand
GCAAGAAAGATGGTGCCCGCGGAGATAATGTTCTGTCAATGGCCGCCTAGAGCCGATGTGATTCTACAGGTCGGAATTTCGGGTTCTTTTCTCCCTCAATCTCGTCTACCAATTCAATGTTGGCGGGTACTGCGCCGAAGAGTTCTGTAAAGAGGTCGCGCAGATTTTGAAGAATTGTGCGAACCTCAGTGCTTCTTGTTCTGAACTGGACGTTTATTGAAAGGTCGTCTTGTTGTGTTACTTTGAAGTTCTCTACGCCCTCTATGCCTCTGACGCGGCTTAATACAACGAAAGGGGACAGGTACTTGCCCTCAGCCGTGAGAACGAAATCTATGATCCTTCCTTGAATGTTCTTCATTAGGGGTAGACCTCTGCCGCACGGGCACTCTTCTTCTGATTGTGTTGCAATGTCACCCGTGAAGCACCGTATGATTGGAGTTGCTCTTCGGCTGAGGCTCGTAACATGCACCCTTCCATCCCTGCCAGCTGCTACTTGCCCCTCATCGTCGATGAATTCTACAAGGACTGATTCGGCGTTGATGTGATATCCACAGTGCGCAGAACATTCCCACGAAACAATCCCAGCTTCCGTCAACCCGTAATACTCAATAACCTCGGCCCGAAACTTGTCACTAATGTCTCTCCTTGTAATCTCATCTAGCAGTTCCCCTGTGGTAATTGCGAATTTGAATGAAAGGTCGGCGTGGTTTTGTTCCGAGAACCACAACAAGGCCTTGAAGTATGAAGGGGCGGCGATGAGAACGTCGGGCCTCCAGACCGAATAGGTCTTCATGTGTTCGCTGATGTCGTTACTAAAGAGGCGCCTATGAAATTTTCCTTCGATTGTATTCCATAATCCCAATTTGTCGTATAGAGGTGGCAGACCAGCCCTGGGCCCACAAGCTGTACAAATCTTGTGCCAAGGTCTAACTCCCCCAGCCGAATAGGCACGCAGGTGAGCTATTTCCTGGTCAGCAGCGAAGCTCTGGTCATCAAGGACGGTAAGAGGCGGACCTGTCGAACCTGATGTTCTGTAGGGTCGGCATTTGCTGACATCTATGCCCGCAGCCGTTCTATCCTGAACAGACGTTTCGCTCAGGTTCCGCCTCGTCACGAATGGAAGTCGCCCGATCATGTCATAGCTAATGTCAGATGGGTCTACTCGGGACGAATCGTATAAGCGACGGTAGAAAGGAACACGTTGATAGGCATAGTTTGCGATTTCTGAGAATTTTCTCTCCTGGCTTTTGATTAGAGCCTGCCGGCTGCGCCATTGGGACCGGTTCAGCTGCGCCCAGTTGCTGAACATGCTAAGAATCATTTAGCCCACTCGAACCTAAGCTGCTAGGAGCTTGGTTTTAGCAGGGATAACTATTGAACCCTTGTTTCTCGTCGCCAAAAGCAAGATGCGGTAACAAATCCGATGGGGGCCCGCCCCCTACTTCTCGCGTGATTACTTTTGGAAATTCGGAGTGGCACCTTTGATCCTAAAGAAAGAATCCGCTTGAAAGACGGAACGACCATAACCCTAAGCCAGTACGCCGCAGATGTAACATTCAGCTAATCAGAACTGCAGATCTGAACGAGAAACTCATGCAACGTGATACTGACAGGCAAGTGACCGTCCAGAGAATCTGTCGCGATTGCAGCGATGAGGAAGAGGTTAAGGAGGTCTTGGACGCGATATGGGAATCACCGAAAAACGCAGCTTCCATCTTGAACAGAACTGCCATGAAAAACAGAAGCCTCTTCGAATTGGAACACAAGCTAGCCATGCCAACAACGGGTAAGACGCCCGTGATCTCTCCTCAGTCGTCTTGCAGCCAAGAAAGCGGCAACGAGGTAACCGTCTATGAGTAATGGCACGAATACTCAGGAAGGAACTCCGGTGCTCAGAGCATCGACAATTCCAAACACGGAACGTGGGTTCGAACGCTCAAAGGAAATGAAAAGCAGAGCAGGAAACCTGCGTTTAGAACTTGCCCCTGTTGCGCAAAATCGGCGCATACTCTGCGCGGATAGCCATAGTTAGTTGGTGCGGGGAAGGGGATTCGAACCCCTGAAGGCTTACGCGCCCATCCGCTGGCTCTACGCCACAGGATGTCTTTTCATCACCCAAGGCAAGTTCTGATCTTAAGTGTGGCCCCACCACGCCGGGTGGTCCTGCCCCTTTGACCTGGCTCGGGAATCCCCGCACAGAGATAAAGGAAATCCGGTTGGTTCTTTAAACTTCTTCGAATCGCTGCGCCTTAATCCTTTTACTTTAGCCGCCCCGTTCCACCCTTGGGCCCGTAGCTCAGGTTGGATAGAGCGGCAGGCTCCGCAGACAAAGCGGAATTTGTTGCCGAACCCCCTAAGGAACACCCGGAAAAAGCTGTAGAACCAGCCCAGCACTGGTACAGAAGTCCGGGGTTCAAATCCCCGCGGGCCCGCCACGCATCTTCTCATAGTTAGTAAGGGTACCAAGAATTATTCTTCCACACCAAGCCCACATCGGCACGCGAGCGCAAATGAAGGAACAAGGGCTCGACCCAAGCTACGAACAAGGCCCAACGGAGAAACCTCTCATCGAAAAGACAGTTGGGGGTCTCTTCGACGAGGTCGTTTCGAGGCATGAGGATGCAGAAGCGCTCGTTTCTAGGCATCAGGGCCTAAGAATGACCTACGCCCAACTGAGGGAGCGGGTGGATGAGTTCGCCGTAGCGCTTCTTGGTTTCGGCGTACAGAAGGGAGACCGTGTGGGTATATGGTCGCCGAATAATGCGGAATGGGTCCTAACCCAATTTGCAACTGCTAAGGTTGGGGCGATCCTAGTCAACGTCAACCCCGCATACCGAGTTCAGGAGTTAGAGTATGCGCTGAACCAATCCGGGATAAGCCTCCTCATAACGGCCAAGCAATTCAAAACCTCAGACTACCATTGGATGATAACAGAGCTGGCACCTGAAATCAGAAAACTCCCAAATATAGGAACTGACCAAGAAATCAAGGCGGCTCGTGTCCCGGCGCTGCGTCGAATCGTAACACTCAGCAATGGTGGGGAGCCTTCTCCGCCTTCAATGTTATCGTGGGAGCGTTTTCTAGAAATCGGAACACTGAACTCTTCCCTAGTGGAACTTAGAGAAAGAGAGAGGATGCTTGAGTGCTATGATGCCATTAACATTCAATATACGTCGGGAACGACCGGTTTTCCTAAAGGTGCAACCCTAACCCATCATGGCATCTTGAATAACGGTTTCTTCGTTGGCGAAGAAATGAAATTCACCCAGCACGACAGACTATGCATCCCAGTCCCCTTCTACCATTGCTTCGGGATGGTGCTAGGTAACATCGCTTGCGTAACCCATGCGGCCACTATGATTCTTCCGTCGGATGCCTTCAGCTCGGATGCCGTGCTCCGAACTGTGGAGGAAGAGAGATGTACGGCGCTTCACGGCGTACCTACAATGTTCATAGCCGAACTAAACGACCCAAACTTCAACCAATTCGACCTGTCAAGCCTGAGAACTGGTGTTATGGCGGGTTCCCCATGCCCGGTCGAGGTCATGAGGAAAGTCATCTCGGACATGGGCATACGTGAGATAACAATTTGCTATGGAATGACAGAAACATCCCCCGTCTCATTCCAAACCCGGCTCGACGACCCCTTGGAGCTCCGAGTATCAACGGTGGGCCGCCCTCTCCCACATGTGGAAGCAAAGGTCATCGAACCGCTAACCAACCGTACCCTCCCACGTGGGACAGCTGGCGAGCTTTGCGTGCGTGGTTACCTTGTGATGCTCAAGTACTGGAGCAACCCGGAGGCTACGCGGGAAGCCATTGACCAGGAGGGGTGGATGCACACAGGGGACCTCGCAGTCATGCAGGCGAGTGGTTATGTGAACATAGTTGGGCGCACGAAGGACATGATTAGCCGAGGTGGAGAGAAGGTTTTCCCAAGGGAGGTGGAAGATTTTCTCTACACACATCCAAAGATTTCTGAGGTACAAGTAATCGGTGTTCCCAGCCGAAAGTACGGAGAAGAGGTTATGGCTTGGGTTAAACTAAAACCCGGCGAGAACGCCACTGTGGAGGAATTACAGGAATTCTGCAAAACTAGAATTGCCTACTTCAAAGTTCCAGCATACTTCAAGTTCACAGAAACGTTTCCCATGACTGTCACCGGGAAAATCCAAAAATTCAAGATGCGAGAGATTTCAACTAAGGAACTGGGGTTGGAAGGGGCAGCCTCGATAAGAACAGCTTGACTGGTCGAACTTGGAGGCTAGGAACAAGCCGGGATGGGCTCTCGCAAGAGGTTTGGCTGGCGCCCAATCTTAGGGAGATGGTTGCTTAGGAAAGGTTGGTTTTCATATTCTGAATCCGGGCTTTCACTGCTGTCCCATATGCTGTAATGGTTTTGTGCGTGGTCGAGGATCCTAGCCTCAAGCCGGTAGTTGGCTATATCTTGTATCGCTCGGTATTCGATGACAACGTCAGCGAATCTCTTGAGTATCGCAGTTTTCTTTGAGTCGTGCATGTCCTCCGTCGCTACGAAGAATGCAGTCTGCCCGTTTGTTCGAATTCTCGTGAAAAGTTTGCAGAGGAAAGAGTAGAGTCCTGCTGGAGCGGAAGAAACGGAAAGCACGTTGTCGAGGAAGTCCCCGATGATTAGTGGTACGCGGCCGGTTCTTGTTTTTGAGAGTTTTTCAAGGTTCAGGCTTAGGTCTGTTAGGTGGTTTGGTGGCACTATCGTGAGTCGGGGGCCGTTGAGGAGGTTTTGGCCATCTGTGAAGGTTGCCCAAAGTATCCTAGATCCTGAGGGGGGTTGGAGGGATAGAGGCGTAGTCGGCCCTAATGCAAGTAGGAGGCTATCGATGTGCAGGTCTTTTGAAATGCTCATCGCGTCTTTGAGTATGTTAATTGCGCCGACGTCTCCCTTGATGATGGCAATGATGATGCAGTAGTGCAGCAGTGGTTGGGGAAGCTGGATGAGTGCTGGGAAGGTCGCTGACCTAGCCTCGATGTCAGTGGTACGGGGTTGCGTTCGAAAGGCTTGGGACATGTTTTGGGCGCCGAAACACTAGTGTACCATTTTATGTATATTAATGTTTCACGTCGATGGATGGCTAACCCATTAACCAAAGCGCCATGTCTCCATACTATGGAGATGGCGTTCATCTCGAACTTCACAAAATATCTCGCCGGCCTTGCAATGAGAAATGACTGAAAAGCCGCTAGCAAACTGAGCACATTGTCGTACCCGCGTCCATGGCCTTGTTGCATCCTAGGAGTAACTCCGGAAAGAATTATGGCGAGCCTTTTACTTGCATTTGTCAGTTGGCTAAGACATCCTTTATCTCACAGAGTCCTTCGTGGCCGGGTGGGTTGAGAATTTGCAACGAAGGTTGCTTGCTGCGGTCATATTAGTCCTAGTTTCATTGGCGCCGGTTGCAATCGCGCCGGCTCAGGCCCAACCACAGCGCAAGGCTGTGATCCTTTCTTCGCTCGACGCACTAGCCCCTATGGGCTACTATGCCACGACGCTGAAATACGATTTAGCTCACGCCGGCTATCAAGTCAGTTTTCTTTCCAACTCTGCTGTGACACTTGATTTTCTCACGACTCAACTGAACAATTACGATGTGATCGTCTGGCGCACGAATACGTATTCGTTCGCACACACAACTTACTGGTATGTCGGGCAGACCGTCAATCTAGCTGCGGAACAGAATTACGCGGAAGACTTCGAGCAGGGGCGAGTTAATGGGAATGCTGGAATTCTCGGCGTTAGTGTCCAGTTTCTGAACGAACACTTGGTGGCGAATTCTCTGGAGAACGTCAAATTAGTAGTGTTGGTTTCGTCAAATTCAGTAGTACTTGCCAGTTACTTCCTTAAGGCAGGCGCTAAGGCCGTAATCTCTTGCAATGGAAGCATCACCCTCGCTTTTGGACAAATTGACGATCTGACTAGTGCTCTGTTCTACTACCTTGCCAGCGGGAATACTGTATACGCTTCCGTGTACGCTAGTGTCTCGCCCTTCACTCATTTGGAATTGGCGGATCCACTTGATTCGGTTTACAGTCCGCCCTTTTGGTTCACTGGAGACGGCACAATAACAATCACGTAACCATTGACAATTGACCCAGTCCAGAAGTCCCAGCGAGGTTCCCTTGTCTGTAGTAGGCAATTTGTATAAACAACCACGTGTCAGTGCAGTCAGGTCAGATTGTCTCTCGTAAGAGAACCAGTTGTCATCCACAAAGGACTCGACAACGTGTACGTGAAGGAGAGTAAGATCTGCTTCATTGATGGTGAGGCCAGCAAACTCTTCTATAGGGGTTACAGCATCGAAGACTTGGCTGAGCATGCCACCTTCGAGGAAACAGCTTACCTTCTAATTTACGGCTGGCTTCCAACAAAATCCCAGTTGGCAGAATTCAAGGGACGAATCGAGTCTTATCGATCCCTTGAACCTGAGGTATTACAATTAATTCGTTCACTTCCCATCAAGAGCGATCCGATGGACGTTTTGCGAACAACAGTTTCAGCCCTCAGCTTGTACGACCCCCAACCGATGACCGATAGCATCGAGGAGCGAATCGACAAGGCGCTCAGAATACTAGCAAAAACGCCAGCTATCATTGCAGCATTCGACCGAATCAGAAATCGACAAGAACCTGTTTTTCCCAAGGAGGGCTTGAGCCATGCTGCGGATTTCCTGTACATGCTGACTGGGAGAGAGCCCGATCCATATGATGCTCATGTCATGGATGTTGCTCTGATTCTCCACGCGGAACACGAAATGAACGCATCAACCTTTTCATGCACGGTGACGGCTTCAACTTTAGCTGATATGTACTCAATAATGACCTCTGGTATCGCAACTTTGAGAGGCCCTCTTCACGGCGGCGCAAATGAGGTCGCTCTCCAAACGGTCATCGAGGTCGGTGACCCGTCCAATGCTGAAGGCTACGTTGTTGAAGCCCTGGCTCAAAAGAAAAAGATCATGGGCTTCGGCCACCGGGTGTACAAGACTTGGGACCCCAGGTACGTTATTCTCAAGAAGATCGGAGGGGAACTTGCGGCAAAGCGGAATCAGACCAAGTTATTCGATACTGCCGTTGCCATTGAGAGCAGCGCTCTCAAACACCTTGCAGGTTTACCCATTTTTCCGAACGTTGACTCATACTCGGGTATCGTTTTCCACATCTTGGGAATCCCTACCGACCTGTTCACCCCTATCTTCGCGATGAGCAGAATTGCAGGTTGGACGGCGCACTCAATCGAATACCTGGAAGCTAACAGGCTGATTCGACCTAAAGCTCTCTACGTAGGGAAAACAGGCTTACCTTATGCTACGATGGATTCCAGGCTTGGTAGGGAGGGGGTTTAGCAAACATGAACATTGGAAGTATTCTGCAACGGCCATTGGTCATGATTCCCTCGGGCACGACAATGCTCGATGCAGCAAAACTCATGGTTGACAACAACCTGGGCCTCCTAGTCATATGCGACGCGAAAGATAGAACAACACTCGCCGGCGTAATCTCGGAAAGAGATATTATGAAAGCCATAGCATCGGGCAAAAAACTGAACGCGGCAGTGGACGAAGTGAGTACGAAACATGCTATCACTGTAAAAGCCAGCGCGAATGTGGCCGAGGCCGCCAAAGCGATGAACAAGAATAAGATAAGGCACGTCGTAGTGGTTGATGAGCAGGGGAAACCGATCGGGGTTGTTTCGATGCGAGATTTGGTCGGGGAACGAGCAACTCTAACTGCAATATTGCAGTCCCAGGAGAAAGAAATCTTCATCGGCGGCGACTAATTCAAAGACTGGAGCTTTTCCACAAGAGCCTCGAGAGGGACGGGCATCTCGTTTCGAGTGGCCATTTCCTTAACCTTAACGGTTTGGGTTTGAAGTTCTTGTGGGCCAAGCACAATCAAGAACGGGATTTTAGCCGCGTTCGCGTACTCTAACTGCTTGCCCAACGGGCGTGTCTTCAAGTCAACTTCAGTTGCGATTCCGTTATCTCGAAGCTTTTGCGCCAGCTTCGTTGCCTCTTGCTTGAGGCCTTCTTGAACCGTTGCGATGAAGACTTTGGCACCCATAGGGCTCTTCGGGAACAGGCTGTCTCGTTCCAGCGAAATCATTAAGCGCTCAATTCCACCTGCCACGCCAGTTGCTGGTATGTCCCGCTTTCCATATATTCTGCATAACCGGTCGTATCTTCCGCCCCCGAAGATTGAGCCCACATCTTCCCCACCCTTATCGAAAGCTTCGAAGACAATTCCGTCGTAATATCCAATTCCGCGAACTATGCTAAGGTCATATACACAGACGCCTAGACGTCCCAACGATGCTAGGGCGCCTGCCAGAACCTTCAACTCCTCCAAGCCTTTCTTGGCATTCTCTTCACTGAAGGTGAACTTGTCCAGCTCCCTAAGGACACTTGCTGGGGGACCGTTCAGGGAGATGAACGAGAAGATTCCTTTTACTGCTTCTTTCCCGATCTTGGCAGCTTGGAACTCTTTTTCCAGTTGCTCGCGGTTAGCCTTTCTCAGCTTATCGATAATTCTGAGGCACTGATCAAGCCTCTTGCCCGACCTGATGCCTAATTGTTTGAGGTAGGCTTCCGTGAGTTTTCTGTTGCTTATTCTGATAATGCAATCTTTCAACCCGACGCTGCTTAGGATGTCTGCCCCGACACAGATCACTTCTGCATCTGCTAGGGGGCTTTCTGAGCCGAAGATTTCTACGTCCCATTGGTTGAAGTAGCGGTATCTCCCGTATTGTGGCTCGTCATAGCGCCAGTTCCCGCCAATGGTGGCGAATTTTATGGGCTCGGGTAGGTCGGATCGGTTCGCGACCATTCTTGCTAAGCCGACGGTGAGGTCGAAGCGAAGGCCAAGGCTTCTTCCGCCCTTGTCCTTGAACCAGTAGATTTCACTCCGTATGGCGGGCCCACTCTTGGCTTCAAGCGTATTGAGGTTCTCAATCGTTGCGGGTTCGACCATCTGGAACCCGTATCTGCGGACCACATCGCGTATCTTATCGTAGAGCCAAAGCCTTTGATTCATCTCAACTGGATCTGTGTCTCTAATTCCTCGCGGGAGCGTGAACGCTTTTGCGGCCAAGTTTCCACTCGCTAATCTTCGCAGTAGAGAGAGCCTCTCCTATAATGTTGAGTCGAATTTGAGACATCGAAGGTACAATGCTTTATAGCGTAGCGGGAATTCCTGGCAATTGGAGCTTCTATGTTCACTAAAAGCAAAGACCTTTGGGCTGCAACGTTGAGCGGTCTGATTGTGGGCGGCGTAATATCAGCTGTTTTAAGCATAGGTAATTTTCAATTCTCAACCGTGATTGGAGCAGTTGCGGGGGGATTTGTCGCTGCATACGTTCTTTACGGTAGGATGAGTCAGGCAGTTGTGGCTGGTGCCCTTGCGGGAATTCTCAGTGCACCATTCTTCCTTGGAGTCTCCCAAATCTTTTTGATCTTCGAAGTAATACCTATCCCAAACACGCCAACCCCACCGTTATCGCAGTTGCAGGAAGCAGTCATTTTCATATTCTTGACGAATCTGGTTGCTGGTGCGTTCGGAGGAGCCATAGGGGGGTCCATTCGTCATCGTGGCGCCGCGACCGCTATACCCCCATCAATTCCCCAGCCCGGAACAGTGGTAGCTCAGGTCAAGTATTGCGTCCAGTGCGGTGCGCAGCTTCAGGGTGGGGAGCTTATTTGCCCCCACTGCGGTGCGCGGCAGTCTCAATAGATATGGTAACCGTTGCTAGACATTCAACGAACTCAACGTATAGTACACAATGTCGGTCCGCCTGTCAACAACGGCTAGAATCAATTCCTTCTTCTCTTTGTCAGAATATTGAAGCAGCTTACTTAACTTCTGAAGGCTCGCTTCGCCACCTTCATAAACGATTGAGATTAAACGCCTCAACGGCCCTTTTCCGTAAATGTCAAAGTCGAAGGCCTTACTGGACTCGCGGACTATGTACCCACGGTCCCGTAGGTCACGGTAGACCAAGTACTTGATCCAGATCTCGGGTTTGCCAACTGAATACTTCTTGACTAAGTCTCGAAGCTCCAACTCCCGATTTGTGTCCTTGGTAAACACTTGAATTTTCTGTTTCTCTACAAGGTAGAATGATTCGTACGGAGAAAGAACAAGCTTATCCTTCCTGAGGTCACCGAACCCTCGATCCCTGAGCTCCATGAGTTCAGACTTGTAGGGTATGTATACCAAACGAGGACCGGACACCGCGGCCCAAGGGGTAAATGGTGGTTTTTCCTGAATCTGCGCGGGAGCTTGAGGTACTGCGCTGGGGTTGTTCTCCATGGAGGGGCACTCGACTCACCGCTGGTACATCATCCCTTAATGCTTTTGCGACCAAGTGCACTGGAGAGCGATAATTTACTCCGCATCCCCAAACGGAACATCTTCGGCATTGATTCTCGCAGAGGGTCATGGGGTTGATTCTCAGGGGAAAGCTAATCCAACGCGCACACACCCTTCTCG